>Ga0307517_10005978_pt1 | contig 18154 bp, 10 predicted proteins | sample 23_EM_MG_FD_194515 | JGI IMG/M metagenome (GOLD analysis project Ga0307517, IMG submission 194515) | Populus trichocarpa ectomycorrhiza microbial communities from riparian zone in the Pacific Northwest, United States - 23_EM | ecosystem: Host-associated > Plants > Roots > Unclassified | place... | reverse complement strand
GTTGTAAGGTTGCTATTAGGGCTAGAGGACATCAATCCCAACACTGCCGACACCAAATGTGGCCGAACACCGCTTTGGTGGGCTGCGGAACGCGGGCATGAGGGTGTTGTAAGGTTGCTATTAGGGCTAGAGGACATCAATCCCAACACTGCCGACACCAAATGTGGCCGAACACCGCTTTGGTGGGCTGCGGAACGCGGGCATGAGGGTGTTGTAAGGTTGCTATTAGGGCGAGAGGACACTAATCCTAACACTGCCGACACCGAATGTGGCCGAACACCTCTTTGGTGGGCTGCGGAACGCGGGCATGAGGGTGTTGTAAGGTTGCTATTAGGGCGAGAGGACACCAATCCCAACACTGCCGACACCAAATGTGGCCGAACACCTCTTTGGTGGGCTGCGGAACGCGGGCATGAGGGTGTTATAAGGTTGCTATTAGGGCGAGAGGACATCAATCCCAACACTGCCGACACCGAATATGGCCGAACACCGCTTTGGTGGGCTGCGGAGCGCGGGAATGATGACGTTGTAAAGTTACTGCTGGAGCGCAAAGATATCAATCCCAACACTGCCGACACCGAATATGGTCGAACACCACTTTGGCGGGCTGCGGAGCAAGGGCATGAAGGGATTGTAAGGTTGCTATTGGAGCGAGAGGACACCAATCCCAACACTGCCGACACCGAATATGGTCGAACGCTGCTTTGGTGGGCTGCGGAGCAAGGGCATGAGGGGATTGTAAGGTTGCTATTGGAGCGAGAGGACACCAATCCCAACACTGCCGACACCGAATATGGCCGAACACCGCTTTGGCGGGCTGCGGAGCAAGGGCATGAAGGGATTGTAAGGTTGCTATTGGAGCGAGAGGACACCAATCCCAACACTGCCGACACCGAATATGGCCGAACACCGCTTTGGTGGTCTGCGGGGTGCGGGCATGAGGGCGTTGTAAAGTTACTGTTGAAACGAGAAGATATCAACCCCAATGCTCCAGACACCGGATATGGCCGAACACCGCTTTGGTGGGCTGCGCTGCGCCAGTATGAAGGAATAGGAAGGTTGCTATTGGAACGGGAGGATATCAATCCCAACACTCCAGACACCAAATATAGTCGAACCCCACTTTGGTGGGCTGGGCAGCGCGGGTGTGAGAGGACTGTGGGATTGCTATTGGAACGAGAGGATATCAATCCCAACACTTCAGACACCGAATGTGGCCGAACGCCGCTCTGGTGGGCTGCGATGGGTGGGCATGAAAGAATAGTAACGTTGCTATTGGAGCGAGAGGACACCAATCCTAACACTACCGACACCGAATATGGCCGAACACCGCTTTGGTGGGCTGCAGAGCAAGGGCATGAGGGCATTGTAAGGTTGCTATTGGAGCGAGAGGACACCAATCCCAACACTGCGGACACCGAATATGGCCGAACACCGCTTTGGTGGGCTGCGAACGACGGTCATGAGGGCATTGTAAAGTTACTATTGGAACGAAAAGATACCAATCCCAACACTACCGACACCGAATATGGCCGAACACCCCTTTCGTGGGCTGTGGGGAGCGGGCATGACGGAATTGTAAGCTTGCTATTAGGGCGGGGGGATCTCGATCCCAATACTGCAGACACCGAATATTGTCGAACACCACTTTGGTGGGCTGCGGGGCGCGGGCATGGGGGCGTTGTAGAGTTACTGCTGGAGCGCGAGGATATCAATCCCAACATCGCCGACACCTTCTATCACCGGGCACCACTCTTGTGGGCCGCGGATAGCGGGCATGAAGCAATAGTAAAGTTGCTCTTAAGCCGGGGAGATATCGATCCCAACTTCGCGGATACCGAATATGGCCGGACGTCGCTCTGGTTAGCTGCACTGGGCGGGCATGAAGGGGTAGTAAGGTTGCTGTTGGAAAGACGGGATATCAACCCCAACACTGCAGATACCAAATATGGCCAAACACCGCTTTGGTGGGCTGCGGGGGGCGGATATGAGAGAATTGTAAAATTGCTATTGGATCGAGAGGATATCGATCCTGACACACCAGCCTTCACCGGCACAACAGCCCTTCAATTGGCTGAGTTCGGGGGGTATGCAGGGGTTGTGCAATTGCTGTCCGAATATAAGCCCCCTCTAGTCCCAATTGATACCAGAAACGCCCCGGAAAGCCCCTCACCCATACCACCAGCCTGCTCTTCACTGCCGAGGCCCCTTCCCCCCCTTACCCGACCCCCACTTACCACACTGATTTTCTTCGTCACCTCCTTAATTTTTCTCTTCTATATTCTCCCTCTTCTCAGCCCATTCTTCTCAACCATTTCACTACTAGGGTTCCACAAATGATCGCTGTATGATACATGCGGGGTGGGTGTTGACAAAAGCGTTGCTGCTCTTTATCGATTCAAAAACTTGACCTCATGCACGAGCGTGAATGGAAATTCCTCCCGAGAGTCCTGTGATGCTCTATGGAATATTATCTATACTTTTCTCTTTTCTTCTTTTTTCTCTTCCTCGTCACTGTTCCTTTTTGTTTCTCGCCTGCACCGTTCCATTCAACTTCCTTTATGGAATGACTCAGTTTCTTCATTTTCTTTAGATTATTTTCCTTCTTTCTAGAATGCTGCAGCTTTATCGTAGTAATGTATTATATTCATATCTTCCACTTTGTAGTTTCCGGTGGTTAGACACTCTGCAGTGGGTTGTTTTCACATCCTATTCCGCTAGGCATAGGATATTCCTTTCAAGATTTCGTCGATGTCCCTAGCCAATGGGTATGAGGTATTAGGAGTTTTGTTTCATTGTTTCTTTCATACCGTATGCCACTAGGCATATGAGAGTTGGCACATGCGCAGGGCATAGGCTTTAGGATCACGGAGGATCACGGAGGATCGTGGGATATCAGCATTATTCTAGATTGCGTGTGATCGTTGGGGATTAGATGTTAGCTGCATGTGTTTCTTTAGACTTCGTTGAGTTTCAGGAGTATTTTGTTGTTGCTAGTTAGACGGGGAAATATATCTCTTGGCCTATCCTTACCTAGGGAAGGAGCAGCCATCTAGTCCACCGTTCCTCCATCTTTCACCGCTCCACTTAGAGTCTATCGTGATTGCGCTTTGTTCTTTGCTTCTCTTGTGCTTTCCTTTAGGCTCCATCACCACCAACGGTGATCATTTCTCGACAAATACGATTTACCAGACGCCCGACGACAAATTCTCGCTCACAACCTCCCTATAAAAAAAAAGCCGCGATGATGAGGGCTCCCTGTAATCACCTATACCAGACATGCGCGGTGAGGCACTCTCTTTGTTATCCACATTGCATACTCTTCAAGGACCCTGCCAAACCCCCGCCTAAATTTAACCACTAGTTCTCGATAGTAACGGCGTCCAGCACGAATGGCTCTACCCAACTTGCGGGGACCCGGGGGAGTTAAAAGAGAAAAGAAATCCTCACAGAATGGAGGAATATCCAAAAGGAAGATAAATGAACCGATCACTACCACGACAGAAGACGGATTGGTTCGCTACCTCCCTCTACTTTTTTCCCGGTATCTTAAATACTGTATACTGTCCATGTGGGATGGGTTGTGGGTTCCCCCCAGTGAGAACATTAGCTGATGTTCTGTCCTGGTTACTGGATATGCTCCATGCATTTTGGGTTCCTCTCCCCAGCTAGCGTTTCGGCTTGCGGAACTAGTGGGTAATTTGAGATTTTTTCCCCTTATTCAGCTACCTCGGAAAATCTGTAGAGTTGCGGTGGTATCCGGAAGTGCCATGCGTAGTTTATGCCGTCAGCAGGCTTTCAACTCTTTTTCCCTTATCTATCACTCGCTCCTCTGCAAATAAAAATAATATTCTAAACTTATTTGGTCTGATTTTCTTAGATTAGTATTATACTTACAGCATCACTCTCCATTTAGAGCACTACTCTAAACCGTAAGTTTCGATGACCGGTTACCCTGTGGGAGCATCCAGTGCAAGAGTAGCTCCCCATCTTATTGCAGGTACTATGCGCATTGCCCCTGGAGTATTAGCCGTTTACCACAACTGTTGCTGATTCTCAAGCTCATGTCTTGCAGTTGATTTGGCAAACTTTGTGTTACCGGGGTGACTCGAATATTGTAGTGTGGGACATTCTAGATCTCGGGTAGCCAACAGAATGCACAGATTGGATGAAGGCAGTATTATAGAGTGTGGGTATGGCGTGTTGGCTATGGGCTGCGCAATCCGCCCTTATGTTGTGGGCATCTCCCCCTGTCATTTATGCTTTCTTGAGGGTTTAGGGTTATGATATATCATTGTAATGCGATTTTTTGGAAAAATTCTCATAGACATTCATCCTTCCAGGTTATAGAGGTATTACACGGTAAATCGAATGTAGCCCTCCGACTTGTTATATGATTCGGAATACTCGTATTGGTGATGTGATATATGTTTCATTCTAATCGCCAAGTTGTCTAATCGATCAACAGGATATACTACTAGCCAGGTAGATCCCTGTCCGACTGAGACGCTCCCGTGGCAGAGCGAGTTCCAACATATATCGGTTATGGGGGAACACCGGAGGTAGGTGGGCGAGTGATAGTATATGAAGCGCAGAAATGACAAGATCGTGAGCGAGCTGCCATCAGAGTGTCGCTATCAGTGGATAGATAAAAGAATAAAGGATCCTCATGTGCTTGCAGTAATCTTAGACCAGAGAGTGGAGGCAGGAGTGCTGGGTGGTGGTCACGCCGGGACTAAAGTGGTGATAAAAACTCATGGTGTTGAGTTTTCAATCGCTAGGAAAATAGCGGACGTGGAGGATGATAGCGGACGTGGAGGATGGCTTGGACTTCTGGTTAGATTCGAAGAATATATACACTCTCCATTGCTCTGGCTGCATTCCTATGGGAATAACTGTTGTCGGCGTTGATAGATGTAGGTCCCCTAAGGGCCTGATGGGGCTGCATGGAGCGGCATTTCTGGGGATTGGGGAGATAGTGGATACTTTATTGGCGATAAGGAATGGGATATCAATGCGGCGATCCCAGGGTAGAACGGTATCCGCATGGGGGGGCTTTCGTAGGCCATGGTGATGTCGTGGGAGCATGTTACAACGGAAGTATGTTACTGCTAGCAAGAGTGAGCATCAGGGAGTGGCATGGTTACTATTAGAACGAGAGGACACCAATTCTGGTGCTGCGGACACAAAATATAACCAAACACTGCTCTATTGGGCTGAGAACGGGGGGAGTAGTAGAGTTGTTGTTGGAATAGGAGGATTTCAATCCCAATACTCCAGACACTCAGTTTGGCCAAACGCCCCGTGTGCGGGCCGCTAGTTGCGGCCACGAGGGAGTAGTAAAATTGCTCTTGAAACGAGAGGATCTTAATCCTGACATACGAGGCCTCACCGGCGAAAGTGGCCCTTGATTCAGTTGAATCCGGGGAAAATAGAGGGATTGTAGAAATACTCTCCAAACCGGAATCCTCCCCTCCCACCACGATATATAAATACCAAAATCCTCTGACAGCCCCTCATTTAAGTCGTCGGCCTACCTTTTACCACCGAAGCCAATTCCCTCCCATACTCTTTCTGTAGCACATGCAGCCGCTCCGCAAAAAGGTAATCGACCCGAGCCCGGTCAGATGGTGATTACGCAATAGCGCTAATCGAGCAATAGGGGAGTGTGATGGGGTAGTGGGGTTGCTATTATCAATAGTTTTTGTTTAGAAACGGACAAATAACTGAACGTGGGAGGGGATGGGCTAATGGGCGAAGGAACAAGCCAAGGAGAGTGGGTGGCTTAGGCAAGGGACGAGGGAACCACAACGCGAAGGGACGGAGGGTGATGCATTGAGTAATCCAACGAACGTGTGAACAAGAGGACGAACAAGAGGACGAATGAATAGAGAATTGAAAACCCAAACAAACAAAAAAACAAGGGCTGCCGCTTAAGGATCCTAACAGAATATATGATAATCAACTACCGTAAATCAAAGAAGATAAGAATGAAAGAATATCATGCTAATTAATATCTTGTATAACCACTCTTGCTTCTGAACTAGCGGCGACCTTATTGGATACTAACCCCACGAGTCCTCAAAAAAAAAACCATAGGAATTGTCTCTTCAACTTCGAGCCCCTATGCTCTTGTCTAATAGTGCGATGTTCAGGAAGTAATGAAAAGAGGCAATTATCATCCCTTTTTTTAACTGACTTGGTCTTATTACATTTTTTAGTTTTATTCGCCCCGCACGGCATTGCCTTAGCCACTCTCGTGAGTGGCTTGGGGGGAGGGGCATTCCTCCTCGTACCAAATTAGCGTATCCGCCACCACTGCTACAGTCCGTCTCGCTGGGCCCAACTTCCGACCTCAAGCAGGTCCCTGCTCTCGGAAAGGGGCCTCTAGGCGGCGATGCTCGAGGTCAAAGCCCTTACAGACTAGGTGCCAGTGGTAGAAATTAGTGACGGGGTATGAGTCAATGGCTCCCCGTGGCGGGCGGCGGTGGGCGGGGGTGCAGCCCGCGGAGAATTGAAGCACAGGACTGTTGTAGTGGGGGGTGGAAGTTTTGGCCTGTGCTGCCCGCATGGTGGAAGTGGGATTTGGAAGTGTAGGTTTTGTTGGTTTGTATTTGCTTTTTTGATTCCATATCTGTATCTACTTGTATGCGATTATTATTATTATTAGTTACTCTAAATGGACTTTTGTTATAAGACCTAGACCCGTGGATCTTTTAACGCCAAATCCTTGAACCAATCCCAATTTGAAGATAATTAATGATGTCAAGTCTCCGGGGGGGGGGGGGGGGGGTGATGCTGATATTCCCTATTGCTCCATGAAGACGTTTCCCAACCCTAGTGGAGGTGCATGGGGAACAAGAGAAACTTGGTGTGAATAATTTGATGATGTAATAGTCCCAGCGGAAGAGTGCTGTATTAGTAGTGAAGGCAACAGGGAGCGCACGTATTATCGGGGAACACTCAAGTGTGGACGCGTGAATACACTAGATCATGAACAGGTGTATAGGGTTATACATGTAGAAGTTTTCACTACACAAGTAGCCGTTAGCTGGCAACTTCCATAGATAACACACTTCGACATCCTTCTCCAATCACCACACCAAAACGATCGTGCCGCCTCCATCATAATTGTCGGTTCTCATGGTCGGCCATTGTTTTGATCGGTAGAGCGCCCCTCACGTACAAAGCTCTATCTTAGGCTGTACATCCAGCTCCCCCCCCAATATCTCGACAAGGATTGTAGCGTTTGTACCGGTAGTCTATCTACCAGATGGAGCGGTCAACCGGGATTAAAAATATAAATATTGAATCCTGGACTTACTACGAAATTAGTCCGATACTTGTGAAACATATGTAATCGTTCTGTCCGGGAAGGGGTTTAAAAAATATTGGAAAAAGCACAATGGATGTCAACAGGGTTCTGTGATAAAATAGTAGTTAAAGAGATTGCGAGGAGTCCGGCGTAATTATGAGCCAAGGAAATAACCTGTTAACGACCTGTAATAATTATCATGATATGTGAACTAGAGGAGAAATATTTATCCGAATTTTAATTTTGAAAGATCGAGAGGAGAGAGCTTCTTTTCCCTTGTGGGTTTGTCGTGAACCCATTGATATTGTCTTTTTTGACTGCGAGTGTTATCTATTGGTTGTCCGCTATCTCTGCGTGCTGTGCCCCACCTCTTTCATTACTAGTATGCAAATAACTTAGCTGCCACATGATGGGTATGGATTCACATAACCCTCGTACCAGGAGGTTGAAATTGACTCTCTTACCGGCAGGAAGGTCTGGGTTTTTTTTCTTTTCTTTTCTGTTTGCGCTTGTATTGAAAGGTGGGGTTTCTTTTTCCAGAATATCCTCCCTGTTCTAGAGGAGGAATTTTGGGCCGCCTAGCAAACGATAATATCAGCCGATTGGTTCTTACAGCATTGAGAGGAAAACATCGAAGAGTCCTCCCTAGGATTCACCCGAGATCGAGTTGGAAGGATGGTCTTAATTTGGGAGAGTATGGCATAGCTACCAGCCGTTCTGGTTTTATTCGGAGGTATTCAATGATCGGGGGTTTTCACATTTCTTTATTCTTTATACTTGCCATATCGGCTATCTCTTTAATCACCCATTAAGCGACTCTACTGTTGCCCCTCTCATCTCATACCTATTCAACAAATTCCACTAGAGAATTGAGCGAATCCGAATATCCAACTGTCTTAGAGCTGGGACCGGCGATGCTCTGGGCTGCGTGTGGGCTGCAACGGACGGGAGAAGTCCACAGGCCGGCCTGCGGCAAAAATTGATGTGAGTATGGGCCGGCGTCAAGCGTCCCTACTAGTACTTCCTACCTAGACTACCGGTGGATGGTTGCTGGCTGTGGTCGTGGAATATAGTGCATTAGACCACTCTTTGGGAGAATAATGATGTAACTCAATCAATTGCTATCGCCCCCCGCACAGTCTATCCTTACAAACAAGCGAGTAACTTAGTCCTGTTGACCAACCGTAGCCGATTGATATCAGGAGTTAAGTTATGTCTTCTACCCGAGTACCCCCCGACCACTGGCTGTCTCCGTCTGTCCATTCAGCTGCTAAATGCCAGTCCTGATTCCAAATTAAGCGTGAAGGCCATAAGGGAAAGAAACATCCGCAACTCCATGCTGAATCCGCTTACCCCCACCCCTCTTGCTAACGCCTGGGAGGAGAAACAAATCGGCTGGTCTCGCTAGAATGGTATACAGAATCTGCGGAGTGTTGGACGACGGATGTGCTTGGCTTTGTTGCGGGAGTGTGAAGGCTTGTTTGGGAGACGTGCAGATGGTACGGATATGGGAGGATGTTCAACAATAAATTTTATCCATGTCTTTTCTTTGTTATTATGAGAGTGTATGGAGGAACAAGGGCATGCGGGAAATATAGAGAGAGGTGTGGTGATCCATAGAAGGATTAGGATGTGGTGTTTATGTTTTACTTATACACCTGTCTCTATGGTTAGTTTTGTTTTAAGAGCGCAGTTGAGAGGGAGCGAATGAACGAAGTACGGGCGGTGAAACCTACATTCCATATCCTTTCTCCAAAGTGCCTAAGTTTCACTTGAATATCGTCTGCTTCCGTGCGACCCTCATTCCCCACGTTGGTACGGGGGGCTGCGAAGAAAAAAAAACCCACGGTGACTGTACCGATTGCTAAAATTAAACTCGGGAATCACTTATGAGACTAGTTTACGAGAAGGGCCTCGGTAGTGGCAATGTTTATAGGGATAGGGCTGTACTGAATGGGAGCTCCATGCGGGATCTAGGTAGAAATCCCTTGGAGGCGGTGGTTGAATTGCTGTCGCAGTAATGGAGTTCCTGGTTCTGGCGTCCCAGCTTGGCCCCGACATCTTCAACAGTTGGTCCAAGAGTGTTGGATGACTCGTGCTAGTGGTATTAGTCGCGAGGAGGAAGCAGTGGAGTGGCGGAGGTGAAGAGGGTAGCGGTAGATTGAGCTGTATTTTGGCTAAAAGAGTTGTTTGGCTTGTGAGGCGCGTAGAGGGTGTAGGTTGATCAGGCGGGAGTAAGAGGAGGTGTGAAGGCAGAAATGAGAAGGGTGTGCCCAGGGCTCTCTGCTTTGCGAGGGGTCATGGTTGAAGCTCTAGGTTTGGTTCGACGCGTGGTTGCCGCACATCGTGTCTGGTGTCCGGTACGAGAGAGGGCTGTGGCAGGTGAAGCAGGGTAAGGTATCAGATAAGACTATGGATAAGTCCTGCTGACTAACACATAGCTTTGTAAATTCCGTAGCTTCCCGCGGGTATGGGGACAAGAGGAGAAGTTCCACGATATCTTGAGCCTCTCACCCGAAAGGAGGCCATAATGTACCGGTAGGGGGTTTCAACCTCCATGGGAGCATAGAGATATAAGTTACCGGTACAGTATATGGGTTATCACTAACGGCCTGTCTACAAGTGCCGGTATGTGACATTACATTTATTCCATCTTAGTTTAGGGGTTCATGTAGCGTACTGTGTAGCGAAAAACCAAATACCGGCCTATCCCAGTGACAAAGGACTGAATTCCTTGAACCGTACTCGTAGATGCGTTTCTTTTCCTACATTACTAACAGGGGGGAGGGTGCAACTGCGAGTAGGATCCGGTTACTCTAACAGATAGCTAGCTTCATGATTGGGGACAGTGAGCCGATAGCCGAGGGAGGTTGGGCGCCTTGCGATACTTGAACTACCGTAGCTAGTTATTGTCGAGTCGGAAGGGGGCTACGTATCCCAAGTTTTTTTGTGCAGAGGTAGGCAATGGTTCAACCTTAATAAATACTTTTAAGGTGCACTCAGATGCAGGGCTTGCATGATAGATTCTTGGATTACCCGTAGAATTCCATAAATAAGTCTCACGACTGTTCAGAAACTGAATTGTACTGGTACCGCACTACCGTAGCACACGTGCTTGTAGATCAGCGGATTATCTAAGGGATCATAGTCACGTGAGGAAGATTTTGGATGGTCGCGGCATATCCAAGGTGTGGCTTATTGATGGAATTCTAGAGTATTTTATGGGGCACCTGAAGTATGATACCAGTATAATACCGGTATGATTGCCTCTCCGCTACGAGTAGAGTAACGGTACTAAAATCTAGCAAAAGGCGGATAGGAGCTAAAGTAACCTACCAGTAGAGTGAAACCGAGCAAACCGAGCCAACAGGGGGGACGAAGGACGCTCGCTCGCTACAGTTTAAATATACTCGAGTACAGAAGAGCCGCTCAAGAGCGACGATTGGGCACGTTTAAATGAATCCGCACTAGCGTCAATCGATTTTTGCCAGAGTACAGATATTAGTGGTGTCAGCGACACTGAGCTCATAGTCTTGCTATCTCGGAGCGATTGATCATGGCGTTTAAGTTACTCAGCAACAGATGATTGGATGGTAGTTTCAGCATTTGGAACAGCACCCTCTCCTTTTTTTCTGCTCGGCTGGCGCCAACCTCCAAATACCTGCGATACCCCTACTACTATACCGTAGCTAACCCCATAGCATACCTGCGACCGACGAACACTTTGGACACATCATGGACCCCACAGCATATCCGGACTCGATCTCGTTTGGTAACAGTAATGCCAACTGCAGTAACGTGACGAATAGCCATAATAAGGTTATTAATGTGAACAATTTCATAGCCGATGAGAACCCAGAAATTATGAAGTGGCTCTCACCACTCGACCCCGGGGGAAGGCATCAGGATGTGCGCACCGACAGACTCGATGGTGTGGGAAACTGGCTTTTGGAGACGAACGAGTTTCAAGAGTGGAGGAGGAGTGAAGGTGGAGCGGGTGGGCCTGTCTTATTTTGCTACGGCGATCCGGGAGTGGGAAAGACTTATCTAAGGTAAGTGCTTGGTTCATCTGAAAGGAGTAGGAATTATTATCGCTGATGGCCGGAAATCTTAGCTCTTTAGTGATCGATACCCTCTGCGATGAACCTTGCGAGGAAGAAATTGCAATCGCAATGTTCTACTGCGACTTCCGCGACAAAGAGGAGCAGACAACTATCAACGTCATGGGAGCCATCCTTAAGCAGCTGCTGGTTAGAGGGGAAGTACTGGAACACGTGCAAAAAGCATTTCAAAAAGCGAAGAAGGAGGTTGGCGGTCGGGGTCTGAGACTTCCGGATATGGTGCAGATGCTGAAGCAGGCTGTTGCCACATTACCTAAGGTGTTTATCTGTATTGATGCGTTGGATGAGTGCCTCCCTAAGCATCTACTCGAGCTTCTTGGGTCAATAAAGGATATCCTTGGGGAGTCGCCGAGGATGCGGGTATTTGTTACTGGGAGGCCTCAGGTTGAGGCCGAGATTATAAGAGTTTTCACCACTTGTGTCACAATACCCATCAGTCCGAAGGCGCACGACATAAAAAGATATTTGGAGAAGAAGTTGGAGATGGACACAGAGCAGTATGCGATGTCGGATCGTTTACGAGCAGATATCCTGAGAGTTATTCCGGAACGAATATCGGAAATGTGCGTAGGAGTCTCCATAGTGCCCGGCTCATACATGATCTTATATTAACTAATCATGGTCTATAGATTCCTCCTTGTTTCGCTAATCATCGACGCTATCCTAGGAGAGGTTACCATCTCTGGGCGAAGGCAAAAGTTGAACGAGATGACCAAGGGCGGTCATTTGGGAGATGCGTATGCGACAACCCTAGACCGAATAAAGGCGCAGAAGGGGGTCAGGTCAAGGCTTGGAATGGAAGCCCTGATGTGGGTATCGAATTCGGAGCGCCCATTACACACTAGCGAGCTATGCCATGCCTTAGGAGTAAAGATAGGATCCACAGATCTGGATCAAGAGAATATTCCTGAAATTCGAACTATCCTAGGGTTTTCTTTGGGGCTTATCGCCGTTGAGGCATACTCCTCTACCGTTCGGCTTGTCCACTTCACCCTGCAAGAGTATTTATCGAATAATCCAAATCTATTTCAAAGCCCACACTCGATGATAGCGGAGGCTTGCTTGACTTACCTCAATTTTCGGTGTGTCCGGAAACTTTCTCCAACTCTTCGGTCGGCCCACTCAATATTCCCTCTTGTTGAATATGCATCTTGCTATTGGGGGGAGCACATAGGAAGAGAGAAGGCAGAGGGCCTGACTCCCCTTGCACTGGAGCTTTTGATTAGATTCGAGCAACATATATCCTCCGAACTGCTCCTGCTACATTATAATAGGAATGTGAGCTGGCTTCTACCAGATTTTGAGATTTGTAGCTCCCTGAATGGGTTTATGGGGCTCCATGGCGCCACGTTTTTCGGGCTCGGGGAGGTAGTTGCTGCTTTATTGCGATTGAGGGAATGTAATATCAATGCAACAGATGCCATGGGCAGGACGGCGCTTGCATGGGCAGTTATAAGAGGCCATGAGGATGTCGCAAAGATACTATTACGACCGAAGGATGTCAACCCGAACACTGCTGACACCAAATATTGCCGAACACCGCTCTGGTGGGCTGCGGAGCGCGGGCATGAGGGTGTTGTAAGGTTGCTATTGGAGCGAGAGGATATCAATCCCAACACTGCCGACACCGAATACGGCCGAACGCCACTTTGGTGGGCTGCGAACGACGGTCATGAGGGCATTGTAAAGTTACTGTTGGAGCGAGAGGACACCAATCCCAACACTGCCAACACCAAATATGGCCGAACACCGCTCTGGTGGGCTGCGGAGCGCGGGCATGAGGGTGTTGTAAGGTTGCTATTGGAGCGAGAGGATATCAATCCCAACACTGCCGACACCGAATACGGCCGAACGCCACTTTGGTGGGCTGCGAACGACGGTCATGAGGGCATTGTAAAGTTACTGTTGGAGCGAGAGGACACCAATCCCAACACTGCCGACACCCTATATAGCCGAACACCGCTCTGGTGGGCTGCGAAGGGCGGGCATGAGAGAATAGTAACGTTGCTATTAGAGCGAGAGGACACCAATCTCAACACGGTCGACACCAAATATGGCCGAACACCGATCTGGTGGGCTGCGATGGGTGGGCATGAGAGAATAGTAACGTTGCTATTGGAGCGAGAGGACACCAATCCCAACACTGCCGACACCAAATGTGGCCGAACACCGCTCTGGTGGGCTATGAGGGGCCGGCATGAGAGAATAGTAACGTTGCTATTGGAGCGAGCGGACACCAATCCCAACACTGCCGACACCAAATGTGGCCGAACCCCGCTTTGGTGGGCTGCGGAGCGCGGGCATGAGGGTGTTGTAAGGTTGCTATTGGAGCGAGAGGATATCAATCCCAACGCTGCCGACACCGAATATGGCCGAACACCTCTTTGGTGGGCTGCGGAGCAAGGGAATGAGGGGATTGTAAGGTTGCTATTGGAGCGAGAGAATATCAATCCGGACGCTGCAGACACCGAATACGGCCGAACACCACTCTGGTGGGCTGCGAGGGGCGGGCGTGAGAGAATGGTGAAGTTGCTATTGGAGCGAGAGGACACCAATCCCAACACTGCCGACAAAGATGGCCGAACACCGCTCAGGTTGGCTGTGGACGGCGGTAATGAGGGCGTTGTAAAGTTACTGTTGGAGCGAGAGGACACCAATCCCAACACTGCCGACACCAAATGTGGCCGAACACCGCTTTGGTGGGCTGCGGAGCAAGGGCATGAGGGTGTTGTAAGGTTGCTATTGGAGCGAGAGGATATCAGTCCCAACACTGCCGACACCGAATATGGCCGAACATCGCTCTGGTGGGCTGCGAGGGGCGGGCATGAGAGAATGGTAAAGTTGCTATTGGAGCGAGAGGACACCAATCCCAACACTGCCGACACCCTATATAGCCGAACACCGCTCTGGTGGGCTGCGAAGGGCGGGCATGAGAGAATAGTAACGTTGCTACTGGAGCGAGAGGACACCAATCCCAACACTGACGACACCGAATATGGCCGAACACCGCTCTGGTGGGCTACGAGGGGCCGGCATGAGAGGGTGGTAACGTTGCTATTGGAGCGAGCGGACACCAATCCCAACACTGCCGACACCAAATGTGGCCGAACACCGCTTTGGTGGGCTGCGGAGCAAGGGAATGGGGGGATTGTAGGGTTGCTATTGGAGCGGGAGGACACCAATCCCAACACTGCCGACACCCTATATAGCCGAACACCGCTCTCGTGGGCTGCGATGGGTGGGCATGAGAGAATAGTAACGTTGCTATTGGAGCGAGAGGACACGAATCCCAACACTACCGACACCGAATATGGCCGAACACCGCTTTGCTGGGCTGCAGAGCAAGGGCATGAGGGGATTGTAAGGTTGCTATTGGAGCGAGAGGATATCAATCCGGACGCTGCAGACACCGAATATGGCCGAACACCACTCTGGTGGGCTGCGGGGGGCGGATATGAAGGGATAGTCAATTTGCTATTGGAGCGAGAGGGCGTTAATCCCAACACTGCGGATACCGAGTACGACCAAACACCACTGTGGTGGGCTGCGGAGCGCGGGCATGAGGGCATTGTAAGGTTGCTATTGGAGCGAGAGGACACCAATCCCAACACTGCCGACACCGAATATGGCCGAACACTGCTTTGGTGGGCCGCGGAGCAAGGGAATGAGGGGATTGTAGGGTTGCTATTAGAGCGGGAGGACACCAATCCCAACACTGCCGACACCGAATATGGCCGAACACCGCTTTGGTGGGCTGCAGAGCAAGGGCATGAGGGCATTGTAAGGGTGCTATTGGAGCGAGAGGATATCAGTCCCAACACTGCCGACACCGAATATGGCCGAACGCCGCTTTGGTGGGCTGCGGAGCAAGGGCATGAGGGCATTGTAAGGTTGCTATTGGAGCGAGAGGACACCAATCCCAACACTACCGACACCGAATATGGCCGAACACCGCTTTGGTGGGCTGCAGAGCAAGGGCATGAGAGCATTGTAAGGGTGCTATTGGAGCGAGAGGATATCAGTCCCAACACTGCCGACACCAAATATGGCCGAACACCACTTTGGTGGGCTGCGGGGCGCGGGCATGGGGCCGTTGTAAAGTTACTGCTGGAGCGCGAAGATATCAATCCCAATACCGCTGACACCTTCTATCACCGGGCCCCACTCTTGTGGGCCGCCGATAGCGGGCATGAAGCAATAGTAAAGTCGCTATTGGGCCGGGGAGATATCGATCCCAACTTCGCGGATCCCGAGTATGGCCGGACGCCGCTCTGGTTAGCTGCACTGGGCGGGCATGAAGGGGTAGTAAGGTTACTGTTGGAAAGACAGGATATCAACCCCAACACTGCAGATACCAAATATGGCCAAACACCGCTTTGGTGGGCTGCGGGGGGCGGATGTGAGGGAATTGTAAAATTGCTATTTGATCGAGAGGATATCGATCCTGACACACCAGCCTTCACCGGCACAACAGCCCTTCAATTGGCTGAGTTTGGGGGGTATGCTGGGGTTGTGCAATTGCTGTCCGAATATAAGCCCCCTCTAGTCCCAATTGATACCAGAAGCGCCCTAGAAACCCCCTCACCCATACCACCAGCCTACTCTTCACCGCCGAGGCCCCTTCCCCCCCTTACCCGACCCCCACTTACCACACTGATTTTCTTCGTCACCTCCTTAATTTTTCTCTTCTATATTCTCCCTCTTCTCAGCCCATTCTTCTCAGCCATTTCACTATCGTTTCACAGATGATCGCTGCATGATACATGCGGGGTGTGTGTGGACAAAAACGTTACTGCTCTTTATCGGATTCAAAAACTTGATCTCATGTACGGGCCTGAATGGAAATTACCCCCGGGAGTCCTCTGGTGCTCTATGGCATATTATCTATACTTTTCTCTCTTCTCTCCTTTTTGCCCTTCCTCATCACTATTCCTTTTTTTTCTCACTGTTCCATTCAACTTCCTTTATGGAACAACTCAGTTTCTTCATTTTCTTCTCTGGATTATTTCCTTTCTCTCTAGAATGCTGCGGCTTTATCGTAGCAATGTATTATATTCATATCTTCCACTATACGTTCTTTAGCAATATGCTCCTCACATTTCCCTGCCTGTTTGATTGCCTATAGGGCATGCGGTTGGGTGGTTGAGTGGATATGCAGGTATGGGGATATGCGGCCAGGGGAGATACGGTTATAGAACATGTGGCTTTGTGGTTTCCGGCGGTTAGGCACTCCGCAGTGGGTGTTGTTTTCACATCCTATTCCGCTGGGAATAGGATATTCCTTTCAAGATTTCGTCGATGTCCCCAGCCAATGGGTATAAGGTATTGGGAGTTTGGTTTCATTGTTTCTTTCATACCGCATGCCACTAGGCATATGGGAGTTGGCATATGGGCAGGGCATAGGCTTTAGGATCACGGAGGATCATGGGATATCAGCATTGTTCTAGATTACGTGTGATCGTTGGGGATTAGATTTTGTTAGCTGCATGTGTTTCTTAAGAGTTCGTTGAGTTTCGGGGGTGTTCTGTTGTTGCTAGTTAGACGGAGAGATGTATCTCCTGGCCTGTCCTTAGCTAGAGAGGGAGCAGCCATCTGGTCCACCGCTCCTTTATCTTTCATTCGCCCCACTCAGTCTATCGTGATTGCACTTTTGTTCTTTGGTTCTCTTGTGCTTTCCTTTAGGCTCCATCACCACCAACGGTGATGATTTCTCCACAAATATAATTTACCGGACACCCTACGACAAACCCTCGCTCGCAACATCCCTAAAAAAATCTGCCATGATGGGGCTCTCTGTAATTACCAAACACCAGCCATGCACCGCGAGGCACTCACTTTGTTACCCTACACTGCATATTCTTCAGGGACCCTGCCAACCCTCGCGCCTGAATCTTAACCATTAGTTCTCGGCAATAACGGCGCCCAGCACAGACGGCCCTACCCAGCTTGTGGGGACCCCAGGAGAGTTGGAAGAGAAATGAAATCCTCACAAAATGGAGGAATAACTCAAACGGAAGGTAAATGAACCGATCACTACCAAGACAGAAGGCGGATTGGTTCGTTACCTCCCTCTGCTTTTTTCCCGGTATCTTAGATACTGTATACTCTCAAAGTGAGATGGGTTATGGATTCCTCCAGTGAGAATATCAGCTCATATTCTGTCCTGGTTACCGGATATACTCAACGCATTTTGGATTCCTCTTCTCCGCAAGCGCGCCCCGGCTTGCGGAACTGGGGGGTAATTTAAGATTTCTCTTTCCCCTATTCGTCTATGATACCCCGGAAAATCTGTATGTAGAGTTGCGGTGGTGTCGGGAAGTATAATACTATGGGTAGTTTATGCCCCATCAGCAGGTTTTTAACTTTTTTTCCTTATGTATCACTCGCCCCTCCTAAAATCAAATAATTTTCTAAAACTTATTTCTGATTTTCTTAGATTAGTATTGTACACTACCTACAGCCTCACTCTCCATTTAGAGCCCTACTCCTGGACCGCAAGTTTCCATGACTGGTGACCCTGCGGGAGCATCTAGTGCAAGAGTGGGGCCCCATATTGTTGCAGGTATGTGCATTGCTTCAGGAGTATTAACTTACCGTATTTTTTCGTGTTATCCGGTTTTTCGCCAAGACCGGGCGTTGCTTTGTGTGGGCGGTGCCTGGAGTCTGAAATAGGTCCCCTAAATGCTCCCATTCCCATAGTAACTAAGGGTGGGTTTTA
>Ga0307517_10005977_pt1 | contig 18154 bp, 9 predicted proteins | sample 23_EM_MG_FD_194515 | JGI IMG/M metagenome (GOLD analysis project Ga0307517, IMG submission 194515) | Populus trichocarpa ectomycorrhiza microbial communities from riparian zone in the Pacific Northwest, United States - 23_EM | ecosystem: Host-associated > Plants > Roots > Unclassified | place... | reverse complement strand
AAAAAAGTACATAAACTACCATCTATTTTTTTAGGACATCAACATTTTTTTTTATTTTTCCAATGAGAACTTTAATTAATTCTTTACTATCTAATATGATTTATTTTTTTTAGTAAAATTACCCCCAATATAATCAAGTTTTGCAATTTTTTAAAAGTTAATTTTTATGAACTTTGAATTAATCTCTAAAAATAGAAAGGAAATAAGTAAGAAAATGACAAAGTCTTACCCTTTGATTACAAAATAAAATAAAATAAATATCATTTTACGTAAATTTGATTACAAATAACATTCTTACAAAAAATAATAAAATAATATGGTGAATCATCCACCAATAAATAGTGATGATATTATACTTTCAAAGATATGATACTTATGTAAATTAAGATTAACCAAAAAAATTATGTCTTTGATTAATTTTTGGTGGATGATTACTACTTTATATAGCTACATATGTGTATATAATTACTACTTTCTGTGTGTGTGTATTCAGACTTTAATTGAGAATCTTATAGGTGACTCGATGTCAGACTCATATTTATGTGTAAGATTTTTTTCAAATAAAATGTTACAAATTCATTCAATATTGGAGGTATATAGTTATTAAATACGGTTTAGAATTGACTCGATTAAAAAGTTAGATCTGGGATCATATGGATTGACTCGGCTTAATCTGAGAAAATAATAAAAAAATATGTTTGATGTTTTATTATCTCACATGAAAAGGCTTTGAAACAATACATGTAGATGTAAGCTATATATATATAAAATGTAGTATAGTTACCTCACGTTAAAAAGTTAAGAAACAATTCATGATGATATAGGTTATAAAAAAGAAATGTGAAGTATGATATATTTATCTCACATCAACAAATTAACAAATAATCCATGTGGATGTAGTCATATATAGTTATTTCACATCAAAAAATTAAAAAAGAAAATACATGTGGATATAGGCTATAAAATAAAAAATATAAAATGTAATATAGTTCTCTCATATTAAAAAATTAAAAAACAATAGGCTATTCATAAATTAAACATGCGACCAATGGAGTTTGAATTCTACATCATTCTTTCTCTTTTTTTAATTTTGATTGTTTTTAATTAATATCTTTTTAAAATAATTTTAATTTGATCCAGCTCACGCGTGCTAGTAGTGCTTTCCTAAGTGTACCATTTCCCTCACTCTATCTTAGACATAACGGTAGCACTCTGGATTGGTGTTCGCTTGGACTGAAAAAAGAAAAAGGAAAAGGAAAAGGAAAAGGAAAAGTAGCCATAATCAACGGTCCTAATTGGAATATTAGACTTGCCTTGACCATTAATTATTTGGAAAAAGTCTTCCCTCCAAAAAGAATACAACTAAGTTTGATTCTGAAAGCACAAGCACAGCTGCATAAAGTCATTCTTTACAGTGTTTCCTAGGTGGATTTTTCTTTGTTATGTTTCCCAGGATGTTTGTTTAGACCAATTATTTCAAAAAAAAAAGAAAAAAAAAGATCGCAAAGGAAACTAAGGCAGTGTTTGGGAACGCGGTTCAACCTGCGTTCTCAAAAAATTTGAAATTTTTTTTTTGGCTAAAATTTAATATGATTTGTACGTTTTAGATCGTTTTGATGTGCTGATGTCAAAAATAATTTTTAAAAAATGAAAAAACATCATTGTTATATATTTTAGCACGAAAAGTTATTTGAAAAGCACCCGCAACCACACTGTCAAACACGCTCTAAGTGTTGACGTGTTGAATTAACTCAAACGGTTTGATGCGGATGATTACAAAAGGTTTTTAATAACAGTGATTATTAGAAGTCTCGAAAATATGACAGTATTAAATATGTAAATGGAAAATAATAAGAGCATGCCATTATAAGGAAAAAGGTGAAATGTTTAAATACTCTAAAACCATAGAGATAAAATTAGATTTTAAAATCTCTGGATTTGTAATCCAAAATAAAAATAGAAACTAATTCCAAAATTTGTATGTGAAATGAATTAATTTTAATTCAAAATAAATTTATCTTTGTTTAGTGTTAGGGAAAAATTCATTTTTGCCTAAATTCATGATACACTTTTATTCTATAGTTTAAAATTTCTCAATTTTAACCTTTTAATTTCCAAAAGTTCAAATATTACCATTAAACACTACATAGCCCAATTTTGTTTTAGCATTTTGTTTTTAGGGTTTTTAAGTCTTTCCAAGAGAAACTATACTATACATGTTAGATATATAAAAGCAAAAGTGAAATGTTTAAATGCTCTAAAACCATAGAGATAAAACTAGATATTTACCAGTGATGTCCAAAGGTAGTTTTTAAAATATATTTTTATCCAATTCTTTTATAATTAAAATAGATATTTGTACGAACTAATATAATTTAAATTATTAACAAATAAATATTTTATTAAAGGGTTATTTAAAACAAGGCTAGGTGCCTAGATCGACTAGCGTGTTTGACCCAATATATAAAAACCTAGAAATGAGTGGGCCTACTAGACCAGGCCATGCTTGACTTGCTTTTCTTCTTCTTTTTTTTCCCTTTTATTATGATGATAACGCGTCATCCATCCTATTTATTTTAGAAAATTAAAGCAGACGACATAGAGTCTACTAGTATAAATTCTAGCCATCAAAGGTGCTTTGAAAGTTGATGTTTGCTGTTTTGGACCTCAAAAACTCATTTTCCAATTATTTTTTCTCAAATGAAATCATCTAAGAAACACACTAAGAACTTTAATATAGCCATTTCAAATCTCAAAAGCCCCTTAAATTGGTCAAAAAACCTATAACTAAATAGAATAAAAACAATTTCCTAATACTCGGTCTACTTTTTTCCCTTGAGATGAAAGTTTAAAAATACGTTAAAGACGCTTCTTTTATAAAAAAGAATCAAATAACATTAAATACTGTTTTTTTTTATTGCTAGAATGTGACCAACTAACTACTTTTTTTTCATTTATTATTTTTCAATGATTTTTTTCTCTCATTTCTCAAAACAAAGAGACTAAATCTTTTTAAAAAATAAAGTTTAGAATCTAAACATAAAATTCTAAAAACTAAAGGGGTAAGAAAATGATTGAATGGAGAATTTCTTGACAAAAAATAACTTTTTGCGTGATTTGGAAAGAGTTATTTTGTTTATAAATACATACATACTCGGTCATTTTTATTTTAATTATTTTTAATACCATAAAATTAAATCTTATTTAATTGAATTGGACTCTAATTCAATCTAGAAATTTTATAAAATCTTGAATTCTCAGGAAAATACAAAGAGAAGAAAATATCACCAAATAAAATATTACAAGCATCATATGGAATGATGGATTTGAAAAAGAATAAAGTTTAGTGATAAAAAAAAAACTTGATGAAATAAAAAAAGAAATGACCATTTCCCCCCTGAAATAGTGGATTCAGATGGCAGTGGATTCAAAATCCTTTAAGATAGTTTATTGCCTATAAATGTTTTGTTGGATGAAATGCTTGAAAGAGATTTCATGCCTTGATTAAGTATTATGTCAAAATTATAGATGATATTGTTATTATTACGCATTAAGAATGCTAATTTTGTTATTTTAAGGCATCAAAGTTTTTTATTAATTAAAATGAATATAATAACAAACATGTAAATACTCAAATATTTTTTATTGACTTTTTTCTTAGGATAATAAATATTAGTGCGCATGTAAATTCATGATGTAAAATGTAATTTTCAAGCTACAACTAGAAAGTGAAAATCACGAGCAAACCTTATGAGTTTTTTTTGGTAATTATTCCTATTTTAAATAATTTTTTTATAATTTTTTAAACTTTGATAGTGATAATTTTTTCTTAATTAAATTCTTCAAATAATAACTTGATTGTGAAATTTAGTTTTTATTTCAATTATGATCTTTATTTTTTTAATTATTATTTTTTTATTTTTTTGTATAATTGATTTTTTTCAATTTTATCCTTCAATATTTGATTGGTTGGGAATTGGACTTCATAGTTTTTCAAGATGGAGTGTTTCCGGTCTAATGACTTGGATCATGAGTTTGAAAAGTTAATATGGGTTGACATTAATTTTTTTTGGACTTTTTTTTATTCCATCACTTGACATTGATTTTTTTCTTCAAACTGGACTTTGTGATTTTTTTTTTCCTATCAAGTTGGTGAGTTAACAGGATTGTCTCGGGTCTTTTTATGGAGTCACTTTTTTTTTATAAAAAAAATCTTAATATTTTTTCAATTATGTCCTTCAAAATCTGGTTCTCTTTGAAATTAATCTTCACAGTTTTTCCTATTTTGGCTTTTTTAGGTTATTCCATCAGCATGATTCGGGTTATGGGTTTGGTTATTTTACCTAGTTTTGATTTATTTTTTCAGGTATTTTATGTTTGTTTTGTTTTTCTTTTTTCTAGCTCCATCGTTCTACATTTACTTTGTTGGAAAATAGACTTTGTGATTTGTTTTCATTTATTTTATATTAGGATACTCTATTTTTATTACCTGGGTTTTATGTTTGTCATTCTAGATTGGATCGACTCATATCGATTTGCTTTTATTTGTTTTAACCTAATTTAATGAGAATTGAGCTATATTGTTTTTTTTCTTTTAAAAAGTTTTTTTTCTTCATGCTATTGTAATTATATTTTTTAAGTTAGTTTATTTGATATTATTATCTAATTAAAATAAAACTAATTTATTTGATTTAATTGGATCTATGATCGAAGTCGTAATTTTTTATTTTTTATTTAGAACGCAATTGTGATATCTAAATATTATTTTATATATAAAAAAATAATACGACCTATAGCGTGGCACAAATACATATATCTAATGAAAATCTATGTAGCCTCAAAATTTAAAATTCAAAACATACATGAAAGATGATTAAGATCAAAACTATATTCAAGTTGGGGGTGATCATTTTCGGTTTGGTTCGGTTTTTATCAAAAAAAGTAACCAAACCGATTTTTTTTTAAAAACCGAAACTGGGTCAAACCGACCGGTTTCGGTTCGATTTTTTTAGGGAAAAAACGGTTCAAACCGGTTTGACTCGGTTTTTTTTCCTGTTTCAGTTCGGTTCGGTTTTTTCGGTTTTTTGCTTATAAAACCGAAACCGAACCAAACCGGCTGGTTTTTTCAAAATTTTAATCGGTTTAATCGGTTTTTTTTTTTGATTCGGTTTTTTCAATTATTTTTTTTCTGATTTTCTCAATTTAATTAGTTTTTCAGTTTTTTTTTCACCCCTAATTCAAGTTGTAAGAAACCTCGTAAGAAAAGAAAGAAAATCTAACACTCAAAACTCAAAACGCGTTTCTCAAAGAAAAACTCAAATAGTCAATTTAGAAATCCATTTTAACTTTTCTCATAAAAGAAAAAAAATAAAATAAAAAAAAGACAATGGTAGTTTCCTGCGTAAAAACAAAAAACAAAAACAAAAAACTCCTGGGATCCATTCGATGTCTATGTCACAACCGCCGGTGAATGTGAAAAAACTGATTTACCCACCAAGCCATGTTCTTCCTTCCTTGTCTATTTCTCTTGTTCCGTTGACCCCTGCCCCTAACCAGCTTACTACCTACGCACTTACCACCAAATCACACCTTTCACTTCCTTCTCTAAGATTGATCGTAAATCTTACTGAAACGACACCACCTCCCTCTCCTCCCCCGGTTACCAAAACCCGACCACTCTGCTTTTAATTCGATTCCAACAAATAATGGGATGTAATCAGTCGAAGATCGAGAATGAAGAAGCAATATCGAGATGCAAAGAGAGAAAACTGTTCATGAAAGAAGCTGTCTCCGCCCGCAACGCCTTCGCCGCCGCCCACTCTTCCTACTCTATTTCCTTAAAGAACACTGGTGCCGCCCTCAACGATTTTGCCCAAGCCGAAATCCCCCCTCATCTCTCCTCCTCCTCCTCCGAACCCATCCTCATCCAACATTCCTCCCCCTCCTCCTCCCCCGCCGCTCCTTTTCCGCCTATTTCCGACGTCCCCCCTCCTCCCCCCCCTGACCACGTGGACTTCCAGCCTTTGCAGCGAGCTGTGAGCATGCCGGAGATGAAGATTCAGAAACCGGAGCTGAAGCCGCTTGAGGAGCCCATAATTGAAGAGGATGAGACGGAATCTGAAGCTCATGATAGTGAGAGATTAGTGAGAAAGAGAAGTATTAGTAGTAGTAACAGAGTAACTTCTGTACAAGAAAATCACCATCAACAGCAACACCATCACCAAGATGCCACCTGGGATTATTTCTTCCCCTCCGTGGATAGCATTCCGGGACCGAGTTTGGCGGAACCAACCGAAATGGAGGAAGATGTGAGGGTGAATAAGGAACAAGTGCAGAGGAAAGTGTTTCAGGAGAGGGTGGAGCCACCACCGATGGTGGTGGAGAAGAAGGTGGAGAAGGCGGTGGAAGTTCCGGTTCCGGCTCCGGAGAAGAAGGCGGGTAGGAAGGTGGAAGGAGGGAGGAGGGGTGTGAAAGGGATGAACTTGATGAAGATATTCGAGGATCTTGATGATCATTTTTTGAAGGCATCTGAGAGTGCCCATGAGGTTTCTAAGATGTTGGAGGCAACGCGATTGCATTATCACTCTAATTTTGCTGACAATAGAGGTAATTGGACTCTGTTTCTTTCTTTTCTTTTACTGTTCATTCACTGTTTCAGAGTTTTGATTGTTTTTCATTTGTTGAATTGTTTTTTATGATGAAATTACATATCACAACATCTGCAGTGATGATTTTACAAAAAAATGTTTTTGTAGTAGGATAGTTTGTTTACCAATGGGATGATTCCATTATGTCATGATATTTTAAAGAATAATGTTTTGTATCTTATATAGGACATATTGATCACTCTGCAAGAGTGATGCGTGTAATTACATGGAATCGCTCATTTAGAGGTGTTCCTAATCTTGATGATGGGAAGGATGATTTCGACAGAGAAGAGCATGAAACTCATGCAACCGTGCTGGATAAAATGCTGGCTTGGGAAAAGAAGCTTTATGATGAAGTGAAGGTATGATGCAATGTTTATATTCATTTCATTTTACATGAAGCAGCTTTTTGTGTGTTTTGGATTTTTGCAGAGGTTCTTGCCATCTTTTGTTTAACCTATTGAATTGGCCAATGATATCTGCTACTTCCTTCTGGTATATGTCTTTAGTAGCTTACAAGATGAATATAAACATCTAGGTGGTAGATACAAAATCAAGGGTTAGAAGGATATGTATTTCATTCATGTCATAATTTTCTAGAGGTGAGATTAAAGGTTTGTTTGGCCCTACTGTGCTTATACATTTATGGTATAAATCAAACTGAATCTAAACAAACTTTGTGGGTTCTGATATACTTTTCCAGGCATGATTAGAGGGCCAAACCACCCCTATTGAACCCCTCTCTTGAAGACACACCCATTGGTACCAAGGTTGAACCTTTTGTGGCCGACCCAAGCGTTTCTCTCTCCTCTGCCTTTTCCACCAACTTTCTCTCTCCTCCCTCAGCTTTAATTTCAAAATGACAGAAAAATGAAGTTTAGTCTTGAATTATAAAAAATGAAAACTTCAAGGATCAAATTGAATTTTTTGGGCAAAAACACTATAGCAACCCAAAGTGTTTTTTTAAGTGGTGTTATAGTGGAATGAACAATAACTTTGAACAGTAAAAACTCCATGTCTTTTAGTTTATAGTGTAATGTTTAGCCCATAAAAAAAATATTAAAATGACTTGTTATTGTACATGCATAGCCTTATTGAAGCAGAACTACCCTCATATGGAGCTTAGCTAATCTCAATAAAACAGTGAAATTGTTGGTTGTTTGGTTGACTATGTTATTTTTGCTGAGTTAAATCATAAAGCTTCTGCTTTACAATATGCAGCACTTTTTAATTGTCATCAATGATGAAGTTGATGGTAGAGCAGGGTTTTTTTTACCTTATCCATAAAATTAAATGATTTGCTATCTACAATTTCTCAGAATTTCTATCAACAAGCAGTTTTTGCTTTAGTTCTAAAACTATAAGGAGTTGGTTATTTTTCTGGTTTTGTGGTGGAAGACTGCAGAATGATAGTTCATGTTCTGCTTCTCTTGAGACTTGAAACTATATGTTGATCTACAGCTGATTTTGTTTTTTCTCTTCCTTTTGTAGAGTACCAATCTGCAGCTACTTCATACTATGTTGTAGATCTAGGGGCCCAACAAAGTTATTTGTGAACAACAACAATTAATTAGTGATATCGTCATTTTCCTATATCATATGTTTGGCATTTTAATCTGCGTACTTGTTTTGACCCCATTCATGCCAACTGGAATAAGTGTGCTGGTGGGTTAAATTTTATCTCCACATGAAACCGCATTTACTTGCTGTGAGTTGAAAACTTGTTGTCAGCATTAATTAAAACTTAAATGCATTAGTTTGCTAGAGATAAGATTTTCCCTGTGGGCTTTGACTAAGCTTGTTGGTTTCCATTGTTTTTATTTTTTTTGTTGTTTCTTTCATGGTTTATGAGATGAATCTGACATGAAGTTTGGTTGCTGCTGGATAGGCAGGTGAATTGATGAAGTTCGAGTATCAAAGGAAGGTTAATTCATTGAATAAGCAGAAGAAAAGAGGTACAAACACTGAATCAATAGAGAAATTAAAAGCAGCTGTAAGCCATCTGCATACAAGATACATTGTAGACATGCAATCAATGGATTCGACAGTTTCAGAGATAAACCGTTTACGTGATGAACAATTATATCCAAAACTTGTTCAGCTTGTTGATGGGTAAGTTGCTTTTTGGAAAAAGAAAAATGAATCTATATGGTTAAAGCTGCACAGTATCTTATTTGTTGAAGTAGAAATTCTTATGAGACAGTATTCTGATGCATACTTCGGATTTTATGTCCTCAATTATTGTTCTAATTGCTCTTTGAATAATCAGTGCTAATTAAAGACATACGAATGATAATAATTTAAACCTTATGAATAATGTTTCAAGGCAAATCAAAATGTCAGGGGTTCCATGGAATTGTATGATTAAGAATGTTTTGGTTCTTACACTTCCAAGTTGGCTAAGGATGAGGTATGCTGAAAACTCGCTTATAAAATTTTAGGTGATTGTTACCATCATAGAGCTTAGCAACATCTTTGCCACTGTGCTTGGAAGGGCTAAGACTAGATTTGTGTACCATGATGGAAAAATATTATGCACTCTCCCTCTCCTCTCTCTCTCTGTAAGATACAGTGAAGGTTGTAGGGTGTGCAAATATTAACAAAAGAAGTAGCAGAAAAGAGCACAAAAGATGTGAAGTTGCAGTAAAGTTACAAGTATGAGCGTGAAGGTTGTAGGAAATTGCTGTAATTAGTAACAGAGTTGCTGGAAAGTATAGGATGGATAGAGCAGGTGACCATAAATATGATCTCCTAAATGTTATGTCAACATAGATGTGTGTGGCTTGGATGGCTTTTCCTGCAATCAAAACATATTTTGAAAAAGAGGAGAATTTTGTAGCAAAGGGTGACTATTAATAGAAAGAAGTTTCAAATAGTGGTTGTAGAAAAGTTTGTATCAAATACCACAGAAGAGTATGAGATATTACTAGGTGCAACAGTCTTGCAGATAACAGAGACAGTATTTAAAATGTCATTATCCACCTAAGTATGAGCTGCAAGTATGAGTAAATGTTATCATTCACATAAATGTCCTTGCTTTTAATATCTTTTGGATCAATCCACCATTAGAACCTATCGAGAGAGATGCTGGTATTATTGAAAGAAAGTGATTTTTGAAAAAAAAGTGAAAGAAAAGACCAGTGTTGCAAAGTAGTTGAATTACAATTTCAGAGGATAGAAGAGAAGTCAGAAAGAGGGAGTATTTGGCAAAATTGTAGCATGACCTGTACCTTTAAAATACTGTCTGACCAAAAATCGCAAAAGGTGAATCAATATCTTTTCCATCATGTGAATTTGCTAGTTTAGATGGTTTTAGGCTCACTAATGCTGTTGAAGGCTTTTTAGAGAAATGGGGTGAAGGTTGCTGAATGTTAGAAATCACCTAAATTGCTGTAGGAAATTGCAGTTTAGTTCCTAAAGAAGTTTCAGAGGAGAGGAGGGAGGTTGTAGGAAAGTTGCACAAAAATTGTAGGCAAGAGCATAGATGTTAATGGAAAGTTGTTGATTGGCAAAAACTTGAAATGTGGTGATGCAGAACCTGGGATAAACAAAAATAACACAAACCCAAGTGTATCAGTTCACTAGAAAATCAGTTGATTCGATAGTCAAAGCAAATCATAACATAGCTTGGATGTGTAGCTATGTGGCCATTCATAAGCATCAAAAGCTAATAGATATAAGACCAAATCCTTACACGAATAGGCAGGCAAATTTGGAAAACCTACTAAGTAGGAAATATAACTCATTTTTTTTTTTATAAATTCTGCTTTACCTATAAACAGTAAAATGATAATATTCCTAAGAAATTTCAAAAAATCTAGTATAATTATACAAAAAAATTCATATTAATAAAAAAAACTCATAAATAATCAAATACCAATTCTCAATGCAGTTTTTCTTCAATCCCCATCATATAGAGATTGTCAAAATACTGCAAAAAAAGAAGCGACAACCTCTATTATTTCATTCTCCAGCAAAATTATATTATTATAAGTTTATATCTATATTTTACCTCATGAATGTTCTTGGTTAAATGAATTAGCACTTGTCATGAAAAAAGGTACACAAAAAGTGTAGACAGCAGTGTAGGGAAGGGTAGCGATTGTTAAAATAAAGGGAAATTTACCATGACTATCCTATAGTTTAGTCGTTTTTACACTTACCCTCCTTGTTTTCACAAATTACTGTTTACATCCTTGGTGAGTATAAAATAGACTAAATTATAGGATGGTCTAGGATGTAAACTGTTATACGTACTGCAAAGTTTAAGATGTAAACTGTAATTGTTGAAAACATGGAGGCTAAGTGTAAAAACAACTAAACTATAGGATGTCAGGGTAATTTTCCCTAAAATAAATAGCAAAGGGAAGAGGTAAGAAACTATTGTGACAGGCTGAAGGTTGGATGAAAGGGTGAACTCTAGAATGTTTTTCATCTTAGATCACCCCCAACAATCGTTGCATGTTGTTCTCTGAATGGATGTGATTGATTTAGATGGTTCATGATTACAAAGGTTGCTAAACATGTCAACTCAAACTCACTGCTCCTCTCTTTTGTTAGCTTGTCCCTTTTTTGGAGCTGTGCCTTTTATAAAATGAAATTCAAGTTGATCTTCACTTACCTTCTTTTATCATATTGAAATTGATTTCATGTGCATTCTTTCCTCATTCTGGCCATTTTTATGTTGGCATTATCTAATCCATATATGCTTCCTTGTTCTGGGTACACTCACTCACTACTTGAAGTTTGGAATGTCTCATATGGTGTTTTGTCCCTTCCACCTGTAAATGCTTTTGGATGGTTACCTGACATGGTACGACAACCTGCATTTCTTTGATTGCGTATCCTTCCTGTTGTCACCTCATGTGCCAGGCTTGCCTGCTGTTGTCTTTGTCAAATGCATTGCTTGAAGCTCTAAGAACCATGAAGGAATATTTGTGCTGTAGAATTGTTCCTTCAATTTGATAGGCGTGCCTGATGTTTGAACATTTGATGCACTGAACTTTAGCTTGGTTGTCATATTATTCTATTCAACTGTACTGCAAACTGAGATCCCCCCTCTCTTGGTGCTCTCTGTGATAGTACTGGCAATAGTTTAACTTCTACTGAGTTTTGCATTTCTGCTGATTTCTGTTTCCCTTGTTTCCATGTTTGCATCATTTAATAGTGCTTGTAGGCATGAAACATTGAGTTGCATGCTTTTGACTTTTTTTTCTTAAAAAAAAACTATAGAAAAAGAAAAAGGCAGTTTTAGCTTGAATCCTGGATAATATTTTCTGCAATTTCCATGCTAAATCCGTACTTTGTTCAACCACAAATTAACTCTCGTATGGGTTTCAGGATGGCCACAATGTGGAAAACCATGCTAGTTCACCACGAGGACCAGTCTAAGATTGTAAATGCCCTGAGATTTTTGGACATTTCACAATCCTCCAAGGAAACTAGTGAGCACCACCATGATCGTACCTTTCAGCTATTGGTTGTTGTGCAAGAGTGGCAGTCACAGTTTTGTAAACTTATAGATAATCAGAAAGCGTACATAAAGTCCCTGAACAGTTGGCTAAAGCTGAACCTCATTCCCATAGAGAGCAACTTGAAGGAAAAAGTTTCTTCTCCACCAAGAGTTCGGAACCCTCCCATCCAGCCCCTTCTTATTGCTTGGCATGATTTTTTGGACAAACTTCCTGATGAGGTTGCAAGAACTGCTATAAATAATTTTGCTGCTGTAATTCATACAATCCTGCAGCATCAAGAAGAAGAGATGAAGTTGAAAGAGAAATGTGAGGAAACAAGAAAAGAACTTTCCCAGAAGATGAGGAAATATGAAGACTGGTGGCGTAAATATATGCAGCAGAGAACACCTGATGAATTGGATCCTGAAAGGACAGAAGACAATTCTCATAATGATGCTATTGCAGAGAGACAGTCTGTTGTGGATGCAGTGAAGAACCGCTTGAAAGAGGAGGAAGAAGCCTATCGGAAGCAGTGCCTTCAGGTGAGGGAGAAATCTATGGCAAGCCTTAAAACTCGCTTGCCTGAGCTCTTCAGGGCCATGTCTGAGGTTGCTCATGCATGTTCAGAAATGTACAAGAACTTGAGGTCCATATCACAGGCATATTGCGGTAATGCAAACTAGTGTGTTTATAATATAGGATTTAATGCTTTTGTACACTTTCTTGTATACCTTGCAAATGAATACCCAAAGAAAGTACAGTATCCATATATTGCTTGTATTATTTGTTGTATAATCAATAGTTGTACTGGAATTTTGCATTGAACAAGCCCCGAAAATCATGAATGCATTCATAAATTTGTTGAGTTTCAACTTGAGTTGTTATTACTTAATAGTTCCTTACTGTTACGAACATGGATGGCATGCGTTTATGATGTTGAATATTTATCTTACAGTAGGCCCAAGAAATTCTGCTAGCCAGCATGGCATGATAATGGAAGAAGTCTAGTTGACTCGTGAGCAAAACATCGTAACCTAGAGTCAGATTATCTGTGTACTAGCTATTGCAAAAGTTGTATCTGATGGAATAATGCAAGTTGTTCCTTGGATTGGGAATGTTCATTTAAGTACAAACTGTCTTGGTATCTATGAGTTTTCCCTTTTCTGCTGCCATTCCTTGCCCACATTTCAAAACTAGAAAGATGAAGTTCCATACCTATAATGCCTTGAAACAGCTCAAGTTGAATTTTATAAACAAATAATATATCCTTCCTTACAACTTGAAGAGCTTATGTACAAATACTGAAACAGAAAGTTGTGAACTATCAAGAATTTTTTTCAAATCCCTTCCGGGCTTGCAGTAATTGCTTAAGGAGGACTCTTTGATGAGGGATGTTAACCAGAGCAACAGAATAGATTTCTTGTCCTACTTTCGGTTTCATCATTCAGATTCACCCCAGTAGACTTTGAAGGGTAAGCCTTTGCCAATCTCTTAGCTGCAAATGGTAGAAAATAGAATGAACCTTCTGAGAATCTTAAATCAACGTTTTGAAAACAAGCACAAAGGAAGGTAGATGCAAAATGCAGATGTCCCGTAATAAATAGTTTACATTCCTGCTGTGTTGAATATGTATCCGAGGTGTGATTATTGATGGAGGAAAATCAACTAAGTCATGTCAGATATGAAGATAATTTATTGCCTTCATTTTGCCAGTTTAATGGGATCATAGCTCTCTCTTGCGATAAACAAATATAATTACCTATTTCATAGAAAAGCTCGTTAATATTTTGTGCAGTTTTTGCAGATGTTTCCATGAAGAACATCCCATTCTCTTGAGAGAATTGCTCACCGTCCTGTAATTATAATAGAGAAAGAAAAATAGAAGAAATGATGAATGTATGAATTTTCTCATGTACAAATCAACTTGAAGTCTTTAGATCAGAAATGGATGTTGATGCCTTAGCGTATCAACATAAAATAGAGTTCTATACTATGAAACCTGTAACTATTATTTAGGTGATGCCGTAAACAGAAGTTTTTTCTGCAGATACCTCATTCTGCACCTCTCTCTTCGAGTCCAAATCCAATTTATTTGCTACTAATGCCATAACCATCTTAGGATTTCCTGGAAATAGTAATATGCGGGAAAAAGTTGTAAATCATGGATAAAATATAGCAAAATGATCACCCTACAAGCAACTGTGCTTATGAACCTTTGATATGCTGCATAGAGATCACAAAGCATCGGTACAGGATACAAGCAGAAACAAAAATGAGGTTCAGGTTTTATTTGATACAGAGCCTCAATGAGCCAATGAAAGGGAAGAAACATAGTTTTCTGTGTGCACTTAAACATACTTTGCTGAAGGCTTTAAACTGATAGCCTTACCTTGTCTTTGCAGCTCTTGAACCCACCTTTTGGCCCTAACAAATGTATCCTGAAGCAAAACATCAACGCATATCAAGAGTGTTACTGAAAGTGAGTATCAAACAAATCAAAGTAGTATTAAAACAGGAGTCCATGGAGTTTGAATATTCCTAGTGATTGTATTTAGAATTGGCGGAAGATGTTAAAACATGGGGTTGACGTGGGATTATGTTGAACGTACTATTGGGAAAGGCAAGCTAATATTTTTGTGGTGGCACATATAGCACCCGCATGGAGCTTTAATTAAAGAATATGGACATGAAATTTTAAATGGAACTGGTCTCCCTTCAAATGCCAAGGTATCTGGCGTATTCAAAATGATAGTTGGATTTGGCCTCATTAAGGTCAGATGCTGCTGTGATTAGTTTTCAAGGTTCTATTTATGGAACTATCTACCTCGAGGCATGGCATTGAAGACTGTATTACTTGGAAAGGCTCTTCTGATGGGGTAATTTCATGCAAAGGTGCATGGAAGAAATAAGGGCAGCATTGTTGCTTGGCATGAACTCATTTTTGGACAAGTACATCTTCCTAGATGCAGCTTTATTGCCTGACTTTCTATTCTAAACAGGCTATCAACAAAAGTCAGGCAGGAACAATGGGGAAGAAGCATCGATGCCATGTATACTCTATACAAGCAAGCTTCAGTAGACAGAAATCACTTATTTCTCCTACAGCATTACAAAAGGAACTTGGCAGTGTATTTTGCAGAAAAGTGGTGTTCAAAAGCTAGTGGGAGATTGGCAAACAGAATTGGCTTGGGCTATCTCTTCTCTGCAGAAAAAAATGTGTCACTTTAGTTTTGCCTAGATATTTTGGTGCTCCTACATTTACTATGTTTGGAAGGAGAGAAATAGAAGAGTTCATGGGGGAGAAGGAAGCTGAGACCTGTGCTATTGTGAATGATATTCTTAGATTAGTCCAGTTGAGACTTTATAAGACTAAGCTTCTGCAACAAGTTCTTAATCCCAAATACTCTTTGTATGTAAACTGTACAAACTCGTAGCAGATTCTGCTTAGATGATTTTGATTAATGAAAGTTTCATTAATCAGAAAACGAAATTTTTTTTATCAAATTCAATGCGGTAGTGGAGCTATTGAGGCTCAACAGCACCACCCTCAGCAAGGCAAAATGACAATAATTATTACTACAAGAAGCAAATTACCAAGTACAAACCCCAAGAGTTTAAGAGATGCTTACCATGCTGGAAATATCATACACAATAACAGCTGCTGCTGCACCGCGATAGTACATAGGAGCCAAGCTGTGGTATCTTTCTTGCCCTGCTGTATCCCAAATATCAAACTTCACAGTTGCTTCAGTTAATGATAATATCTGTGTAAAAAAAGCCGCTCCTATTGTTGGTTCCTGAACATAGATAGAGAGGCACAATATCCCATCAACTAAGAGCAAACACAAAATCAATTGGCAATCTGAAAAAAGATCATGTTGAAGAAAACATCAGACGAACGTTTTAAGAATTAATTACCTGGTGATCGAAGAACTGGCCCTTTACAAACCTTAATACCAAACTGGTTTTCCCAGTTCCCATATCCCCCAGAAGCACCTAAAAAAAATCAAGCTAGTAAATATTGTACTATCACCAAGATCAGTAGAGAGAAAGGGTCAATCAGGAGAATCATTAAGAAGTGAATCGGTTATCAAATTGAGAAGATAAAAGGGTCATAAGACATTTTTTAGGTTATACCGACCAGCTTAGCTTGAATGATCTTGTTGCCAGGTCTTGCCATTGGACATACGTACGCTTAATGTGATCAATCTCTAAAACCCAAGACCAGATTTCACCTTCTATCTTACTAGTTCTAGCTAGCCTAGAGATGGTAATATGCAGTCCAAAAGAAAAAAAAGAAGAAGCAACAACTGTCTGATTTATCAATGAACTTTTAAGACAGACAACAACAAGAATGGTAGGTTTGTTCCAAAACAGTCTACATGTTTAGCTTTGACTGGTAGTTGTTCCATTTACTATTTCCCTCTCTCTCTTCTGTGCCAGGCACAACATTATTAGGCACAGCCCAGACCAGCTCATAGCAGAAGCATGATGTCTTGCAGAGTCGTAGCCATGAGACTAGTTTAATTTGCTGTACTTGTCATTTGGAAACGAATTCCATTAATTTACGCCATATATTTTAAGGAAAGATACCTATTATATATTATATTTATATATAAAACTAAAGGAGGTCGGTGCAGCCTATTGCATAGTAAAATTACTATTTTAGTAATCTCATATTTTAACAATATAGTTAAATTATTTAATTATCTTTGAAAATTCTTTTCATTTAATTATTTTAAACGGTTCTCAGTTTTTTATATTTTTAAATGCTGAAATTACTAAAGTAACCTTAAAATCAAAATTTCTAAAATTTGGTTAAGGGATGTTTTTGCCTATAGGTTTTTATGTTATTATTAAGTTAGGTTTGAGGCGATTTAGATTTTTTTTTATTTTTTAAAAATATTAAATAAATAAGTTGTTAGTGCGTGCGTAGTTTGTGGGGTAGCTTTGTACTTTTTGGTGAAAGAACACCGGTTTTCATCATGGTGTTTGAAGTCACACTCTCTTCCACATGGGACAACACATATGGTGTTTTTATGATGGTTGGGCTTCGACTGCCCCTTTGTTTTCTTTTTCTTTTCTCTCACTCCTCCATATTGAATTCCATGCCGGCCATTATCATTGTTTTATTTTATGACATTTCATATATGACCCTTAATGTTTTGATTTCTAAATTTGATTTTTAACTCTTTTATCAAATCTTAATTTGTTTTCAATTTTATCATTTGATCCATAATTTTGATTTTTTATTTCTTCAAGTTTGGTCCTCATTCTCTTGATTTTTATTTTTAATTTGGATTCTTTTGTGAATTTATTTTTTCTTTTTAATTTTACCATTCAATTAAGATTTTGATGATATTTAAAGTTATGCTCTCAATGTTTTGATTTCAAATTGTGATTCTTAACCCATTTATCAATTATTTGTTTACAATTTCATTCTTGAATATATAATCTTGGTTTTTTTACTTTTTCAAACTTGATCCTCATTCTTTTGTTTTTAATTTTTTGTTTTGGATTCTTTTGTTAATTTTATTTTTCTTTTTAATTTTACCCTTCAATTTAAAGTTTCATTATATTTAAGGTTAGACCTTCAATGTTTTGATTTTAAATTTTGACTCTTAACCCGACCCAAGTCAAATGAATATTTTTATTTTATAAAAAAGTATGGATGGCATCATTTTGAAAAAGATAAAGGAAAATAATCAATGATTTTTTACTTGGTCTTGACTTGGTTTGCCTCGGGTAGACCAGGTCACGGGTCAACTCGTATTTTTGATAGTTTCGCAAATTCCCCCCAAATTTCTTTTGAAACCTGACCCACCCTAAGCCTTGGGTCACGGGTCAACCCACTATTTTTTCTTTTATTGATTTATCCTGTTTACATAATCCTTCTCGCGAGTTTTGGTGACCTTACATGAATTTGCTAGTGCTTTGTTTTTTTAGACTTCTTTTAACTGATGTTTTCCCCTGATTTCATCCTTATATGTTTGGATTCTTGGGGATTGAAAATTGTAATTTTTTTTCAATTTTTTTTATTTTGTCAAGTCATGA
>Ga0307517_10005976_pt1 | contig 18158 bp, 12 predicted proteins | sample 23_EM_MG_FD_194515 | JGI IMG/M metagenome (GOLD analysis project Ga0307517, IMG submission 194515) | Populus trichocarpa ectomycorrhiza microbial communities from riparian zone in the Pacific Northwest, United States - 23_EM | ecosystem: Host-associated > Plants > Roots > Unclassified | place... | reverse complement strand
AGGCAGCAGCAGCCTGCTGACGCCGGGACAGCAGTCGAGCCTGGACAGGAATGGCAAACTGAGGATAGACAACGATATCGACCTGGTAGAAGTGATGGCATGGAAGAACGGGTTTTTCCGTTTCGAAGGGTCGGATATAGAGACCGTGATGAGGCAGCTATCGAGATGGTATGATGTAGACGTAGTCTATCGAAATAAAGGATCCGTTGACCTGTTCCATGCGGAAATTCCACGAAATACTAACCTTTCCGATGCATTAAAAGCATTACAGCTAACCGGTAAAGTCCATTTTGAGATCGAAGGAAGAGAAATTATTGTAACGCAATAACTGGCCCGCCCGCTTCCTTTCCTGTGAGCCCGACCACTCCCCAGCGGAGACGGATCGGAGATGATAATAGTTTTTTATTGTTAATCAAAACGATTCAAACGATGCTATCCATTGCTTGCCGGAACCCCCTGCCGTCGCATCACCGGGGCTTCCCTAAAACATTATTACTGGCCGTGAAGATCACAGCCTTGTTCCTCCTCTCTTTTTGCCGTACGGACACTTATGCGGGTGCCTATGCGCAAAACATCACCCTCTCGGAAAAGAATGCATCCCTGGATAAGATCTTCAGGGAAGTAAAGAAACAAACAGGATACACTTTCGTTTACACGGAGATCATGCTCCGAAAAGCGAACAAAGTGAGTATCGATGTCAGCAACGCCACGCTGGAACAAGCGCTGGACCTTTGTTTCCGTGACCAGCCCCTGACCTACACCATCCTCAACAAGATGGTGGTCATCAAGGAAAAAGAAAAGGTCGTCCGGCTCGCCCAGGCGGAAGCGCCCCCCCCGGTGAGCATCAGCGGGAAGATCACCAATTCGAACAACGAACCGCTCGTCGGCGCCAGCGTCACGGAGAAAGGCACGAAGAATACGACGGTGACCAAAGAGGATGGCGCTTTTACGATCACGGTATCCAGGACCAATGCCGTATTGGTCATTTCATATGTAGGCTATGCACCCCGGGAAATGAGCATCGGCGATCAGACCTTTGTGAACGTGACCCTCGAACGGTCGAATACGAACCTCAGCGATGTGGTCGTGGTGGGATATGGTACGCAGAGGAGAAAAGACCTGACGGGATCGGTCGCATCGGTAGGAGGCAAAGAGATCAAGGATCTGGCGGCGACAAGGGTCGATCAGGCCTTGACGGGGAAAGTGGCCGGCGTACAGGTAAAGACGACTACGGGTGAACCCGGCGCACCGCCGCAGATCAGGGTCAGGGGCATCGGTAGTATCTCGGCAGGCGCAAGCCCGCTCTTCGTCGTGGATGGATTTCCCACGGATAATATACAGACCCTGAATGCCAACGACATCGAAAGCATGGACATCCTGAAAGATGCATCTGCTACCGCGATCTACGGATCGAGGGGCTCGAATGGCGTGGTGATCATCAATACCAAAAGAGGCCGGGCCGGCAAGACCGCCCTTTCTTTCGACACCTATTATGGACTGCAGAAGGTATTGAAAAAGCCGAAAATGATGAACGCCATCCAGCAGGCGCATTATACTTATGATGGCTACTTAAACAACAACCTGGACGCCGGCAACAGCGTCGCAGGCGATCCCAGTACCTGGAAAATACCGATGCCTGCGGCAGTATTGGATGTGCTGGCGGGAAAAAATACCTACGATAAGGACGCACTGGACCAGATCCTGCATACGGCGCCCATGCACCAATACCAGTTATCCGCATCCGGCGGCAGCGAGAACATCCGTTATGCCCTCAGCGGGGAATACCTGGACCAGGAAGGCATCATCATCAACAGTAATTTTAAAAGATATTCCCTGCGGGCGAACGTGGATGCCAAGCTGACGAAACGCCTCTCCGTAAAGCTGAATATCAATCCCTCCTTCACCAACAAGAATGCGCTCCCTTCCTATACCGGCGGCGAAACGACCCTGGTGGGCAGCGCCCTGGGTACCTTCAACTGGATCCCGCTGCTGGACGCCAACGGCGGCTATACGAATGAGCACGGCCGCACCGACCTTTCGGAAATGAACAATGGCCTGGCCGTATTGAGAGAGACGAAATCCAATCAGAAAGGCATGCGCTTCCTGGGGAATGTCAGCGCGCAATATACGCTGATGGATGGGCTGAACCTGAATATCATGGTGGGCGGCAACGTGCTGAGTACGAAAGGGATGATGTTCACCCCCCAGCTGCCCGTATTCCTGAATGTACCAGCGGTGGGCACGGACAGCAGCTCCCTGACCACCAACTGGATCGCGGAATATACCGTGAACTACCTGAAGAGCTTCGGTAAGCATAACATCACGGCGCTGGTAGGCTACACCACGCAGAAGGAAAGGGGAGAAGGCAATTCCCTGACAAGTAATAAATATCCGAACAACCTGGTGCCTTCCCTGAGCGCTGTCAGCGGTCAGATCACGGGCGGTACCTCCAATGTCTATGAATGGTCCCTGATCTCCTACCTGGCCAGGGTCAATTACAACTACGACAATAAATATTACCTGACCGCATCCGTACGTGCGGACGGATCGTCCCGTTTCGGAACGAAGAACAAATATGCCTTGTTCCCCTCCGTGGCATTGGCATGGCGTATCAAGGAAGAAGAGTTCATGAAGGATCTGAGCTTCCTCAACGACATGAAGATCAGGGCCAGCTATGGCCGGTCGGGAAATAACAATATCGGCAACTACGAGAGCTATGCCACCATTAACTATGAGAACTATGTCTTCGGCAACGGAGCCGTCGGCGGTTTCGCCCAGGGCAAGCTGGAAAATCCTATCCTTACCTGGGAGAAGCAACAGCAGGTGAACATCGGCGTGGACGCGGCGCTTTTCAATAACAGGCTGCGCCTTTCCGTGGATCATTTCCGGTCCTCCAACACCAACCTGCTGCTCAATGTGAACATACCCTCTACGACGGGCTTCAGCAACTCCCTGCAGAATATCGGCGAAGTGCAGAACAATGGTTGGGAATTTGTCGTCGGGACCACTAACCTGAAAGGGAAATTCGAATGGACGACGGATTTCAATATCTCCACCTATCGGAATAAGGTGGTCAAGCTGGGACCTACGGGCGACCCCATCTACACGGCGAACAATATCACCCTCATCGGCCAGCCCATCGGCATGTTCTACGGCCTGAAACTGGATGGCATCTTCAAGACACAGGCGGAGCTGGATAAAGGCCCTATCTGGAACCCCGGCGCGGCAGACCGCTCGAGGGTAGGGGATATGCGGTTTGTAGATGTTAGCGGACCGAACGGCAAGCCGGATGGTATTATCAGCAGCGCTGACTATACGGTCATCGGCTCCCCTTACCCGGACTTCTATTATGGAATGACCAACCGGTTCTCTTACGCCGACTTCAGCCTGTCGGTAAGCCTTCAGGGCACCCAGGGCTCCAAGATCTACAACCTGTCCAGGGGACAGGGTAACAGCGGACGCGGACGCCTGAGAGGGTACGAGTTCAATGCCAACTACTGGAAGTCGGAGTCGGATCCCGGTAATGGGATCACCCAGCGGCCCAATAACGCGCCGACGGGCGGCGCCCGGGCCATCGGCCAGCAATTCATGGACGACGGCTCCTTCCTCCGGATCAACAATATCATCCTGAGCTATGGACTGCCGGAGAAGATCGCCCATCGCCTGACGCTGAGCTCGATCCGGTTCTACGTGAACGCTACCAATCCCTTTCTTTTTACAAAATATACGGCCTTCAATCCCGATGTCAGCCTGAACGAGAACCCGCTTACGCCGGGCAACGAACAGAACAACTATCCCTTGCCGAAGAGCCTTGTATTCGGCCTGAACGTAGGATTTTGATAAAAGAATATTTATCTAAAAAAATTATATGAACAAGATAATAAGCCTCCTGACATGTATATCCTTGCTGGCGGCCTCCTGCAGCAAGAAATTCATCGAGCTGGCGCCCGTATCGTCCGTAAGCGTCGACGTGCTCTACAAGACGGATAAGGATTTCCAGGACGCCGTGACCGGCGCCTATGCAGCCCTCCGCAATCAATATAATGATTTCTGGATGTTCGGCGATGTCGCCAGCGACGACTCCTGGAAAGAGGTCAGCCGCAATCAGTCTTCCTACTATATCGACGTCTTCACCCTGGACGCCAATGATCCGCTGCTGAAAAGCACCTGGAGCAACTATTACAACGTGATCGCCCGCGCCAATACGGTGCTGGCCAAGATCGATAAGGCGGATCCGGCCGTCGTGACCAATAAGGCCCGCCATACGGCGGAGGCGAAATTCCTGCGCGCCTTTGCCTACTTCGACCTGGTCCGCCTCTTCGGGGATGTACCCGAGATCATAACACCCGTGTCCATCGACCAGGCTTATAAGGCCGGCCGTACAAAAGTGGATAAGATCTATGACGAGGTCATCATCAAGGACCTCCTGGATGCCGATGCGGGCCTGGCAGCCAAATACACGGGCGCCGACGTAGGAAGGGCGACGAAAGGCGCGGCCAAATCCCTGCTGGGTCTGGTCTACATGACGCGTAAGAACTTCCCCCTGGCCGAAGCCAAGCTGGCGGAAGTAACGACCCTGGGCTATACCCTCCTGCCGAAATATGCCGACCTCTTCGACTATTCCAAGGACGAACATCACAGTGAATATATCTTCGATATCGAATACCAGGAAGCCCTTGGTGGCCTGGGCAGCGGCTTCACCAATAAGTTCGCCCCGCTCTCCGCACCCTATGCCACCTTTTATAAGATCGCCGGCGGCGGCGGCGAAGAGAACAATCCTACCATGGACCTTTACAATGCCTTCGATCCCAGCGATCCCCGTCGGGACGTCACGGTGAACGCCACCGGCGGCTTCATCGACGGCACAGGCACTTTCGTAAAATTCCTCCAGGCAGCTACGACGACCCGGAAATATCTTACGCCGGTCATCGTATCACAGGATAGCAAGGCTAACTGGAAGGTCTTCCGCTACGCCGATATAATCCTGCTCTATGCCGAAGCCCTGAATGAGAATGGCAAAACGACGGAGGCCCTGACCTGGCTGGACATGGTGCGCAGTCGTGTCTCGATGCCCACGTATTCGGGCACGGGCCTTAGCCAGGCGGATGCCCGCGAGAAGATCTATCTGGAAAGGAGGCTGGAGCTGGGCATGGAAGGACATCGGTGGTTCGACCTGATCCGGACGGATCGCGCATTCGGAATTCTGCAGTCCAAAGGCATGAAAGACTATATGGCGCTGTACCCCATTCCCCTGGGCCAGCTGCAGATCATCAACGACCCGTCCATATTTCCTCAGAACCCCGGATATAAATGATTGACGCATGAACTGGACACAGGTAATAGACCCGTTTCATAATATCGCTTTGTCTGCGTTGGCAGCAGTAGTGCCGATCCTGGTGATCTTCTGGGCGCTCATCATTCAAAAAATGAAGGGCTACAAGGCCAGCCTCCTTGCTACGGGGACGGCGTTCCTGGTCGCCATCTTCGTCTATGGGATGCCGGTAAAGCTGGCTACCCTTTCGCTGGCCCATGGCGCCCTCTATGGACTCTTCCCGATCACCTGGATCGTGATCACGGCGGTCTTCCTGTTCAACGTGACGGTAAAAAGCGGCCAGTTCGAGATCATCAAGCATTTTATGGCATCGATCACCTCCGACCGCAGATTGCAGGCCCTGCTGATCGCTTTTTCCTTCGGCTCCTTTCTGGAAGGCATGGCGGGCTTCGGAACACCGGTGGCCATTACGGCCGCCATGCTGGTAGGCCTGGGCTTCAATCCGCTCTATGCCGCCGGTCTCTGCCTGATCGCCAATACGGCCCCCGTCGCCTTCGGTTCCATCGGCATCCCGGTGACGGTAGCTTCGCAGGTCTCGGGGATCCCGGAAATGGCCATCTCCCAGATGGTAGGCAGGACCCTGCCCATCCTCTCGGTCTTCCTTCCCTTCTACCTCGTCGTATTGATGTCCGGCATCCGGCGATCCGGTGAAGTGCTGCCGGCGATCCTGGTCTCCGGGATCTCCTTCGCCTTCCTGCAATGGTTCTCTTCCAATTACCTGGGACCCATGCTCCCGGACGTGATCGCAGGCCTCGGCTCCATCATCAGCCTCATGGTCTTTTTGAAATTCTGGAAGCCTAAGAAGATCTGGCGTTTCAAGGACGAGCCTGCCCCGACGATTGATACGCGATTGATCTATTCCGGCGGGCAGGTGCTGCGGGCCTGGTCCCCTTTTATAGTACTGACGATCGTGATCATGGCTTGGGGCCTGCAGCCGGTGAAGGACGCGCTCAATGCCGTCGGTGTCCTCCAATTCAATTTCCCGGGACTGCATAACGAGATCCTCTCGCCCACCGGCACGCCCCTGGCGCAAGTCTTCAAATTCAATTACCTGTCGGCGGCAGGAACGGCTATTCTTATCTCGGCATTGATCTCCCTGCCGCTTATCGGGGTAAAATGGAAGGACGGCCTGAAAATATTCCTCGCTACCCTGCGGCAGCTGAAATATCCGATCATCACGGTAGCCACGGTCTTGGGCTTTGCCTACATCGTCAATAATTCGGGCATTTCCATCACCATCGCAAGGGCCCTGGCGAATACAGGCTTCCTGTTTCCCCTCTTCGCACCAGTGCTGGGCTGGCTGGGCGTCTTCATCACGGGTTCCGATACCTCCGCCAATGCCCTCTTCGGTAAGCTGCAATATGCGACGGCGGTGTCCATCGGCGTGGACCCCGTAGTGACAGTGGCCGCCAATGTTTCTGGCGGCGTGGTAGGTAAGATGATCTCTCCCCAGTCGATCGCCATCGCCGCGGGAGCGGGGCATCTCATCGGGAAAGAGTCGGAGCTGTTCCGCTTCACGGTCAAGCACAGCTTTATCATGCTCTTATTCATCTGCTGCCTCACCCTCACCCAGGCCTACCTGATGAAATGGATCATCCCTCAATATACGATGCATACGGGCCATGCCGCGGCTGCGGCGTCCTCCACAGGACCCGGAATGGTCTATCTCTTAGTGACGGCGGGCATCCTGGCGGTCATCATAGCGGTCGTATTGGTGATGGGTAGGAAAAGAAGGGATGGATCACCATTAAACCTGACGATAACAAAATAAATCATTGGTATGAACGATTCTTTATTCAAGTACATGAAAGTAGGCCTCGTGCATTTTATGGCCTACCCGTCCACGATAAAAGGCGAAGGCCCGATCCTGGAGACGGTGCGGCGCCTGGCCCTGGATGATTATTTCAGCGCGATCGAGATCACGACGATAAAAAATCCCGAAGAACGGAAGGCCGTGAAAAAGATCCTGGAAACTTCGCATATGACCGTGGCATATGGTGGACAGCCCCGCCTTCTCACAACGGGTCTTAATATCAACGACCTCGACGAGAGCGGCAGGCAGAAAGCGCTGGCTAATCTGAAAGAAGGCGTCGACGAAGCCTATGAGATCGGTGCTTCCGGCTTCGCCTTCCTCAGCGGCAAATATGACGAAGCCACCAAAGAGCAGTCTTTCCAGGCCCTGGTGCAGTCCACTAACGAGCTCTGCGCCTATACGAAGAGCAAAGGGGATATGAAGGTCTCCCTGGAAGTATTCGATTATGACGTCGATAAGAGAAGTCTCATCGGACCGGCTCCCCTCGCGCTGCGTTATGCGAAGGAGGTCAGGAAGCAGCATAGCCATTTCGGATTGATGGTGGACCTTAGCCATATACCCCTGATCCATGAGACCATCGAAGAGGCCATCCTGCCGGTAAAAGATTATATCACCCATGCCCATATCGGCAACTGCGTAGTGCAGGACCCCGGTATGCCGGCCTATGGCGATGTTCACCCCCGCTTCGGTTTTCCCAACGGCGAGAACGACGTGGAAGAGGTCGTGCACTATCTGCGCGTACTTCTCGACATCGGTTTCTTAAATGAAAAGGACCGCCCCATCGTCAGCTTCGAGATCAAGCCTTTTGGCGACGAGGACGGAGAGGTCGTCATCGCCAATGCGAAAAGGACCCTGAACGAAGCCTGGGCCCGGGTCTAAAATACATAACAACATTGACTCACCACTCACAACTGACCACTCACAACTCACAACTCACCATTCACTAATAAATTCAGCTCACATGACAACGATCCATCGCCTCAACAAAAATAAATTCAGGATCCTGGTCCTGGCAGGCATATTCAGCCTTCTCGCCGTACGCATGGTACACGCGCAAGGCATTCAGCGTTCCAACGTACCGGCCCCTGCCTTCGAAGTGACAGGCAGTATCTATCCCTGGGATATCCATGACGAAGGCATCGATCTCGTTCTGGACAATGTCACCAGCATGGCCGGCGCCAACTCCGTATATTGCCTGGCGGTCATGCACGAGGAACACCGCCCCTTCAATTCGGAACATCTGCCGGGAGAGTTCACGTTCATTCACAATCCCGTCCGCCATGAATGGGATGCCGAGGATTCCCGGGCATACTTCAAGCCGCACATGGAAATGTATGGTGTGATCAAACCCATGCCTTCCGACAATGCCTGGCTCAACCAGACGGATTGGCTGAAATTATTACTCGACAAGGCCCACGCAAGAGGTCTCCGCGCCGGCGCCGAAGTCTCTCACACCTATATTCCCGTGGCATTGCTCACTGCGCATCCCGAATGGCAGCAGCGCGATATCAATGGCAAGACCACCGGCAAACCTTGCACCAATAACCCCGACGTTCGCCAATATCTTTTGGCTCTGTACGGTGACATCGCCACCAATTATGACGTGGACTATATCCAGACCTGCATGCTCCTCTTCAGCAATAGCGACGATGCCTCTAAAGGCACCTGCTTCTGCGAGTCCTGCCAGAAAAAAGCAAAGGCGCAGGGTTTCGACCTTGCGGCAGCCATCCCTGTTCTCAAGGATAATCCTTACGCTCAGCCGCAACTGGACAAGTGGGTGGATTTCAGGAGATCCAGCACGACAGAGATCTACAAACTGGTCACCGACCGCATCCACCAGGCCAACCCAAAGATCGACTTCCGCTTGAATGACCTGAACAACAGGTCTTCCGGCCTGCACCTCGATGAGTTGAAAAATGGAAATATCAACTCCGTTCATCTCTCTACCCATACGGAACAAAGAGGCTTTGAAAAAGGCGATCGCGCATCCCGTATCCAAACCACTCATTATTATGGCGGACCGAACATGCCCATCATCGCAGGGGTTCCGGCTCGGTTGCTGACGACGGTAGCGATCGTTAAACACAGCATCAAGGTCTCCGTCGACAACGGAGCGGCGGGTCTGGGGATCAAGCACTACGACGGTGCGCCCTATTCTCTTCTGCGTGCCTTCCGCAACGGGATCAGCGAGGCCGGGGTCAAAGGCTTCACACCCATCATCGGCACCGAAGTGGAAGACATGACCCTCTCCGGTTATACGGCCGATACCTACCTGCAGGAAAAAGGCGTAAAGACCTCGGGCACCGGCACGGCGACCTCTACCTTCGACCAACCTTCCGGCACTTATAATGTCGTCATATCCTATGCCGATGAAAAAGGCGGCCAGAGCACCCTTACCCTGTTTGTCGCTGGCAAGCAGAAGGGGACCTGGAAACTGGATGAGGACGTGGATTGCTGGAGAAGGAAGACCCTTACTGGCATAAAGATCAATAAGGGTGACGAGATCAAGCTGGTCGGCGTCGCCAATGGCAGCGAATCTGCCCGCGCGGATTTCATAGAATATGACGCGGCGACTACAGGGAAGGCAAAAGGAAGTAAATAATCCGCATCGCCGTTTCCTTGCAGGAGACCCGTCTCATCAGACTATCTAAAAGAAAATCAAACAGATGAAAAATAGTACGATCCTTTCAGCATTCCTTGGCATAGCCGCCCTGGCGGCATCCCCCGGCATACAGGCGCAATCTAACCACGCAGGCGCTGGCCCCACCGATCCTACCCGCAATTCCAGCACCTACCTCACCACTCACCACTCACCACTGACGACCGCCCCCGCCTTCGAGGTCGACGGCTCTACCTACGCCTGGGAGGTGCACGATGAAGGCATCAAGCTCATCCTGGACAATATGACGAGCATGGCCGGGATCAATACCGTTTACATGCTGGCGGTCATGCATAAGGAACATCGTCCTTACCAGAGCCCCGAATTCCTGCACAATCCCGTCCGGCCAACCTGGGAGGCCGAAGATTCCCGCGTTTACTTCCATCCCCAGATGAGCCTCTATGGTCGCGTGAAACCCTTCTTCTCCGACAGCGCTTTCCTGAGGGATACGGATTGGCTCCGGGTCGTCCTGGATTCCGCCCATGCCCGCGGCATGAAGGCCGGCGCCGAAGTGTCCCATACCTATATTCCCCTGGACTTTCTGAACAAGAACCCCGACCTTCAGATGCGGGACCTCAATAACAAGCCCCTTGGCAGGCCCTGCCCGAATAACCCCGACGTCCGGGACTACCTGCTGAACCTCTACGGCGACCTGGCAAAGAATTATCCCGTCGATTTCATCCAGACCTGCATGTGGCTGTTCTTCCCGGGTAACCCCGAAAAAGGCGGCTCCTGCTTCTGCGAATCCTGCCAGAAAGCGGCGAAAGCCGAAGGCTTCGACCTGGCCGCTGCGATACCCTACCTGAAGGATAACCCCAACGCGCAGCCGCAGCTGAACCAGTGGCTGAAGTTCAGGAGGGAATCGACCAATAAGATCTACCGGCTCATTGTCGAGAAGATGCACCAGCAGAACCCGAAGGTGGAATTCCGCCTCAACGAGATCTATCCCTTTGCGGGCGTTAATTGTAATTCCACGGGCCTCTACCTGGAAGACCTGAAGGACATCATCGGGTCCCATGTCATCCAGGAACATACCGAACAGAAAGGATATGCCAATACGCTGAGGGAATCCTGGCTCAAGCTGGATAGGACCTTGCTGGGACCTAAAATGCCGCTCCTGTCCGGTATCCCGACCCGCATGGCTTCCACCCCCGCATTGGTCGAATCCGCCATTAAATTATCCGTTCAGCTGGGCGTCCAGGGCATCGCCGTCAAACATTATGACGGATCACCCTATTCCCTGCTGCGCGCCACCCGCAACGGCCTCAGCGCCGCGGGCGTGGCCGGCTTCACTCCCGTTACAGGCTATGAAGTGGAAAGCATGACCCTCTCCGGCTACGAGCCGGACGTCTGGCGGAACGAACATTGCGTGAAGACCAGCTCCACCGGCACGGCCACTACCAGCTTCAGTCATCCCTCCGGCGTATACGACCTGGTCGTCTCCTACGGTGATGAAAAAGAAGGACAGGGCAGCCTGACCCTGTTCGTAGGCGGCAAGCAAAAAGCCTCCTGGAAGCTCAGCGAAGACGTGGGCGTGTGGAGAAGGAAGACCATCCCCAACGTAAAGATCAAAAGCGGCGAAGAAATAAAGATAGTCGGCGTCGCCAACGGCGGCGAAGCCGCTCGCATCGATTTCATTGAATATATCGCACACTAATATGAGACTACCTCACCACTCACCACTGACCACTCACGTCCACCTCCTGGCCCGCATCGGAGCAAAACTCCGGCGCCTATCTCACTACTCACCACTCACCACTGTCCTCCTGCTCATCGCCGCCCTCTCCTGCAACTCGTCGAGGGAGAAAGCCCCGCTGACTTTCAAGGACTACCCGGCCCTGAAGATCGGCTTCTCGACCCAGAATTTTCAAAAAGCGGCCCCCGTCAACGTCCAGACCCTGACGGAATACATCGAATATGCCGCTCGGGAAGGATACCAGTTCATCGAATTGCGCGACGACCTGGCCAGGCTCAACGACGTCGACTGCCAGGCGCTGGCGGAAGTAGCCAGAAAGAATAAAATAGAGATCATTTATGAATTGCATAAGAATCCCCTGGATTCAGGATTTTTGGACGTATTCCGGAAAGGCCTTTCCAATGTCCTCCTTCTTCCCGGCCCGGGCATCCTCCGTACCCTGCTCTCGAGGTCGGAATTCGACAAGGATTCGACGAAGAAGGGATGGACAAAGGACGAACTGGCCCGCCTGACAAAATTGACCGATAGTTGCGCCGCTATTGCCAAAACAAAGAATATCCGTTTTATCTTTGAGAACCTGAACGAGCCTTTTTTTGGCAATGATTCCACCTATGGAGGAGGCCTGACGGATTTCTTCGCCATGACCAAAGGAACGGGCCTGCAATTCGACATCGGCAACGCCTTCCGCAATTCTTCCAGGGTTAAGGCGGATCCGGAGAAGGTCGCGGAATACCTGCCCAGCCTGGGCGACCGGTGGGTGACCACTCACCTGAAGACCCTGCAGAAAGGCGAATCACAGCCCGTACTGACTGACAACCCCCTGCCCCTTGAAAAAGTAGTGGCCCTGATGGGCAAACAAAATGTGCTGTATGCCACCATCGAGCTGCTGCCCGTCGCCGACAAGCAGCAATGTTTCGACAATCATGCAAAAAGTATACAGTTCCTGAAAGAAAAAGGTATATTGAAGGACTGATAAAACAGGTGCAGTATTAAAAAATTAAATAATGAAAACCTTATTGAGCTATTGCCTGCTGCTCTTATGCGCAGTCCCCTCCTTTGCAAAGAAAAAGGATACCCGTTATTTCGAATTGAGGATCTACCATTGTTATCCCGGCCGCCTGGACGCGCTCGTGGAACGCTTCAGGGATCATACCACGGTCATCTTCGAGAAACATGGCATGGAGAACATCGGTTATTGGCTGCCCGTGCACAACGAAGGCAACGATCTCTATTATATCCTGGCCTACCCTAGCAAAGAGGCCCGCGACGCCTCCTGGAAGGCCTTCGGCGAAGACCCCGAGTGGAAGGAAGTGGCCCGCAAATCCGAAGAAGGCGGCAAGATCGTGGAAAAGGTCACCTCCGTTTTCCTGAATGCGGCCAGTGATATACCCTTCCCGATCCGCGCTTCGAAAAAAGACCCCGAACGCATCTTCGAGCTGAGGACCTATTACAGCCCCGATGGCCAACTGCCCAACCTGCAGACAAGGTTCCGGGAACATACCATTAAGATCTTCAAAAAGCACGGCATGGAAAGCATCGGTTACTGGACCACCGCGGAGAAGGATGCCGCGCAGCCGCACCTGGTCTATATTCTTGCCCATCCCAGTGAAGAGGCCGCGAAGACCAACTGGGACGCCTTCCGGGCCGACCCTCAATGGGTGAAAGTAAAAGCTGATTCGGAAAAGGACGGTAAGATCGTGGACAGGACGGAATCCGTATTCCTCCGCCCGCTGCCCTTTTCAAAAATTAAATAACACCCGCCATGACCATCGGCCTGTTCATCCCTTGTTATGTCAACCAGTTCTATCCTGGCGCCGCCATCGCTACGCTCCAATTGCTTCGCAAGCTGGGCGTGGAAGTGGTATACCCGGCCGGGCAGACCTGCTGCGGCCAGCCAATGGCGAATTCCGGGTTCGAGCACCTCACGCAGAAATGCGACGACCTCTTCATAGAGCATTTTGCTTCCTTCGACCATATCGTTTGCCCTTCCGCCAGCTGCGCCCTCCACATCAAGCAACATCTGCATTCCCATAAGGATCAGGAGCTGGCTGCGCAGATCCGCGGCAAGGTCTACGAATTGACGGAATTCCTGACGGATGTCCTGAAGACGGATAAGCTGCAAGCGCGCTTCCCCCACAAGGTAGGCATCCACCAGAGCTGCCACGGCCTCCGGGGCCTCTACCTGGCCCAGATGAGCGAACTGGTGGCCCCGAAATTCTCCAAGCAGGAGCAGCTCCTGAACCTGGTAGACGGCCTGGAGCTGATCACGCTCGACAGGGTGGACGAATGCTGCGGCTTCGGCGGGACCTTTTGCATCGCGGAAGAAGCCGTATCGGTAAAAATGGGCAAGGACAGGGTGACGGACCATACGAAAAATGGCGCCGAATACATCACTTCCGCCGACCTTTCCTGCCTCATGCACCTGGAAGGCATACTCAACAGGAACAAGAGCGCCATTAAAGTGATACATATTGCAGAGATCTTAAACTCAACACTATGAGCGAAGCCGGCACCAAAGACCACGCGACCCTGGCGAAGGAATTCAATAAGGATGAGGAAAGAGTGGACTGGCACGACGGGGCCCTTTGGTGGATCCGCCAGAAAAGGGATCGCTCCGCCAATCAGACCCCGCAATGGGAAGAGCTGCGCGAGGCGGCTTCCTCGATCAAGAACCACCTGCTTTCTCACCTGCATGAATACCTGCTCCAGTTCGAGGCCAATCTGATAAAGAATGGCGTGAAGGTCTACTGGGCCAACGACGCGCAGGAACATAATGAGATCGTCTATTCGATCCTCAAAGCGAAGAACATCGACCAGATGGTGAAAAGCAAATCCATGCTGACGGAAGAATGTCACCTCAATGAATACCTTGCGGAAAGAGGCATCGATGTCATCAACTCCGACCTGGGAGAATACATCCAGCAGCTGGACGAAGAACCGCCCAGCCATATCGTACTGCCCTGCATCCATAAAAGAAAAGAAGAGATCGGCGAGCTCTTCCACGAACACCTGGGCACGGAAAAAGGGCTCTCAGACCCCACCTTGCTCACCAGGGTCGCCCGCCAGCATCTCCGGAATGTGTTCCTTACGCGTCGCGCCGCACTCACGGGCGTAAATTTCGCCGTGGCGGAAACAGGCGAATACGTCGTGTGCACCAATGAGGGCAACGCGGATATGGGCGCCCACCTGTCGGAGGTCCAGATCGCCTCCATGGGCCTGGAGAAGCTCATACCGGAAAAGAAACATCTCGGCGTATTCCTGCGCCTCCTGGCAAGGAGCGCCATCGGCCAGCCCATCACCATCTATTCCAGCCATTATAAGAAGCCGCGCAAAGGACAGGAAATGCATCTCATCCTGGTGGATGCCGGCCGGACAAGGCAATTGGGCCGTCCCGATTTCCGCGATTCCCTGAAGTGCATCAAATGCGGCGGCTGTATGAACACCTGCCCCGTATACCGGAAAAGTGGCGGTCTTAGCTATCACAATACCATCTCCGGCCCCATCGGCGCCATCCTGGCCCCGAATATCGATATGAAAGAGCATGCGGACCTGCCCTTCGCCTCCACGCTCTGCGGCTCCTGCTCGAACGTTTGCCCGGTAAAGATCCCCATCCACGAACAGCTCTATAAATGGCGCCAGGTGATCGTGAAGGAGGGCTACGCGGCCAATACCAAGGCATTGAGCATGAAGGCCATGGCCTGGACCCTCGGTTCTCCCGACGTATATACGAAAGTCGGCAAGGCCGGCCGGTGGTTCCTGAAGCACCTGTCCTTCACCGTTAATAACAAACTCAACCCCTGGTACCGTCAGCGCGATATGCCGGAAGTGCCGAAGGAATCTTTCGAAGAATGGTACAAGAAAAATAAAGACAATAAGGACAAAGACCCAAAATGAACACCAGAGAAAAAATACTGGAAGCCGTCCTGAACAATCAGCCACCGGCTACCCCTTTACCCGATCTGGCCATGTTTAGGAATGGCGGACCCGGCCGGCCTTCGCAAGGCCCCGGCATCGTTCAGCAATACATCGATATCTTCCGGGGCATCGGCGGTCAATTATTCTGTGTGGATGAACTGGATGCCGTCAAGACTCTTATCGGCGAGAACTTCGATACCTCCAAACGCCTGGTCACTACCCTTCCTGAACTGGGATTGATTGCTGAACTATACCAACCCGCGGCGGACCCGCATAGCTTTAAGGATGTGGAGCTGGCCATCATCAGGGCTAATCTCGCCGTGGCGGAAAATGGTGCCGTCTGGCTGACGGAAGACAGGATGGGTCAGCGTATCCTGCCCTTCATTTGCCAGCACCTTGCCGTGATCGTGGACACGTCCACCATCGTTCCGACCATGCACGAAGCTTATGAGCAGATCGGCGTCGGTAACTATGGCTTCGGCGGCTTCATCGGAGGCCCTTCCAAGACGGCTGACATTGAGCAGGCCCTCGTATTGGGCGCCCACGGACCCATCACGATGACGGTGTTCTTAATTAAATAATAACCTTTATTTTAGAATTTTATAATCTCCTTTTATGGCGAACCCTAACATTTATATTCGCAACGACCTTCAGGCCACCTATAATGACGTATATACTCCCGAAGTCCTTTCGGCCCTCTCTTCCATGGCGCACTTCAATGTTGACGTCAAAGAGGCCATGACGGCGCGTATCGCCCGGAGGGCGGAAAGACAACAGTCGAAGACCCGCATCGCCTTCCTGGACCCCGCTTCAAAGATCCCCGGGACGGATATCCTCGTGGCAGATGCCCGCAACGGAAAATTCGAAGGAGCCGTCATTCCCGCCGATCTGCAACGGCAGTGGATCCAGGGTACCGGCCCTGCCGCCAAACCTGGCGCATCCCTGGAAAGCAGCATTCGGAATGTCGCCTATGCCCTGCTGTCAGGAGCCGACGGATGGATGTTCGATGGCGAGGACGCCCTGGGACAGACCAATACCATGTCCCTCGACAACCAGCGCAACCTGAAACTGGCTATCCATAAGGACCCCCTGTTCCTGAAAGTCGCCGAACAGGTGGCAGGGGAGATGAATAACTGGGCCTCGGGCTTCTGGGGTCACCCCATCGTAGGCAACTGGAAAGAACAGCTGGATTTTACGACCAGGATCTTCCGGGCAAGAGGCCTTCACCTGGACGACCGGCATATCCGCGATCAGAAAGGAGTGGCCATGGCCGCTTCCATCGTGGACATGACCCTCTACATCACGAACAACCATAAAGCCCTGATCAAAAATAATTCTTCCATCGTCCTCTACCTGCCCAAGATCCAAACCGCCGGTGAAGCGGCGCTCTGGAATAAAATGATCACGGCCCTGGAAGAACACCTGGGGCTGGCCGTCGGTACCGTTAAAATATATGTCCTGGTAGAACAGCTGGAAGCTACCCACCAGCTGATGGAGATCCGCGCTGCGCTGGGCAAATACTTTGTCGGGTTCAACACCGGCCGCTGGGATTATATCAACAGCGTCTCCGATGCGATGGCCTGGGACAAGAACTTTATCCATCCCGATATCGAGGCCATCACCATGGTCTACGGCTATATGCGTAACTATGAGGACCGTGTCCGCCGCGCCGTCAATACCCCTGATAAGAATGGCAACTTTGCGCTCTGGCAGGGAGGCATGGAGCCTAATATCCCCGTGGGTTCCGAAGAAGGCGTTTCCGCGAGCATGAAAAAAGCCGTGGCAGGCGCGGAACGCGAACAGCGGGCCGGCGCCAGCGGTAAATGGGTGGCCCATTGGAAAATGGTGAACATCGTACGGCCTGTCTGGGAAAAGGTGGGAGAGCCGAATCAATTAGGAAGGAAATTCCCGGCCCTCACCTACACACAGCAGGATGCCGATGGCCTGATCCTGCTGGAAGATGCGCCGAGGACCATCCGGGGCGCCCGCAACCTGCTCAGCGTCGCCATCCAGTACGGAAATGCTTTCGGACAGGGCATGCAGGCCGCCGCCCTGAAACCCGCCGACTTCTTTGGCAACGACGATATCCTCTATCTCATGGAAGATATGGCCACCGGCGAGATCCGGCTCAGCATCATCTGGGAATGGCTGCATAAAGGCGCTGCCTTTACGGCGGAAGACAAGGAGACAGGTACCCACCCCGGCGATGTGTTCGACTCCCATTTGTTCAAGCGTTTACTGGATGAAGAATATTCGAAGCTCTTAAAGGCCGGCAACAAGGACGTATTCGATTCCTCGAAGGTCACCACCCTGCCCATCTCCCGCGAGATAGCGGAGGTCTACACGCAGAGTGAGATAAAAGCGCCCTGGTTCGTCGACTTGCTGAATATCAATCTCAACAACACCAGCCTCAAGCTGGGACGCCACCGGATCGAGAACTATATGGAAGCCTTTAAAAAAGATGGCACCCGCATTACGGATAATCTCGATTTCGTACTCGATAAAAAAAGTATATGAACATATTGCGTTCCTATCTCACCACTCACCACTCACTACTCGCCCTCCTCGTCATCGCCCTCTTATGCCAGACCGACGCATCGGCGCAGAACGCAAGAATAAAGATCGATCTCGATCGCACCATCGGTGAAGTGGACAAAAATATCTACGGCAATTTCGTGGAGCATCTCGGCCGCTGCGTCTACGGAGGCATCTACGATCCCGGCAGCAAGCTCTCCGACGAAAA
>Ga0307517_10005975_pt1 | contig 18162 bp, 5 predicted proteins | sample 23_EM_MG_FD_194515 | JGI IMG/M metagenome (GOLD analysis project Ga0307517, IMG submission 194515) | Populus trichocarpa ectomycorrhiza microbial communities from riparian zone in the Pacific Northwest, United States - 23_EM | ecosystem: Host-associated > Plants > Roots > Unclassified | place... | reverse complement strand
TTTTTGGGGAGGGGGGGCTGGTTGTTTGCCGATGGGGAGAGTTGGGATAAGGAAGAAGAAGGAGAAATAGGGGAGGAGATTTCTTGAAGTTTTAACTTTTATTAACTTTTACCGACGGTTTCACCGACGGATATTCCGTCGGTGAATCAGTCGGTGATCACGTCTGTGATTCTAACGGAAACATAGACACGTCACCGTACGGATCTGCCATTTCAAATCCCTCGGTGAGTCCGTCGGTAATATAAACGGCGCACCGGTCACGTCACTGTACGGGCTGTCGTTTTTGAATCCGTCGGTGATGTCGTCGGAAAAAAATGACCCGCTAAAACCTCCACATCAGCGACCCGCCTTTTTTTTAATTCAGAAATTTTTCCGTCCATAATTCAGTCAGTAACTACCGACGGAATATTTCCGTCGGTAGTTACCGACTGAATTACGGACGGAAAAGTGTCCGTCGGTAATTCCGACCTTAAATTACCGACCGAAATATTCAGTCGGTAAATCCGTTAGTATTTAGCGAATTTCTGGTAGTGTGGGTTATGCTTCTTTTGGGTACCTAGTAGGGGTGATCATTTTTTATTCGGTTCGGTTTTTATTAAAAAAAAAGTAACCAAACTGAATTTAAAAAAAAACTGAAACCGGTTCAAACCGACCGGTTTCGGTTCGGTTTGATTTTTTAGACAAAAACCGGTTCAAACCGGTTTGGCTCGGTTTTTTTCGGTTTGGCTTAGTTTTTTTGGTTTGGATCGGTTTTTTTCGGTTTGGGTTCAGTTCGGTTTTTTCAGTTTCAGGCTTATAAAACCGAAACCGAACCGGTCGGTTTTTTCAAAATTTTAATCGGTGTTTTTCACGGTTCAGTTTATTCAGTTATTTTTTTTCTAGTTTTCTCGGTTTAATCGATTTTTCGGTTTTTTTGCTCACCCCTAGTACCTAGCATACTATGTAGTTCTTAGCATGTCAATCAATATATCCATTATCACTCTCAAAGCTGACTTGTTCCTGTCATACATTGCATCTTTAAAGTTAGCATATTTACACCCCTAACATTGGTGGTGGTATGGTTTGGATGAGGGTCCGTGTTTATATTATACGTGTTCACATTTTCCTTAAATAATATTCAATCATCTCTGATTAACATACTGACATGTTTTTTAAATGATTTACATGATTCAATATTTTTTCAAATCACGCTATTTTTCCTTAGATTTATACGAGTGAAAGTAAGGTGGCTACAAAAACATATAAAGGATAGAGGCAATTAACTTGATCTATTTTGATTTGGTGTTGATATAGTTTTGTACATTAGTTGTAGGGACATTGTGGTTTTGGTAAAATGGTTGAGTATTTTGGTAGTATAGATATTGTTAGTTATGGTTAATAGGTTATGTATGTTGTGATTAGGTGTTTTGAGATATGGTTTGAAGTTGGTATTATAGGAATTGTGAGGCTAGGGCAAATATGCCAGCCATAATAGTGGTTGGGATATTTGATGGTGTATGATAGACATGATAAAATAAAAAATATAGAGTGATATTTATCATGTTATTTTGAGTGAAGTAGGGGAAAAATACATTTCATGATGGTTTCTATAACCTTTTAGCTAATAAGTGTGACCAACCATGCACATGATGTACTTTTACTTCTTTTTTGTAAACATTTCTTCATTTTTTATGTTTAACTATCTTATTAATTCTTTCATCTTTAATGGCCTACTCCACTCGTTTAACTATGAGTAAAATATTCATAAAACTAGTAGATCTATTTTCTAACATGTACTCATAGAATAGGATCTTAAAAATGTTGATGAATAGGGTGACTAACTCCTTGATGTGGAGAATCCAAAAAAAAAAAGAATCAGAATAGGGATATTGACAAACTGAGTATTGAGTGGCCAGATTTTTGGTGGGAGGTCGATTTGTAATAAAATAAAAGGGGTTTTGATGTTTGTTGTAGAGAACTGATGGAGGAAGAAGAAGAAATTGAGGGAGGGGGAGGGGGGTGGTCATTCGTCAAGTCATAACTTAAATATTACCAATGGATTTGCAGATGAATTTTTCAAATGATTTTATTTTGTTTGTAATTTTGTCTGTATAAATAATACGTCATTATAACTTTTGGCCTTTTATTATTCCATTTTTTCCACCGTAATTCTCTTGATATATACCGAAGGAATATTTTCGTTGATATTTATTGATGGACATAGTAAGGAATTATTATGTCGGTACAATTCAATGCAATTTACTGATGAAAATCTTTGTAGGTATTTGCGTTTGTATTTTATAATTTTCTAATAATGTCTAGATACCATAAGACTAGATGATGATTTTTATTTTTATTTTTATTACCTGTAGTTCACCTCAACATTCCCTGTAATATATTTAATTTACTTTGTGTAAATATCAAAAAAACATTTATTACCTAAAATGAAAATTGAATATGCACACTATAACTAAGATTTTTCAAACTTGTATTGTTATAGTATACTAAAATTCAATTTCCTTTATTAGTAGATCAGAATAATATGTTGTTTTTGTTTTTTCCCGGTTTATAATCTTAACATATCATACATAAATAAGAGATATCTATTTATTTGCAGTACTATACAAGAGAGATTCTAAATAGTGCTAGGATATAGTATTTTATAGAAAATGATATTTATTGAAAGAGTTCTTAACAATATTATTCTCGACAAAACATCCAAATGGTTACTCTAGCTCAAATCCTGGAATGATAGGTGACGATTTGAGAGAAGAGTTATCCATTTTGATAGCTCGAGTCCTGTAATGAAATCTCCGGCAGAAAAAAATAAATAACAAAAAAAGCTAAAATTAAAGGTAAATTCATTGCACTTGTAGACTGAATTTACTATTCACTACTATAGAATTATTATCATTTTACTCTTTCTAAAAAATAAATGGCTTTGATGGCGAGATAATTTGATATTTTTTAATTATTCACTAGTCATTATACAAATTTATCTTTTAAATTTTTTAACACAATAAAATTACTAATTTACCTTTAAAAAATAAAAATGATGAATTGCCATCTAGAAGTATTTTAGTCTTTTTATTCTGTTTAAAATAGTTAAATAATGCAAATACTCTTAAGAATAAAAATAAAATTACAAGTTATTATAGAGGGTTGATTTCATCTTTTCACACTAGTTTTTTTTTTTATATTGATTTTGACATAGGGGTAATTTAGCCTTTAACAAATATAAAACATTAGTAAGAAAGAAAAAGTGGCTAACACATGCATAGTAAGCGCTACCAAGTCAGATGCACTACTATTTTCAAGTGACGCGTGCGGTGGCTTTCTGCAGTAAGATGGCGCATGTGATGTTATAACCTTTGTTTTGGTGCCGATGAGTTTTTCTCTCTCTCTCCACCATGGTGTGATACTTCAAAAATTCAAGTTAGCTCTTTAGTTTGTTTTTCCTTCATATTTCATACATATTCTTTTGATTATTTTTTTAAAAATGGTTTATAAAATTGATTTTTTTCATCATCCTTAATATTTAATCTCAATATATTTTTATGTGGTTCTTATTATTTTGATTGCTATTTATTTTACTTTTAACAAAGTTTCTAGATTTGATTATTTCTTCTAGTTTCATCATTCAACATTGAATTGAATTGTTTTTCTCTAATTTCATCCTTCAATATTTATTGGTTCAAAATTAGACTTCATGATTTTTTCAATTTGAGTTCTTTCAGTCTAATGATCCAGGTCACGAGTTTGAAAAGTTAATATGAGTTGATATTATTTTTCTTTTCTTATTTTCTTTTTTGATTTCATCATTGAACATTTGTTTTTAAGATATGGGCTTTATGGTTTTCTTCAGGTTTTTTTATTACATTATCCCAATCCTATGACTTGGGTCATGAATTTGATGGGTTAAGTTGGGTTTGCTTAATTGTTTTTGTTTTTTACTCAATTTTGTCCTTTAATGTTTAATTGTATGAGAATTTAGCTGCATCATTTTTCCCTTTTGATAAAAGTTTTTTTTTCCTAGGTTATCATGATCGCTTTTTTTTATTTGGTCCATTTGTTTTCATTTTCTATTTTGTTTATCAATCAATTAAAATAATATCATCTTATTTGATTTCATTCAGGTCTATAATTCAAGTCATAAATTTATTTTTTTCATTAAAATATACTAGCAACATAAGAGAATATTTTTTATGAAAAAAAAATGATTCATTTTCATGGCGCCCATACATGAGTTTCTATAACTCATTTGAAAGGGAAGTTTTTTTAAAATAAATTAAAATAACTCTTTTAAAATATTATGAAATTTCAAAGACCATCCAAATTTTTCTAGATTCGACAAGAACTTCCTTCCATGCTTTAAAAAATATTACAAAATTTTATTTCGAACCCAAAAACACCTTTTTAAAATTGATAGTCAAATTAAAAAAAAAAGAGAGAAAGAATATATATATATATATATAAGCATGGTTTTTTTGAGTTGATGAACAATATTATTTCAGCTATTTAATTTCAATTAAATTTGGTTTCGAATATTCTCTCTCTAATTTTTAAATTTTTTATCTATTTATCTTAATACCAATCAAGCACACTTTTGGTATATAAGGAGATTTCTGTCGAATATTGAAAGTTTTGAATGATATTTATAATTTCATTTTATTTTAAGAGGATTATTGTAATTTACTGAAAAGAAAACAGGGAGAAAAAAGAAAGGGTTTATCCAGACTTCGTCTATATGTTAATCTATAACCACAAGATCATCCATTTTGTGAAAAATCTCCTGCATATGGATAGAAGTATAAGCATATATTCTTGTGTTTAAAATAAATCAGAAAGCACAAATTCTTCAGTGACAATTTTCACTTTTCTGCTTAAGAACTAGTGGCACGTTCAAATCGAATCTACTTCATTCAGAACCAAGAAAAACTACAAGTCACATTACATGATGTTGACCTACTTCAAAGTGCCCAAACAAGATGAAACTCAAAGGGAAGACTTGTTCGAATCGAATATTTATAGTGTTTCGAAAATATGGTTAAAATTATATTTTTAAAAAATTTAAATTATTTTATGTTTTTATATCGTTTTAATATGCTGATGTCAAAAATAATTTTTTAAAAATAAAAAAATATATATTATTTTCATATATTTCAATTAAAAAACACTTTAAACTACAACAATTATTATACTTTTAAATATACCGATAATCGATGTATACTTTAGACATGTCCCTTATCTAAAGTTATAAAGTAGATGTAATTTAAGCCCCAAAAACAATAGAGGATCTGTGCTTCTTGCTACTTCAAGATAGTCGATAACTGTGCTGACTCAAAGGAATCGATGCCTTTAATTATTACCTTTAGATCCAAGAAGAAATATTACAACATTAGATATTATTACCTTGGTGGACCAAAGTATCTCAAGTTCGAACCTAAATTTGTCTTCGTCTTCTACATGGAATATGATGCCATTACATTAAAGTGGGTTTTTAAGAATAAAAACTTAACTTTCGTAGGAATTGGGTCTTTATTGATTAAGCATATTGAAGTCATTAGCAGCAGAAAGAAAAATTCTCTGAAAAGCTAAGACCACGCCTGGTCACTCTAGTTTATGTGATGAATAACAAGGTTATAAACTTTTTTTTTTAGTTTAACGTGGGTGTCCAGGCTAGCTTGCGTGTACCTCGACTAATTCTATTGGCCCTGAAGTTAATGATCAGAGACCACAGAGGGAGCAAACCTCTTAATTCCAAACTCTTACCACTGGGCCACCACGATCCTTTTTTGTTAGGCCTTTGAACATGTACAACATTATGAACTTTTTTCATGAGAACATATAATAATAATAATAATAATAATTTTGCAGGAGGGCTACATTATATACATAATTGCATATTTGCTATTGTCTTTCCTTTTCTTTTCTCCCCAATTTTTAGCGATAAATCCAGGCCATTTATGAAAATGAGAATGCAATATGAATGGATTGAGGAACATGGTTACCATTATAGCATAATGATTGGAAGGTTTATCCAACAGAAGTTTTAATTTTGGGAAACTTCTCTAACTTATGGATAATAGCATGCAGCCGCATTGTTTGTTTACCTGTAAAAGATTTGGTCGATAAACAGTACTTTCTAGAAAAAAAAAACAAATTGAAAGTACTTTTTATTTATTTTAAGAGGAATTCTGTTTCCAAAGTTGTAAAAAAAAATAAAAATATCTTGTTAGTTATTGATTATATTAAATTTAATTCTTAATCTTTTAATTACTATTTATTTTATTTTAAATCCTTTATTTTTTTATTTATTTATCAATTTTATCATTTAGAATCTGATTTAATTTAATTTTAATATCAACTCTAATCTCCATTCTTTTAATAGTTATATTGTTATTTTTTTCTTATCTTTTTATTAATTCAGATTTTTTTCAATCAGATTTGGTTTCTATTTTTTTTATTTGTTTTATTTGAAATAATTTATTAAATAAGCATTTTTTTAATTTCATCCTCCTTCAACTTTTTCATATGTCAAATTTGATCCCTATTCTTTTCATTTCTATTTTTTTACTTGAAATGATTTATGTATGAAATTGAGATTTTTTTAATTTAATCCTTCAACTTTTTTATTTGTCAAATTTGGTCCTTATTTTTTTATTGTTATTTGTTTATTTAAAATAATTTATGAAATTTGATTTTTTTTAATTTCATCCTCCTTGAACTTTTTTATCTGTCAAATTTGGTCCTGTTCTTTTGATTTTTATTTGTTTTATTTGAAATAATTTATTAAATTGACATTTTTTTTAATTTCATCTTTCTTTAACTTTTTCATATATCGAATTTGATCCCTATTCTTTTCATTTCTATTTTTTTACTTGAAATAATTTATGTATGAAATTCAGATTTTTTTAATTTCATTCTCCTTCAATTTTTTTATTTGTTAAATTTAGTCCTCATTTTTTTAATTACTATTTGTTTATTTAAAATAGTTTATGAAATTTTTTTTTTAATTTCATCCTCATTCAACTTTTTTATCTGTTAGATTCAGTCTCATTCTTTTGATTTTTATTTTATTTTATTTGAAATAATTTATTAAATTAGTATTTTTTTTTAATTTCATCATCCTTCAACTTTTTCATATGTTAAATTTGATCCATATTCTTTTGATTTCTATTTTTTTACTTGAAATAATTTATGTATGAAATTGAGTTTTTTTAATTTCATCCTCTAACTTTTTTATTTGTCAGATTTAGTCCTTATTTTTTTATTACTATTTGTTTATTTAAAATAATTTATGATTTTTTTTAATTTCATCTTCCTTCCACTTTTTTATATGTTAGATTCGGTCCCATTCTTTTTATTTTTATTTGTTTTATTTGGAATAATTTATGAAATTGATATTTTTTTAATTTCATCCTCCTTCAACTTTTTCATATGTCGAATTTGATCTCTATTCTTTTCATTTCTATTTTTTTACTTGAAATAATTTATGTATGAAATTGAGATTTTTTTAATTTCATCTTCTTTCAACTTTTTTATTTGTCAGATTTGGCCCTCATTTTTTTTATTGCTATTTGTTTATTTAAAATAATTTATGAAATTTGATTTTTTTTTAATTTCATCCTCCTTCAACTTTTTTATCTATGAGATTTGGGCCCATTCTTTTGATTTTTATTCGTTTTATTTGAAATAATTTATTAAATTGATATTTTTTTTTAATTTCATCCTCCTTCAACTTTTTTATATGTCAAATTTGATCCCTATTCTTTTCATTTCTATTTTTTTACTTGAAATAATTTATGTATGAAATTGAGATTTTTTTTAATTTCATCCTTCTTCAACTTTTTTATTTGTCAGATTTGGTCCTTATTTTTTTATTGCTATTTATTTATTTAAAATAATGTATGAAATTTAATTTTTTTTAATTTCATCCTCCTTCAACTTTTTTATCTGTCAGATTTGGTCCTCATTCTTTTAATAAACTTGAAAAAAAATTAAAATATTATTAAATTATTTTCTATCTCATTTTCTTTGAGATAACCAAACTCTAGAAAATATTTTTCGATTTATTTTTATAAAACTGTTAAACATAAAAAAAACAAAATAAACTAAGGAATTTACTTTTCATAATAACTAATTTTCCTTTTCGGCAAAGAAAAAGAGCATAAACAAACGAAATACATTTTTATACATTTATCCTTGAAAGGGCCTGTCTGCTGGCAACCACTCTTAAACACCACGTTAGGGCATGCCTAACCATCTTCATTTTAGGCAAAGGTATTTGACATGCTCTTCGGTTGGAAAACATTAGTGAAAGCTAGGGTTATGTCTTAAGATGGGTAAAATCCCTTTTAAAAGTACAACGAGGACTAATTCAACCACCCCAACACAGACAGTCAGTGAAGGTGGAAGTAATCATGACTACCCCCATTGAAAAGAAAAGAAAAGAAGAGGAAAAGGGAAGACTGAAAGCAAGGTGGGCAAAATTGAAGATCATGATCAATTCATCAATTAAGTAATGTTTCTGATAAGAAAAACTAAAGTGACTTTTCCTTGAGAGATTATCACATAATTCTGTAATGATTGGTGGTAATATCCACTGGAAATCTTTAATTGCTTCACAGAGAGCATAATCATCGATGAGAGTGGGGAAAAGAGTTGATTGAACCTTCTCATTCCATAGCCTTCCTTTCAAGAATCATGTTCGTCATGTCTTAATTGATTGAAAAGAGTTGCCTAGCAACAACAGAAAGAGGCTTGGCAAGTCTAAATTGACAGTTTAACGACCGCCTATGCTTCTTCTTGATCATAACAAACGTCTTTATAACAAAAGGGTATGCCCACATTTCATTTGGGGTTCTCAATAATTGCTTGATGAATTGCAAGGCTTTACCTAGAAAAGCCAAAATGAACGTGCCCTTTGCCGAAGATCAACCATTTATATGCTATGACGAGCGAACAGGGGTAGCTCGCTCATAATTGCAATAAGAGTTTTTAATAGAAATAAACACAAAAATCTTTAGAATAAACTTGTTTTCTTCTGGGATATTAACACAATACAGCTCCGTCAAAACTACTAGAATTACAAAGAGGGAAAAGGAAAAGGAAAAGGAAAACCCAAAAATAAGAAATTCTTAGGATTTATTCCTCTCTCTAACATTGTTTCCCAATTTCTGCAGTACTGGAGCTCTGATTTTGAACAACTGACATGGACTCTTGTCGACGAAACCTTAAATGCCTTGCGATGAACTCATCAATGGCACGGTGAAATTCCTCATCGCTCAACCCATCCTCTCTGCAAAACAAATTCTCCTCTCTTGACCCCAACTTCTCTGTCTCCGATCTCCGCAGCTGCTTCTTCTCCTTCACATAATTCTTCCTCCCCATTTCCTCCGACTTCGTCCTCCGAATTTTCAAATTTTCACGGTCAGAATCCGGGTCTGCATACATATCCGCTTCAGGATCGTGATCTTCGTTCTCATTTTCACGCGTGCTAGTAAAAGCGTTCTCTTCGGAGATGATGATGTGTTTTTCTTGGAACACTACTTCCTCCACTTTCTTTGTTGTCCCAGTCGATGTCGCTGTCGATGTCGCAGCGTGAGACAACAATACGTTAGGATTCTGTGAGAGAAATGGCTTTGGACAGTTGTGATTGTTGCCAGTGTTTTTTATTAACTCCTCGTGCAGTTGAGTATCAGCATTGTCTGCGCCGTAATTCTCGCCGGAGAATCTGCCGGATTTTGCTATCAAAGTAGCAATTATCCCGTTTGAAAGCAAGAAAACGAAGAGGGGGCTAGCTACTATGCCGGCTAGTCGCCGGAAAAACTCCCCGGAAATCTTGACAGCAAATGGAAGCTTGTTAAAGATCCATGAGAGGAGGATTATAGCAAGACAGAATTCTAGTAAACGAAACAATTTTGTTAAGGTTTGTAAACGGTTGTATTTTAGTATTGCATTAGCTTTCTCGACTTTTACACTGTCAAAATTGGAGAAATCCATTTCTTGATTTCACAAAGAGGGTGAAAGATTGGCCTCAAGAGAAGAACAAGAAAGATTGTACTAAAAACGGGTTTTCACGGAAAGGAAATTTTTTGTTGAAGAGGAGCCGCGAGTGAAATACAGAAGGGACAGAGGAGCCCGAAAGCGAGAGGATTTGTGTTTTTTTTTTTTTCTTCAATTACTTCAGTTTAGGAGAGAGCTGAACCTTCGTTGGAATGGACAGATGTTTGCCTTTTTATAATTGCATACAAGGGGAACAGGGGGTCGCACACAGATCATTAGCCTTTCCAAGGAAAAAAAAAATTAAATATATATATTTCATTCTTTATTAATGGGGATTTGTTTAAATCAAAGTGTTTCAGAGTCCTAATCAGAGGGTGACCCGATTTCAGACAGGCGTGGATTATTGCTGATAAGTGGTGTCCGAATGACATGCCACGTGGACTATTTTATATTTTTTTTCCTTTTCTTTAGCTGTGGAGTCTGTCTTTTTTGCTGATATATATATATATACATACACACTTTTATTTTAGTTATTTTATTGTTTTTGTTGCTAGGGTGAAGTTACTAGTAGTTGTGGCCTGTGGGATGCTGGAAAATTTCAAAGGTAAATAGTCCTTCGAGCATCTGAGTCTCATTCATGTGTATTTTGCATGAACAGTCCGAATTTAGACACTGAAGTTCGGAAGGAAATGATTTGTTGTGTTATTAGAGCTTGATGCCCTATTCATTAAACAAAATTAGAAGGCAAGGCATTCGTAACCAGTGATGTATCTTAAGCCTCTCACCAAGAACATTTAAACTCAAATCTTTTCACTTGCTACGTGCTAAAACAACGAAGTCCTGTGATTTGACATGAATAAACAAAGCATGCATGTGTGGTCTATGTCACACAGCATCTACAAGGAACATACCCTCTTTTTTTCTTTTTCTGAAAAAAAAGAAAGATTACCGAGAGTAAATAATGTGCGTCTGCATTTGATAAGATGCAGTTGAGGGTTTTCACGTGAGCTGTGTGCCTTTCGTATATTTTGCTTACCACATTGTTAGTGGTCCATCTCTTTTTGATCGATTCAACATTATTTCCATACACACGGTTGTTCTTACTGTTGCCAATTCACACGGTTGTTCTTAGTTGGGGCAGTGAATAGTAGTGAACTAAGGATAATTCACTCCTTTGTTTTAGTCAAGAATAATAAGAAGCAGCCTTCAAAGCGAGCAAGCATGCAGGCAGGCAGGCACCTTGCGTGCCCAAAGACTTGGCATCACGTGGTTCTGAAACCCAGAGTACGGTGAAGTTTTGACAGGGTTAAAATAGTATCTTATAGTCCCTAGGCCTAGTTACCTGGTCAAGTAATCGTAAATAAATGAATGAAGTAGCAATTTTAAATTTTCCTTACTCAGAAACAGGACGTGTTTTTGCAGCAAGGGAGGGGAAGGAGAGCTTGGGTTTGCCCAAATTTATTCACGAGGCTGTGATTGTGAACTGCTTCATGAATATATATTGGCTTAAAAACTGGATTCAGAAATCATTCTACCGACAATCTTGATTGTGGCAGCTATGAATTTAGACCATTGTGATGTGTATTGCTATTGCACTACCTTTGCAATCTATTTGTTGCCAAGACTGTCAGCGGGTGAGAGAATTTTTTATATATTTATTTGCAACCCTTAGCAACCGCACTGGCGGTTGCAATTTTGCTTCGCTGCTAATATATTGATCATGTACAGGTTTTTGTTCTAAATCTGTTGGCAAACTGTTGGCAGGAGGGAGACAATTTTTTTATTTGCCACCCTTTAGCAACCGCTATAAGTGCATGGTTGCAAGTGGAGCTGCTGCAAACTTTCTGGTTGCAAGTTGCAACAGCTTAGCAGGAGGTCACGCGCGGATGGTAAATTTTTAAAAGTTACCAGCATCTGCCCGCACTCTCTCCTTCTTCTTCTTCCTTTTCTTTTCCTTCATCTAGTCCCCAACTGTGCTCTTGAAGTAATTGAAAATCAAAGGAGACTTTCCTTTTCATATTATTACATATCATACAAAAATACAAGTGTATATATAGAGGATTGCCTCCAGTTATTCATTCAATCTCTAGGATAAAATATTTTATAGAATATGCATGTATTCATGAGCTCCTAGAATTATGCTAATATCCTTTTCCACCACCACTAATCTAGGCAACTAATACTAATAAAGAATATCTTCCAATACGGGCCCCTCAAGCTGGATCTAGAGGGTTAATGGATGCAAGCTTGCTCATTAGTCGATGAAACTTAGTAGATAACATAACTTTAGTCAATAGATATGTTAGCTGGTCATTTATACATACATAATGAGTAGTAATAAGCTTAGACTGGACTTGTTGATGAATGTAGTGACAATCGACTTCAATGTACTTCGTTCATTCATGAAATATGAGATTAGAAGCAATGTGCATGACGACTTGATTATCACAAAAAACTATCATTAGAGTAATGCACAAACAACCTAGATTAGCAAGAAGACCTTTAAGCCATACGAGCTCACATGTTGTTGAAGCTATAACTCGATATTCAACTTCGAAGCAAGAGCGAGTTACCACTTATTGTTTTTTACTTTTCTACAAAACTAGATTACTACCAGCAAATATATAATAATTAGTAGTTGATCGACAATTAAGTGCATTTCCGGTCCAATTAGAATTGGAATACCCCATAATGTTAGTATGACCATTATTATTCATAATTATGCCAAGACCAATAATGCCTTCAAATAACGCAAATTGTGTTTCACCATTCCTAGATGTTTAATGGTTAGAGCATACATGTGTTGACTGACAAGACTAACTGTAAATGTAATGTCAGGATGTTTATAGTCAAATAGATAAGCTTTTCAACAATCTTCTGATAGTAACTAGGGGAATCAAGAGTTTCTTCCAAAGAATTCAGCTTCAATTTCCTATCTAATGGAGTAGCAACAAGTTTACTGTGTAGCACATTAGCATCTTAAAGCAAATCCACAATGTATTTATGTTGATTTAGAAATAACTCTTCGCTGGAAGTTGTCATTTCAATTCCAAGAAAGTATTTCAAATGACCGAGATCCTTGATTGGAAATAAATGTTGGAGATTCTACTTCAATTGAGAAATATAATGAATATTTTTACTAGAAACAATGAGATCATTAACGTAGATAAGCACCATCGATTTGTCAACTGCACCAAGTCAAACATACAATGAAGAATCAGCAGAGCTTTTGGAGAAAACAAAAGCTTAAAGAGCAGTGCTCAATTTTGCATGCCATGCACGAGGACTTTATGAAGTTTACAAACAAGGTTATGATCTCCATTTTGAGAATGTCTAGGAGGAAGCTTCATATAAACTTCTTCTTCAAGATCTCTATGAAGAATGCATTTTTAACGTCCATTTGAGATAAAGCCCACCCATTATTAATAGCCATAAATAAAAGAACTCTGACAATGGTCATCTTGGCAACAAGGGTGAACATCTCCTTATAATCAACACCGAACTTCTAGGTAAAGCCTTGAGTAGCAAAGTGTGCTTTGTGTAAATCAATAGAACCATCAAAATTGAATCTCGTTTTAAACACCTAGTGGCTACTAATTGCATGCTTGTCATGTGAAAGAGGGACTATACTTCAAGTTTTATCCTCAACAAAAGTTGTTAACTCTTCATTCATAGTTTTTTGTCAAATAGCTTAAGATTGAGCTATGTGTAAAGGTGATAATCTTTTATAAGTAAAAAAAATTAGTAATTAGATATTTGATTGTATGGGCAACATAATCTTGTAATTTTACAGAAGAATGACAAGTTTCTGAAGGATAATGTCAAGGAGATACTGATTTCCCTTGTTCATAAGATGATTACTATTCATTTGAGTCAATAATAACTCCTGATTATACAACACCAGTGAAATTCAAGTTGTCATTAAAGGAACTCAAGTAGGTAAAGTGTTTTCAGTCTAATCCTGAGTTGGTGCAGAGGCATTTATAGAAGGTGAAACACTTGCATCGTGATTGTCATGACTAGAATCAATACTGGGTAAAAAAAAACTCAAGCAGTGTCTCCCCCCTTATTAGTACCCTCGAAGTATGGATTGGTTTCAACAAAGCGTATATCTTTAGAGATATACGATTTCTTGGAGATAGAATCATAATACTTGTATCCTTTCTTTGTCTGTGAGTAACCTAGGAAAATGCACTTAACTTCTTTAAGATCAAGCTTGTCACGTTGAGTAGCCGATAAATATAAAAAGCAAGTGTAACAAAAAAAATTTATATGAGACACATTTGACTTTTGTCCTACAATACTTAAAGAGGACATTTAAAATTCAGCATGTGGTTAGGTAAGCGATTTACAAGATAAGTGACAGTAAGAACTTCATGAGACTAAAATGTTTTGGAACTTTCATTTGAAGCATTATAGATCAAGTTTTCTCTAACAAATCATGATTTTTATGTTTGGCAATCTCATTTTATTGGGGTGTACTAATACAACTAGTTTGATGCAATATGCCATTAAAAATTAAATAGTTTGTCATGTTATGGGACATATATCTTATGACATTGTTAGATCAAAACTTTTTAATATGAGCTGAAAATTGAGTAATAACCAATATATGAAAATCTTTGAAATACTAAAAAACTTTGCACTTTAATTTTAATAAATATACCAAAGTAATCCTTAACAAGTCATCAATAAAGGTTACAAAATACTTAAAATCATCAAGATAAGTGGAAAAAAGTCTCCAAACATCTAAATGTACAATTTCAATTGCCTGAGTAGTTCTAGACAATGATGAATTAAAGGCAAACCTTGAAGACTTAGAGAAATAGAAAATCTCACAATCAAAAGTTCCTTTAGGCAAAACAAGAGTTATTTTACAGAAAATAAAAGATGCTCACAGTTAGGAATAGAGGCAACTTAGAATCCTTTTTAAAACTCAAAAGTCAAGAAAGAAGTAGTAGAGACCATTCAGACGAAAACCTTCACCAATCATCTTCTTGGTGATAAGGTCATAAAAGATAACCTCATAAGGAGTAAAGATAACCTTCAAAAGTGCGACATGTTATGAAATTTAAACCATTTTCAGATCAAAGAACACATCAGACACAACAATTCAATACATCAGACACAACAATTCTCTTTCTCAAAATTGACGTTCCAATCCCTTGTCTTTTTAAAACCCCTCACCAATTACTTGTTTTTTTCTCTTAAAACACCAAAAAATCGAGCCCATATTAGTCTTCAAGCATCCTAGAACATTTTCCTCTTCAAAATCTATCATTGTCGTCGCCGCCTCTACCCCCTCTTTAAAATAATATGATATTCTCACTAGTTTTTGTAATTGTTGATGAAGAAAAATTTTTTAATTAAAGATGGTTTTTGCTTTGCTTACAAAGATACATTATCATTGATAGAACAAGTATATGTATAATATCAGATAGACATGTAGACATAGAAAGTAGAGTAGTAGAAATTTTGCGTGAACCTATAGGATACCGTTGGTATTGTGCCCGACATTTTGTTAGCAACTTCAATCATAAATTCAAAGACCCATCTTAAACAAATTTGATGAATATGTGTTATGAACTTTCAAGACGCAAATTTGATTTGTGATATGAAAGAATATGTAAGTTGGACTCAGCATATCAAGAATAATTTGAATGAAAAAAAATAGAATTATGTTATGATGGCATTCACTAGTATAGTAATATGACCTAACATATCAATAGTTTATCCAGATATATTTTTTGAACCATTTATTAAAAAAAAAAACTTTACTTCACCAAAAATTCATTGATGTTGCATTTTAGAACCATGACATTAATTAAATATTGTGATTCAGAACCACGATATCAATTATATGTCGTGTTTCTGAACCATGATATTAATTAAATGTCGCGGTTCTAAACTGCGAGTTCAAAAGTATGCTATTATGCCAAAACTTTGTGTTGTTGTGGTAATTCACCATTTCTTTATAATTTCCATGCTAATTTCTCAAATTTTCCACATAAATTGCTTCTTTATATGTTGCATATAGTAGGATTTAGTCATGTTAATGATTGAATTCCTTGGGCATAACATATTATTCAATGTTATTAGGCTTTCAGCCTTTCTAATAAAGTAGTCAATTTTATTTTTGTTGGCATTCTATTTTTTTTATATTGGAACAATAAATTTTGGTTTCATAACATTTCATTCCTTTAGCTTTTATACTATATATATATATATAATTCAAAATATTAATTCAACATACATGATTTCAATTTAAATTTAAAGATAAATTATCTTCAAATTATGCAATACAAATACAATATTAAACATCTAAAAATAATTTTAAAATTTAAAACATTCATAAATAGTTAAGAGTCAAGACCAAAAAAAATTTAGATTAAAATAATTCAATATAAATAAAATGCCAAAATATTGAGAAAGTAGAAGATTTTAATACAAAAGAAGTATAAATCTAACATCATCACCATTAACATATAAATAAGAATCTTCTTCTTGTGGTGGTGTAAAATCAAGCATCTCTTTACAACTAGAGAACATTGTGATTTTACTTTACTCTTTAGATAATAAAATTACATTGTGGTATTGTCAAACTTTTGAGATATAATAGAGTTTTATTGTTTTTGCAATTAAGAGTAGCGCGACCAAGATGCGCTATTGGAAGTACCACAATTCAATTAGTTGTGTTAGCACAACCAATTAAAGTTTTAAAGAAAAAAAAATAGAAAAACTACCCTGATCCTATTAAGATTTGAATACAATTTTACTTTTTGATAGAGTGTTTCTGTTCTAATAATTCGAGTCATAGGTTTAAAAATTAACTCAAGTTGACATCATTTTTTTTACTTATTTTCTTTTCTACTTTTATCATTCGACATTGGTTTTTTTAATGGGCGTTATAGTTTTCTTCATTTTCTTTTCTATCATGCTATTTTGATTTCATGACCTCAACCACAGGTTTAGCGAGATAACCAGGATTGGCTAGCCTCTTATTACTAGGTTACAGGTTTGTCATAATAACTTGGGTTGACTTGAGGTTTTTCTTTTGTTTTTTTACCTAATTTCATCCTTCCATATTTAATCACTACCAGAAAACCAGAGAAAACCAACGGAATTACCAACGGAATTTTTTCGTCGGTAATAATTCCTGACGAAAATAATTCCGTCTCAAAATCTGTCGGTATATACCGACGGCCTAGATCCGTCGGCGAAACGATCGGTATATACCGACAGAATATTTTCGTCGGTATATACTGACCGTTTCTCCGATGGGGTATACAGGTTTTCTGGAAATATACAACGACGTGGTGACGTCAGACTATTTTACTGATGGAATGATCGAGGGATTCAAACTGAGATAGATGTACAGTGACGTGGCACTGTCACCGACGGAATCACCGACGGCTTCATTTCATCGGTGATTCCATCGGAAAAAACCATTATATACCCACCCACCTGCCGACACTCTCTTCCTCTGTTTCTCTTTCTTCTTCTTTCCCATCCCACCTCTCCCCTCCCAAACTGCAGCCAACCACCCATCCCAACTCTCCACTATTCTCAACACAAGCACTCAAGTTTCTTATATCTTGTACGTGGTCACAATATCCGTTTCTTATAGATTTTATCATTTTTTTTGTAAGTAAATCTATCCTTTTTAGTTTTAATATTTAAATGTGAATTTTATTGTTTTAGTATATGTATTTTGTTAACGTTTGTACTTGTTTAATTGTTATTTATCAAAGAAACTTGTAGTATGAATGTATAATTTTGTAGTTGTTATAGTTTGTTTTTGATTTTGTCAAATTATATTTGTTTGTAAATTGTTGAAATTTTGTTTGAATTACTCCGAATTATATGTGTTGTGATGAAATAAATAATTAATAGCTTGTTTAACGAGTCTTGTTTAATTGTTATCAATTTTATTTCAAAGTTGTGATTTCTGTAAATTTATATATGTATGAACGTTGATAGTTGGTAATTGATAATGAATATTTAACATAAGTGTTGTTTTAGTTTGTTGGATAATGTCGGGGAAAACAAATATTTTTGTTATGTTTTATAGAGGTTCAATAGAAGTCATGGATGATCGTTCATGGATGTATCGGGACTCACCCCAAGGATTGCGGAGGATGGATTATTGTAACGGTGTCCAGGGTTTTATTAATT
>Ga0307517_10005974_pt1 | contig 18163 bp, 5 predicted proteins | sample 23_EM_MG_FD_194515 | JGI IMG/M metagenome (GOLD analysis project Ga0307517, IMG submission 194515) | Populus trichocarpa ectomycorrhiza microbial communities from riparian zone in the Pacific Northwest, United States - 23_EM | ecosystem: Host-associated > Plants > Roots > Unclassified | place... | reverse complement strand
TCAAGGAAATGGAGAATTTAAGCTGATGATTTTTCTAAATGGAAAAGCCAACAGGAATACGATGCTTGTTGGGAAAATGACATTTGACTAAGCTTACATGGCTCTCTATGATTGGTGCTTTTGTGAGGAACCTAGTAATATAATGGCGGCTATAAGCGAAACACGGTTTCTTAAACGAGTTAGCCACACGCTTGCAAAACGATGGCAACATAGAACTTCCATGGAACAATCAAGAAACACAGCCACAAAACTTGTCTTCTTTTTCTCGTCACTCACATTCCAAATGTTTCTACATGGTAACATTTATTTACCAAAGAGGATGATTGGAAATAATGCCTTTGATTATTATAAAAACAATGCCTTTGATTCTCATAAAAATATAGGACCTATCAGAGCGTTGAATCACCTTCAAGATTACAATTTCGAATATACTGAATAATTGCTCGAAAGAGCATCAAAACGAGGATAATTATATTTAGGTGAATAATAGCGGAAAAAGGCACCGATCATCATCATAAAAATATAGGTTCTCAAGGTTCGTCCAAATCTTGCCAAAAAAAGAACCAAGCCTCCTTATCTTTGCAGAAGGCACATATAATTCCTTCAGTCGAATGGTACGTCGTAGGCAGCTAACCTTTTTCATATAAGAATCCACGGATTCTCTACTACGAATCTATGATACGGCTACCCTGGATGTCTGTGTTGTTACATCATATTTCAGTGCCATCACTGCAATTTTTTCTGCTAAAGGCCACTGAAAACTTTTTTCCCTTCAATTGGGAGATTGTAAAGTTTCAGGAAGATGCTATTGAAAGCTTGATGTACAAAATAGACGTATCAAGGTCCAACTACATACTACAGCTGATACTTCAACTCTCCATACACTGTTTCATGCCCCTAGTTAAAAGATTCGTGTTGATTAAAAAGCTGGTGCTTGCTTACGCCACAGAAATAACAAGTCATTCTAGACTGACTGGTAAGATTTCTGGGAAATGATATTTGCATTATTGAAAGAAAGAATGCATGTATCAAGATCAGTGAAAGACATGCCGCAGAAAATCCAGCCTGCATTCTTGTGATGGTGGGTGGGAAAACGAAAAAATGAAAGGCATTACAAAAGTACAAATAAATTGCACCTCACTTGAATCAAAACTGCTATGAAATGTTAATAATAAACAAATTTTTTTAAAAAAAAAAAAAACGTAAAAACTAACTGGACAAATTCTAAAAACCGTGATTCAAAAAAGAAAGAAAGACCTTGCCTGTGCTACATTCAAGTAAAATACATGTCCTTCAACAACTGAGGAAGCAACACATTCCCCAGGACACGAAGGAGAGACACGACAGAACAGCTTGCGTGAAATCATTTTTGAACCTGGTACTGTGTTGAAGGGGGCTGCTGTGATGGGTTTTGCCCTCTGGGAGGAATCTTTGCTACCATTGCACGCAAATCATTTGCAATTTCAGTGAAGCTTGGTCTGTCTGATGGCTCAGAAGACCAGCATCTCTCCATCAATGATCTCCACTCTGGGTCACAAGTCTCTGGCACTGGTGGTCGCAAGGTATTGCTCACAATACCACCTGATTAGCATTTTGACGGGGCAATAATCAGTGAAACACATACTTGAGCCTATTTAAGTAAATGCCACATGATTATTTTTGGTACAACTAAAACCTCACCTATAATAGCCCCGTAGTGCAAGTCGGAGTATGGTTCTTCCCCAGTCAGAAGTTCCCACAACACGATACCAAATGAGAACACGTCGACCTATATTAAAGAAGAGAATTGAAGCGCAAGCTCATCTAGTGAGAAAAAAGAGAGACTATTTATATGCAAGATGGTATCAAACGACAAATGGAAGCACCTTTTCAGAGACAAGACTACTGCTTCCATTCAGAAGCTCCGGTGCCATCCATGGAAGTGTTCCCCGCACACCACCTGAGATAAGTGTTTGGCATTTCACCTTAGACAGGCCCAAATCACCGACCTGGTGCAGAAGCAGAAGTGAAAAGCCAATTCAATAAATTTGCTATTGAAAACAAAATACAGAATTCTCAGGTTCAACATTACATGCAGGGACCTGCAGATTATATGCATCAATGCAATCATAGAACTTAAATTTGAAATCAAAAGTTTTTACTGATTGTCATACATGGAGGCTCAAAATTTAGTAAACTACTAGTGAGCATTTGGAAATGGAATTCTATTCCCAAAGGCAAATGCAAATTTCCTCTTCAGATATGGTTTTATAAGCATTTGAGTCTGTGATAACTTCTATCAATGACAAAAGCAGAGGCTTCTGGAATTCAGGACTAACAATAGAAACAATAATCATATCTGCCATAACTAATAATTAAAAGAATAACTTAGAAAACTAAACAGATCAAAAGAAAACTGACAAGGATGGAAAAAAAGGGCGAGTACTATTTCCTATTTCACAAATTTGATCAACACTATGTGGGGTAACAAGATACAGACTGGGGAAATAAAATCCACTAATCCACTCAAGTTATGATAACAACTGGACAAAAGAGAGCTCAAATCAACTACATAGACATTTCATTCACATCTCGCTTAAGAGAATATCAGCGACAAATTCTGTTGACAAGATATCAGCATTCAGCACGTGCTTGAAAATATATATCAGCATCAATTACTGTTGAGATGATAACATTACCTCTCTTTTCACATGGCTATTAAGTACTGTAATAATGTCATTTGTAAGTTAAATCTGACGTGAATCCATTTGAAAACACTCCCATAACCTCAATGCCATATTCACCCCTAAACCATTCTATGGAATACCCCATAATTCAGAAGTATTCTGGCAACAGCTCTAAAGTGTTCCACCTAAAAGACTGGATTAATTAGCCTGGAGTATGGAAGAACTTATTTTAGCCAGATACCCACATTTTGCCTTAGCAGGGTGAGATAAAACTCTAAATGCGACAACCAAATTTTCTAGATCATTTAGGCATGGAGAAGATTTCTCCAAATACTAAAATCATCAAAAGGAGGATGCCGACAGAAATAAACCCACAATCGATATGCATATCAGAGAGTTCATTACTTGATGTAAGAATGAAGGGGAGGTAAAAGCCCCTCTTCCTCCAGATTGGGTCACTAACCTTGCATATTGGCCGGTGAGGATCTCGAAGATTAACAAGTAAATTGTCACTCTTCAGATCGAAGTGCACTACATTCTTTCCATGCAAGTATCCCATTCCAAAGGCCACATCCATGGCAATCAAGAGACGCTTACGCTTGTCAAGGTTCCTGCTAAAAAGAAATTATAAAATAAATTTCACTTTCAAAGCGGGGAATGAAATAAAATGGAGAGATACAGGTTCATGAAAAAGGAACTACAAAATAACCTCTCATTTTTCTGCAAAGCATTTCTTAAAGAACCATTAACCATGAACTCTGTCACTGTTGCCACAGAACCTCCAAGGCCATCATCAACAACACCATAAAAAGCAACCACATTTGGATGGTGCAGATCAGCAAGCTTAATTGCCTCGTTCCAGAAGTCATCTCTCTGATTTGAACATATGGTGCAGACAGTTAGCAAGTCATAACACATGAACAACATCAACAAAATCAAAGTTTAACAGGTGCGATGGGACAATGAGAAAAACAAAAAACAAACCATGCGTTCTTGTTCAGAAGGTTTCCCAGCGAAACACCTATCATTGATTCGTTTGATTGCTACATCAGTACCCCTCCACTTCCCATGATAAACAGTGCCAAAGGTGCCAGAACCCAATTCCTGCAGCTCTTCAAGGTCACTGTTCTTTATAATCTGCTAGACAACAACCAGAGGCGTGCTTAAAATTGACAAACACACATATATAATTACAGGAAGAAGAAAATAGTCAACTCTTTCAACCTGCAAGCGACCACGGCCTTCCGATACAGGAAAACCAAAATTCACCTTATCAGGCAGTTTGTTCTTCATGTCCTGAGTAAATAAAGTAAGAAAATATAGGGATAAAGGAACAGTCAGATAAATGCACCATAGACGGCAACATGAAAAAAGAAATGCCAATTGATAAACATGAATGTGCTCCCACACAAATGCAACGAAAACAGAATGGATTAAGCACCTCAAGTTTAGCTTTGTGCTGCATTTCTACACTTTCATTTGAATCTTCTTTTTCTTGATTTGGTTCATAAGCAGGTTCATTTCTTTCTGACACGTTTTGTTCAGGATTAGAAGTATCTGACTGGAAAACAGAAGCAGCTACACCCTCAGCTACAGCCTTGAGTTCTTGCCTGATGAGTTCCTCTGCTGAACCTTCAACCATGAAACAAAAAATGCTAAGAAACTAAATTCTCAGTGTAAGAGAATATTTGATTTTATCCAGATAAACACAAACATAACAAATAATTATTGGAGTTATCCAGTTGTAAGCATGTGTAAGAACACAAAATAAGAAGCTTCTGACCTTTGGATGATTGAGCACGTTCTAAATCCTTGTTTGAATTGCTCAGTGGCTTGGAAACTCCATCCTCCAACAGCACACCTGTGATTAAGTCCACCTCACCAGAATGGTTCTCAATGAAAGGGTCCCTAGAAGTAAAGGCTTCTTTTTTTGTTGCAATCTTGTTGGGTCTAGGTGGAGGAAACTGATTATCATGCCTTGATTTCCAAGGATCCTGGCTGCTGAAGAGTGAGTTTGAAAAGTCCTGAGCATTGCCAACTCCACCAGATGGCGATAGGGAAGATGGCATATTACCAGTTGATGATAAAGCTTCCACGTCGCTGGGGACAACCTTTGAATGCAGTTGTGAATCATTCTTCCATTCAGCAAAAGGTGGGATTCTGTCATTTACAAAGGCAGGCTCAACACCAGAGAATGCAGGGATTCCATAACTAACTTCAGCAGAATCCAAGGCAGGAACTCCAATCTTGGGCTGCGGGTGTGATGCTTTATTACCCAAAATAGGTGGTTGTGCAACCTCATGTAATTCCATTGGTTGAGAAATATGCAAGTAAGAAACCTCTGTAGAAGCAGGCAACATTTCAAACTGCTTAATATGATTTGATTCAAGAACCACCTGTGGTTTGTTAAAAGTATTATCTAGAAGCACCTCCCTCCCAGCAATTTTCTGGGTTTTATGATCCAAGATTTCTTCCTTTTTAAATTTATCAACAGGTGACTTTTTCTGATAATTGTTAACATTAATTTCAGGGGGGCGTATATGGAGAGCTTCCATCATCCCATCAACTGGTCTCAGCTGCTCACAAGATATGTAAGAGTCTAGAGCATCTTCTTGGGAAACAACACCAGGAAGCTTGCCATAGTATTCTTTTGGAGATTCTTGAACTAGGTGTTCAGAAGCTTGAATAGGTACAGCAACAGCATGAGGGGCATCACTGTTAGCAGGTTTACTCAGTAAAACCTGTGGTTGCATTGACACTGAATGCTGCTGGATACAATCTTCCATGCGAGACGCAGGAATTCCACCTGCGAACATGCCATAAGGAGACTGTACATCACCTGGTAAACCTATCATGCCATAGGGAGCTGAAATCTTAGGTTGACCAGAATTGTCAGTTTTCAAGAAAGTTCTCTCATTTTCATGAGGTGCCTCAAGATTCTGAGAGGACACAATTGCTTCCGACTGCGGTGTTCCGATATGACTATGAACTGCAGGTTGGGCACCAGCACCTTGTTCCATAATGCGTTCTCCCGAGGCACCAGTTATCATAACCCTGTTCATAGGGGGGGCTTTCATGGTATCTTCTAAACGAAGACTATGATTAAGTGAGTTTGAATAGCTCATTCCAGATTCTCTTGGGGCCGGTACCAAAGGATCTGAATGTGCATGAGGCAGTGCTTTCTGACACATATAACAGTCCTCCATTCTTGGAATTTTCTCAGGGAAAAGTAACTGTTGATGAGACACTGACCCATCAGAGTAGACAACAGGCTCTGGCTGAGGAACTTGTGTCCAGCCATAGCCTCCAACAACTGCAGGAGGAAGTTGAGCCCGATATGCATTGTAGCTTGAGTCAACAGGAACCTGAACAATCCTTGTTCCAAATGCATTTTCTTCAGGATAGTGCTCCAAGCGAGTTTGTTGGGGTTGAATCAATGGTTGAACCACATTTGGCCTTATAGCCATATGAGAACCTGAGGGTGTCATAGTCATATGCACTGCAGGAACATATTGAAGTGAAGTAGCACCTGCATTACTCTCATGAAAATGCTGTTGGGTGAATATGGGCCCCGGAGTTCCAAGCACATGATTATTTGGAAAACCCATGAGGGGAGGAACATGCCTATAATCTGCCTGATTCATATTTTCTTGACGAGGATCTACATAAGCCCGCGATTGAGGTGCATGTGGTAGAATGCCTGACCCAACTTGCTGGAAATCATGGACCCTATGCTGCGGCTGTGCAGTAATAGGAACGGACCTCTCAAATTCAACCTCAGGCTGAGAACATGAAGTCTGTGGAGGACCAGACTTAGGCAATGGAATCCCCAATGGAACTGCAGATACACCTGCATAAGCTGGGGGGTTGGTATCTGCAAAGACTAGTTTTGGAGTAGAATCATGAGAAGCATCCAAATTATCCCCAGGGGATAACAGGCTGGTAGATGGTGACCAAGTCACATCCCCTTGACCAGGACCTGAGCTCTCAACAGCCTCAGTCCCACTAAAATCAGAGTTTTGCGTTGAAGTTACACTCGCCATACTCCCCTTCCTAGTGATACGACCACCACCATCCACAACCCCATTTACTGCATCAAAATATCTCTGCCCGCTATCATGTAAATCTCCAAATTGGACTGAACCAGAAGCATCGAGTTGTGAATCCGAAAACAAAAACACCCTTAACTTAGCTGACCCATCTGAAGACCTCTCAAGCAACTTCTCATATTCCTCCATCATATTATCAAGATCATCAGCACATGAAACAGACACCAATGCATCAAGGTCCTCATCAGGAAGCTGGTATTTAATAACAACAGGCTGCTGATATGTATCCATCATCTTCCGCTGCAGCTCATTAATGCTCACATCTCTCCTCACACTAATAATCCTTGTTTGCCCTCCAGCATATCTCAACGTACCATCACTTGGTCTTGGCAAAATCTTCCCCCCAAAACTACACAAAAACTTCACTTTCTTCCCCGACACTGAATCATCCCCACCATCTTCACTCCCATGGTCAGCCCCACCACTAGCGTGACTCCCCAAATTGGTATTACAACCCAGCCCCGTATTTACTGCCTCAATGCTCCCATTAACATTAACCCGATTCCCAAAATTGGGTGAAGAACCAGATCCCAACACCATATCATTTCCGGCACGATCAACAGCATTACCAACTATCCTGTTCCCCAAATTAGGATTATAACCAAACGGAACACCAGAACCATTTGCACCCACGTTCATACTCCCAACCGACACGGGAACCGGCATGAGTGGGGCCCACGGGGCAGCCCCGGAATAAGCATTCCCATATCCTAAACCTACAAAACCAGCATCAGACACCGATGCCGGATAGATAACAGGAATAGAACCTTCTGGGCTGGCAAAAAACTCATGTTTTCTACCAGCTGTTACTGGTGTAGTGACAGAACTACTAGTAGCACTAGCAATAGCAGCCACAATGCGGGGCTCTTCAGGTATGGTTCTAGCTATGTTTAATGGCCTTGTATCTTTTGGTGTTGGGGTCTGATCAAAAGCCATAAATAAACTTAAAATTGAAGAGATAAAAAATCAATCTTTATTCACAAACTTAGGGTTTCCCAAATGGGTTTTCCTCTACACATTCACTACTCTCATAAACCCTCACAAGATTTTGCAAAGACAGGGACAGACATAAATAACCCAAAGACAGAGTCAAACAAAGAGAAAGAGAGAGACCGAGTTACCAGATTTGAACGGTGACTACCGAGGATAGATAAGAATAAGAAAAGATGACACATATAACAGCAGCTGAGTCGGTGCAGCAGCAGCAGCAGAATTTGAAAAGAGCTTAGCCAAATTCAGGGCTTTGTTTGGAAGAGGGTGAATCGTATTATTTTATTTCTCTGTGTTTTGTTCTGTGCAATCGGTAATGGGACTGGTCGTTTTGGTTTTGATCTTGTTGTGTTTTCTTTATTATGACTTAGGTTTTAAGGAAGGAAGGAGAGGGAGAGAGGGATTTCGGCAACGAGGCACGTGGACCGTTTCATGCAGGTTGAGTTAGAGGTCAAATGTATGTGTTCTGTACGTTTGTTTGCTTGCCTTTTTCAGTGGGAAATTGGAAAGTGACGAGATTGAGTGAGGGAGACTTGAGAGAGAGAGAGAGAGAGAGAGAGAGAGAGATTCATGGGAAGGTGCGGGATGGCAGGATCTACCTATATTCTACTAAAAAAAATTAAAAAATAAATTCACATCTATAAAATATAAAATAAAAGAAAAGAAAACATATATATTTATTGTTGAGTCAATCTATTAAAACTGGTTTAAGTGTGTGTTTTGGTTAATCAAACTAATGAAGTGTTGTTGTTAATCAAACAAAACGTCCGTATTATTTTATTTGAAAAAGAAATTAATGTCATTTTATAATTAATAAAAATAAAATAAAATTTGCTTGCAAACCAAACTAAATTAAATCGAGTTGATGGGCGTTTCATTCACGAATATTTTGAGTGTAGCGAGAGAGAAAATTATGGTATTTCACGGCTTTGTACTTAGAATAAAAAAACAAACTAGATAGGTACCTTCACTTCCGCACGTCTTTTATAATTATTATCATTTATAGATAATGCATGTAGAAAAATAAATAAATTATATATATATATATATATATATATATATATATATTGTAATTCACTGCGTACTTTCTTGATTTGTCTATTCAAAGGTTGTTGGTGTTTCGCATCATTTTTTCTATTTTATATTGGTTTTTAAAAAAACTTTTTCTACAAAGAAAAAAATATTTATTAATATTCAATTGTCATGTAAAAAATAAATTGAAAAACAATATGGTTTGACCCGTTTACCATGGCTGCGTAAATTAAAAAACGGAGTAATGAATATTGATCATAAATGGTTAATTTGGGCCCACTTCTTAGTTTATCTATACCTGACTTTCAACTCCTCATGACCATTTATCTCATTCCACGCTATATTACAGATCGATTTATTTTTTACAATATAAAAAATATGCTAGGATGGTATAAATATTATTTTTTTTTTAAAAAAGTAAAACAAGAACGAGACTCCAGACACTATCTCAATTAGATTTAATAAACTCTGCTAGATTAAAATTATATTTAATAATTCTGATTAATTTAATAATACAAATAAAAAATACAACAATAAAAAAAAAATAAGAAATGACAATTAAAAAGTTCAAAAAGACCCAACCCAGGCCTGTCCAGGTTTGCATGTCAAATATACTACTTAAATTACTAAACAATTAAATATTAGGTGAAACTGAAAAAAATAATTATTTTAAAAAAAGAAACGAAACAAAACTTGAGTCAAACCATGTTTACTTGTTAACCCCGCGATCATGAGTATAAGATTAGGAAAACCCCCTAATAAAAGCATGAAGATCAATTCTCAATCAATTAAATATTGAACAATGAAATTAAAATAAATTTTTTAAAAAAAATCAAATGCTAGAGAAAAAATCAAAAGATAATGCAATAAACTCATATAAAGTAAAATAGAAAAGATTTAAAGTTCGATTTATATTAAACAAAATATTGAAGGATAAAATAAAATAAAAAATAATCCAAAAAGATCAAAAACCTCAACTCAAGTCCACCCGGGTCAACATGAAAAACTTGTGATCTAGTTGTGATATTGGGGTAATCCTATCAAAAATAAATTGAATAAAACTTTAAAGTTTAATTATCAAACAACTTAATATTAAAGGGTAAGATAACTTGGATTATTTTCAAAATTAGTGAAAAATCCAATTGAAAGAAAAATTAAAAAACAACAGGGTCCAATCTCCAATTAAATAAATATTAAATAATAAAACTAAAAAAAAAACAAGCTTAAAAAAAATAAAAAACCAAAAAAAATCAGATAAATCTCTTAAAGCTAGTTAATTTCTCAAATTTCCCAAACTTTCAATCAGATACAACCCATTTCTTCATTTTATTAAATAAAAAAATCATTATTAAAAATCACGTCCACAACAATTAAAGCATGAAAATTAAAAATATAAATTTATGAATCATTACATCATACGATGATAAAACATAAAAAGAATCAAAATGATAATCAAAATTTGGGCCCACTTCTTAGTTTATCTATACCTGACTTTCAACTCCTCATGACCATTTATCTCATTCCACGCTATATTACAGATCGATTTAATTTTTTACAATATAAAAAAATGCTAGGATGGTATAAATGTTTTTTTTTTAAGTAAAACATTTAAAGCATGAGTAAGAAAAAAATATGCTAGATTGATTTATCCCTATTTAATTTGATAATTTCTAATGAATCTATTGGAAAAAAACAACTTTATCCTTAATAATAAGCTTTATTAGTTTTTTTTAATTTAGCAAAAACTTCATTTTTATTGTTACAAAATTCATAGTGATGCACAATGAAATACCAATGGCTATTAGTTTTTTTTTGTTTTTATTAATTACCGATACAACCCATTTCTTCATTTTATTAAATAAAAAAAATCAGTATTAAAAATCACGTCCACAACAATTAAAGCATGAAAATTAAAAATATAAATTTATAAATCATTACATCATTCGATAATAAAACATAAAAAGAATCAAAATGATAATCTACACATGAAATGATATACATGCATTAATAAAAAAATCTGAATCGGGTCCAAGTCGATGATGGAAATCACTCTCATTCCATCCCAACCTTAACAAAACCAAATTTGATTTTACCATATATGATTTGACGTTAGTCAAATCAAGTTAAAACTCAACCTAACTAAATTAAATTAATTGTTATAGACTGAAATTACTATTTTTAATACAAGTTAAACTCAAAATTGTTCGTATAATATATTGATTTGATATTTATATTATGTATATTTCTTTTGATTTGTTATATTCCTTAATGATATTTTTTTGGCTTATTATGTCTCTTGAGTTAAATAGTTATCAAATCATAATTAGTTGCAAGCACATGAAATATTTTTAATATGACAAGTGTATAAGAAAATTATTTTTTAGTGAAAATTCTCTTCAACAAAAGAACAACAAAAATATATAATATTAAGAAAAAAAAACACCTAAAAGTGATTTTTAATGGAAAATATATTAAAATAATATTGTTTTTACATCGGCACATCAAAATTATAAAATACACCTAAAAACTATTAATTTAATATTTATTATTTTTAGGTAAAAAATAATTTAAAAAACATATTGAAAAGTGGATTGAACCACATTACCAAATAGAGATTTGATAGGTTTAACTATACTAGTCGGGTGAGATGTGAATCTAAAATTTAAAAAAAAAATAGTTCTTTTTTCATCTTAGATGCAAATTGATTTTTATGAATGTGCTTGTTAGGGGTTTTGGCCTTTTAGAAGCGAAAGTTGTTTGTCGAGTTTTCTTAAAGATGACTTCATCGGTTACTTGCTGAGATGAGTGAAAGAGAAACTAAGTGCATGTTTAGAAGTGCAATAGCTTCTGTTTTTAAATGCTTTTCAAAATTTTTTTTTTTTAATAAGTTAAAATAATTTTTTTTATGAATTTTTTATTTTTAACAATAACATAAAAAAACTATTAAAAAAACTTTAGTGCATTTTCAAACCAAACACACTTTTAAAATAAACTCAAACACAATTTCAATCGTGATGTCAAACGATCATTAAAGTTGGTAGTGTGATGTCGCAATGACTGAGATAAAAGAAGGATTGATGGTGGTGACTGCTACTTTAGTGGCCATGGTCAAGGCAATAATGTGTAACATGATTGGGGTGAGAAGGTGAGGACTGGTAGTTGTGATTGAATTCGTGTGTGTTTATTATTATAATGCAAAGTGTTATTTACTTGAAAATGGTTGTTTTATGTTTTTTTTTAAATTTTCATCATCAACACATTAAAACAAAAAAAAAATACTAAGAAAGCATCAATTTGATGCTTTTTTTAAAAGTAAAATTCATTTTTAAGACGCATAAGAAAAGACAAAAAACTACCTCATTCTCAAACACTCTTGAAGAAGAAGAAAAGGTCATGACAATGGTTGTGGGCTGTTTTGGAGAGCTTAAACAATGTGGAGAGACATTAAGAGTTTTTACCTTTTTTTTCATTTTTAATTTATTTTTTATTGAAGAAATTAATATAAAAATAATTTTTTATAATTTTTTTTTTGTGATGTTATAATTTTTTTTAAATATAATACATGCATTTTTTTTTATATTTTGTTCTTCCCCTCCCCTCCCAAGAGGTTCAATTAATGAAAGTCACATAATAACAAAATTGCTCTCTATTTCATTAATTATAAGTAAATCTAAAAGGTGTGGGGAAGCTAACGTGCACACAATGCATTGTGGATCCTTTCGTACGGACTGTTTACAATGTCTTTTTTTTTTTTAATTTAGACCTTATTGGACTAAATTGTAGTTCAATTAAGGCTAATTTATTAGGGAAATAAGAGATTGAAAGTCAAGGAACTAAAATGAAAAAAAAAAGATGAAATGGATGACTTTTTAGAATTTTAGGGTGAAAAAACTATTTTTCACTCGAAAACAAAACCAAGAAAAGATATTATTGATGTAATTTAGTATTTCCACAATGGTCTATTTGTCATTTCAAAATTTAAACAAGGCAATAACATTTTTTTATTTTATTTTATGATGCATAATAAAATAACTCTTATACCTTTATATTCAAGATTCTTTAAAGCTCACGGTCAATGATGTTTTTTCCTTGCCATTTTTTATGAATAGTAAAATGACTTCCATGCTCTTGGGTTTGGATTTTCTATAATTTAAGTTCAAGGGCAATTTTGTTTTTATGCTCATGCTATATATATATATTTTTTGTAATTGCCAAGTTAATTTAAGGCCTATCATGTAATTTAATATATACAAATATTATTAAAAAAAAAACTATTGATACGTGTAATGAAAGCGTCAACACGTGACGAATTCTACGCCCTTCGAGTAACGTGTGCAAGACTGATCAGTGGTTAAACATCGCCTTCCATAATGAGAATTGATCTGTCTAGGCATTCCTCTTTGGGGAGGCGACATAAGTGGCTAAAGGCAGCCGGGTTTGACGGTGACGACCTTTTATTTCCTTTTCTTCTTCTTCCCTCTCTTCTCACTAGAGATTTACACTTGCCATTTAAGACTTCAGGGTAGTTCCCTTAGTTAAGGATATTTAAGTATTAATCCTTAGTTTTTTTATTTGTAATTTTTGTCCTTGGTCATTTTATAAATTTTTTATTTTTCTTTTCAATTTCATCTTTTAATCTAATTTTTTTCATTTTTCAAATTTGATCTTGATTTTTTTCCTTTCATTTTTTTTTATCTCTTTTGTAAATTTTTAATTATTTTTAATTTCATCCTTTGATCAAAATTTATAATTTATTATTTTTAAAAAACAAATTTGGTCCTATTTCTTGGTGGTTTCTTCTTTTAATTCTTTTGTGGGATTGATTTTTCTTTTCAATTTAGCTCTTCAATCCAAAATTATCCATTCTCTCCATTTTTTTTTCATATTTAATCCCCATTATTTTAATTGCTATTTTTTAATCCTTTTTTGTGATTATTGTTTTTTCAATTTCACTCTTTGACAACTGATTTATTGGAATTTAGACTTTGTGGTTTTTCCTTATTTTTTTACTTATTTTTTCATTCAACATTGGTTTTTTAAGAGTTGAATCTAATGATTTTTTTTGTTTTTCTTTCTGTCAAGTTATCTTGATTTCATTACTTGATCCGTGGATTTAGCGGGTTGACTCGATTGATTCAGACTTTTTTTTGGCTTATAATTACTTTTTTTTAACCATTATGTATGTTTTATTTTTTTTTAATTTCATCTTTCAATATTTGATAATTAAATATTAGACTTCAAGGTTTTTTCAAATTTGTTGCTTCCAGTCAAATGATTGGCGTCACAGGCTTAACAAATTAATACGAGTTGATATTTTTTTAGCTTATTTTTTTTTATCATTCAACTTTAGTTTTTTTTTTCAATATTGGTTTTTCCCCTAATTTAAAACACAATTGCGTCGCCTAAACATAATTGTTTTTCTTAATTTTCTTTTCCAACCTGCGGTAGAACATAGGTCACACACCTAATTCAATTCTATTCCTAAAAAAATTTAGATCCCATGATTCACAATAATTTTATTTAATCAATTATACTTATCAGTTTTCAACATCAAGCAATACTAAGCTCGAAATAATCCCTTAAAATATATAGAAAAAATGCCATTTTTATACAATTTTGTTACTGAAGAGACAAAAACAAATTAAAGGAGACAAATGAGACATCTCTCAGTGCTTTTTATTTAAAAAATACAGAAATTTATTACAAAATTTTTATGTAGACAAATTTATTAGCTTCCAATGCTTTTTATTTAAAAAATATAAAAATTCACTACAAAATTATAAACAAATTTATTTTATATCTTCATCTTTATCTTTTCAATTAAATATACGTTTTTATTTTTTCTTTCTTGAAACATTAACAAAACACACCTTTATGAGATTTCTTATAACCTTATATAGTGAATCGCTTACATTTAATAACTAATTTTTTTTTTAAGAAAATGATTTCATTAGAGAGAATCTCTCGATAGAATTAATATTAATTTTTAAAAATAACAATACTCCCTGCGACTCGGAGATTTTCCTGATGATGTTGCAACCACAAGATTCATTTGGAAAAAATAATGAAATTAGTGTTGTGTTGTGCAATGTAAAGCCATGAATGAATGATAAAGTATGTAATATGCATAGGTGCATGGTGGTTAGCAGGAACAATTTTATATTCAGTTTGTTCGTGCTACTTTGTTGAAAATTATTAAATTATATTTCCTCTATTTAATTTGTTTGTTTAATTACTTTTGATCTTCCTAGTGGATTACAAGTCAAGAGTAGGTAAAACCAGGGAGACAAACAGCAAATAAATTTAAGGTCTTTTCAGAATCCTTTACAGAAACATCCAACAATGGAGGACAAGCTAAGGATCTCAATTCTAGTTGGTGCAAATTGGAAGATTATCATAAAGTGCAAGAATTCCTGACTTTCTTGGTGAGGCAGTGTCGAATGCGCGTGAATCTTTGAAAAAACAATAGGGATAAAGTGGAAAAGGAAAAATCAAACTGAAGTAGACCTGACGTATGATTTTTTTTTAATGATCCAAAGAACATTAAAGTTTGGTTAATTAAATTAATTAAAGTGAAAAATGAAATGGGATATTCTCTCTTTCAGGAAACTGCTGTTTGTTTCCTCCACCACAAGAAACTTCGTTTCCCTACTGGTCAAATCTGTTCAATATTTTGTTTCAATATAGTATTATTATCTCTAGATAAGTTTTCGGACTCCATTATCACCTTTATCCTTTATATATATATATATAAAGTTTTCGTAGTTTGGATTTTGTGATCGCAAAATATATCCCTTCCTTGAGTAAAAAAATAGTAACCCTCTTGGATTTATCACTGTTTTCTCCTGGTAAAACCTTAATTTATTCGCTTTAGATATGGGGAAAGTACTGTTGATCTTCATTAGCAGGATTAAAATTATGTCATGAGATTAAAATCTTACTAACAATCCAGGATTAATTAATAGAGGACATAAAACAAATTGATATATACTATAATATTTAATAATCTAAAATCAAGAAGGAATGCATGCTGGAAGTTTACTACGAAAAAGATTTTCCAACCACCAAAATCTTGCAGACCCATGCCGTGGACCAGAAGGTGAGCCTATTATGTGGGGTACGTGGTGTTCCCTAAATCCATAAATGATGTGGAATTCTAACGTACGTGTTTATCATTTCTTCAGGTTGCTGCACGTCGGCTCTCCGGGATGGTGTGGTGCACTTCTCTGGATGGAGCTATGGAAATCCACCACTCCATGCAGGGTTAAATTTCAACGGGATTATACTCCAGCATCCATAGGCATATATCCTTGCAAGAAAATGCTCTAATATGATCATTAATACTGGAATAGCACTGGCCACTCCTGCAGTACTGGACCATCAAATAGTATGGCGAGCGTTAATTAGCTTTGCTAAAGGCACAACAACGACGGAATACACGACGGTACTGTCACCAAATACATCAGCTAGCGACTCCACGTACACCGACAAGTATATATGATAGTAACAATTACCCTATGGCAAGATGTGTCACTGTGGACTCCTAGCTACGATATCAGCAACGGTGTTGTTTTCAATTTACGCAATTCATTGATAGAAATCACTGGAAAATTCTCTCATTCGTTATGAAGCTATGGGAATCTTTCAGTAGATTCATTAATTAGATAAGGAAAAAAAACCTTTTTGACTCCCAGAATTTGATAAACGTAACCGATCAGTGAAGGCATCTAATATTTCCCAATTTCCATGCCCTTGTGGGGTCTCTGGCACGTTAGCCTGGCTACCAGTATCGCAGTCAACACAAAGGATATTGTCATGCAGAGACTTGGGGTTGGGGGTAGGGAAAATCCCTTGCTTTTGCTTCCTACCATACCTTGTGGGCTGTTTGAACTTTTGAACGTTTTGATTTCTTGATTTGGTCTCGCAAGTGGATAAATCGGGACCCTGAAATCATGGAATTCAGTGGTAATTAAGATCCGTGACCAAGTCAATGGACGGCATAAAATTTTGGATAAAAGAGCTATATCCTAATGGCAGAATCTAGCCACAGCAAAAGATAGCAAGTACTATATAAAAAGAACACCAATTATGGCATTTTAACATGATCACCATAGTTGGAAAGATATGATAATCAACACTTATTGAGCAACTTTTGTAGTACGCAGCATGTGTAGTGTTTCCAGAATCTATAGCAATGATGATTCATGGGATAAAGGTTTACGCGTTTTATGCTTCCACTTTGCAAAATTATTTATGATCACGGGATTGATCTGATATCGACCTATGATGCAACTATTGAATCATTTCATATCTTCTTTGCCACTATCCTTTTGGTTTTGTAGTTTTCCGGTGTAGTGATCCCAGCTAAGTTTTACAGCAAATCAAGTAAAAATTAATATAATTAAGTTTAGTTAATTTCACAAGTTAATTCAATTAATTTAATCAAAATTTAAATGAAATATGGGTTTGATTTCCTAATTTTTTTTTAAATTTTTATTAGAAAAATATTAAAATAACTAAATTTAAATTTACTTGAATCAATTTAGATTAATCTATTTAATTTATAACCCGAATCTTAATCCAATTACAGCCAGAGCAAGATTTAATAAACATACCACTTCCTTAACAATTGATTGTTGGATCTTATAGCAATATTTTCGTCTGTAACCAAAGAAAGAAATATCTTTCTTAATAGTTTTTAATTTACGATCAAAACTGTCAAACATCCATTATTGAAATAAAAAAATGTCATCACTGTGCAAAAACAAATAATTATTTTTCTATTTTTGTTGGTGATCATGTATATATAGTGGCAACAAACTAGCTAGCACGCTGTGTTTTATGTGAATTTTTTTTTCTACTATGAAGGAACCCCATGGCCATGGCCATGGTCCAAGTGGCATCTCAACATTTGTAAGGAAAGAGGTGTCGGCCTCATGGCTACCAAAATCAGTTCCAAATGGACGGCATGGCCATGGTCCGTAAGGCCTCTCACCATTTGTAAGGAAAGAGGTGTCTGTGTCTCTCTCTTTATGACACTGTCAAAATCCTGTAATGTTGTCACGAAATGACTGCTTTCTAACGACTAGGACCTCTCCATTTTGTCTTGTCTCAGGAACATTTCTGCGTTTAGGGAACTAACGAGGAAGTTGCCCATCAGATCTCTCCTTTTGCCAACCAGAACCTGAAAGGATTCTGTATATTCTAAATTAAAGACAAATTTCATATTCGATTCTGGTCTTTGTAATAATATGCTAAGCATTGAAAAGTAAAGATTCTCACATTTTCTTTCATTATATCTCATATTACTTGATGAAATTAAACAGAAAAAAAGGGGTGTAAAGTTTGAAAAATCAATGATTCATG
>Ga0307517_10005973_pt1 | contig 18165 bp, 4 predicted proteins | sample 23_EM_MG_FD_194515 | JGI IMG/M metagenome (GOLD analysis project Ga0307517, IMG submission 194515) | Populus trichocarpa ectomycorrhiza microbial communities from riparian zone in the Pacific Northwest, United States - 23_EM | ecosystem: Host-associated > Plants > Roots > Unclassified | place... | reverse complement strand
AAAACCATAAATATTAATATATTTTTTTTAAAATTATTTTATAAACTTAATTTCAAAAGGATTCTTAACCAAACACATTAAACTACTTTTTGTTCAACCTCAATTTCAACCACAGTTTTAACCAAACACCTATTTTTCCAAAACCAATCTCAACTAAAAGTACTTTTTATAAAACAACTTTTTTCAAACCACAACCATAACAGCAACCGCAATACCAAACACACTCTAAATCCCGAATGCTCAATCCGAAAAACCATAATCCACTTTTCTCCCGATCTGCGATTCTTCTGTTAGCAACTAGGCACATGCGTTTAATTTAAAGTGTGGCTGTTTTTTTTAAAAAAAAAAATGAATTTTTTTTTAAATTATTTTTTATGTGATTTTAAATTGTTTTAATGTATTGATATTAAAAATAAAAATATATATTATTTAAATATATTTTTGAATAAAAATCATTTTAAAATTTAATATCTGCCGTATTTCTAAACAAGATTTTGTTTGGGGAAAGATCACTTGAAGTCGCTAATATATATCTTAAAAAAAAAAAGGTGAACATTTTAAATAGTTTCTGGATCAAGTACTAATTATTTTTCAAAAAAAATTTTATTTAAAAATATATTAAAATAAATTTCTTTTATTTTAATTTTATATCAACACATAACAACTATCCAAAATATAAAAAAAATTATTTAAAAAAAATTATTTTTTTCAAAAGTATGGTATCATCACAAAAACAAACAATGTTTTGGTGTTTTTTTTACTTAGATTGTGTTTGGTAATGTGACGCGGATTATTTTTAAATTAAAAATATATCAAAATAATATTTATTATTATTATTATTTATATCAACCCATAAAAATTATAAAAATATATATTTTAAAAATATTAATTTAATATTTTTTATGCAAAAATAATTTGAAATATAAAATCAAAGACGTAAAATCAAACACATGCTTAATAGTCAAGATTCCAACCTATACGCATGTGAGGGTGTCAGTAATATATAAAATTCTAATGATGTGTTTTACACTTATTGAATGAAGGATATCAATATATTAAGTCTCAAATTTTACAATAAGCTCTAAACCTTTTGGTGTTTTTCTTGATTATGTTGCTCTCATGTAGGATATATAAGTTTTTTAATTCATAACATCAAAGTTAGTATTTATATTTGATAGAAATTCAAATTAGTCAATATAAAATATCCAACTAACAAAATAGGGTTAGTATTAGTATTTGGTTAGAAATCCGATTAATCACATAAGGTATTATTTTCAAACCTTTTATGATAGTGGCTATGTTCTTTTTTTAAAAAAAAAAAAAAAAGATAAAGGCTATATTTTAAGTAGTGTGTGATATTATGATAGTGGTTCTTTTTTAAAGTGATTTTTTTGCTTGAAAATATATTAAAATAATTTTTTTTATTTTTTTAAATTTATTTTTGATATCACAGCACACCAAAACATAAAAAACACAAAAAAAAATTAATTCAAAGTAAAAAATATCATTTTTTTTCCAAAAACATGGTGCCACTACAAAAACAAATAGTCTTAGTGTGTCTTTTTACTTAGATTGTGTTTGGTAATGTGATGTAAAGTATTTTTCAATTGAAAATATATTAAAATAATATCTTTATATATATATTATACACGTCAGAATCATAAAAAAAGAAAAATCATCTTTACGTTTCGCAATTCGGTGCACCACGTTGTTGCTGTGTTTTTAGCTGATTTTGTTTGATTTGAGATTTTGCCAACTCTTGAAGTGGGCAGGAAAAATGGCCTGTAGTGCGGCTAAATAGCAAAGTTGGGGCCAAGTACACTTTGAAAAGGTGTGAAGCTCCTAGCCATATTTGACCCCTTTGTTAGATCATGGGTCAATAGTGCTCACTTTAGTTGCTTTTGGGTCGATTCTGTGGAGTAAAGTTTAGATTTAGTTTGGAGCTTATCATCTTTCGGTTTGGGAAAGGAATGTTTTTGGAGTAAATGCAGCTCCCAACATGACAACTTAGCTGACAAAATTCTTGAAATTGATTGCCCTTTTATGGCAATGAAAGAATCACGGTGAGGTGATCATCATTACAAGAAAAAAAGCAAGACAAGATTGTGGATTTGACGGGGCGATAGACGTGCTTTGGCAGATGTTCAGTTGGGCTGGCTTTTGCCGTTCATTCAAGCTCTGTGCCGGCTTCTGCCTCGACAATTCACCACCTCCGTGCAAACATCACCTCTTGCACTTCCATGTGGGTCTCTTCTTGGCTGCCAAGTGGAAAAGACCACGCCCTACTTTCTTCGTGTAAATATTCTCCATAATGGGATGCAAGATATTTTTCACAAGTAATTTTTAATTAAAATTAATTTTTAAAAACAATTTAACTTTAGTATATTGAAATTATATATATATATATATATATATATATATATATATATATATTAATTTAATATTTTTTCAAATAAAAAAACACTTTAAAAATCAACTTTAACCATAAAAATACATTCATACAAGCACATGTGATGCAAAGATGGGGTTGTAATGTTGCGTATAAAGTATTATTAAACCTGATTTGATTTAGTGGGTTGATCTAAAATTTGATCCAGAGTAGGTTTTTTTAAAAAAACCAGATAAAATTAACTGGAAAACTCAGTTTGTGACTCAGTCTATCAGGTTAAAATTCAATTTGACTTGAAAAAAATTGTAAAATTATATTGTTTTAATTTTTTTTAAAACAAAATCTTGAAATAATATCTTTTGAATTGATCTAAATCAACCCATTTAATCCATGATATAAACCTCGGGTCATGGCTGTTTTAATAACTTTGCTCATGCACTGCATTGATTTTTGCTGATGAATGCGAGCGAGGGGAGTAAATTTTTGTTTGGTCAAAGTAATCAAAGAGGCCATCTAAATGGCAGAAGTATAAATAGCGTAGTTGAGTTTAGAGAGACGATTAACAAGCCCAGACAGGCACCACCAAGAAACTAGCCATCTCAGATTCGCACATGGACTGTTTGGACGGATTTTTTAAAAAATTATCTCAGTTTTGGTTGAATAATAATATTTGGAAAAAAAAATAGTAAGATATCATATTTTTATCTTCTCGCGTCCTTGAAAAGTGGTATTTACTTAATATTATTATTTCTAAACGTTGTAAGATAATTATCATGTTTTAAAAAAACATTTAGATATTTAAATTTAAAAAATATCATCCTAAAGCTATGTTTTAAGTAATTTTGTAATTTTTGTTGTTACTTTCAAACCAGTCAATCAATTAGTCTTGAATTTAATTAATGTTGCAGTTATAAACCACGACATCAATTAAAATTTCATCACGGTTCCTAACCGCGGTATTTAATTGATATCGTGGTTCAGGAATGTGACATCCAAGAGTGTACTATTTTGCCAAAATATTTTAGTATTGTGTTAGGTAGTATTTGACATTGAGTTTCAACCTGTTTTTCATTTAAATTTAAATTTTTTTAAAAAATAATTTTTTAATTATTTTTTGATCGTTTTGATGTGCTAATGTCAAAAATAAATTTTTTAAAATAAAAAATATTGTTTTGATGTATTTTCGAGCAAAAAACATTTTGAAAAGCAACTAATACCACATTCTCAAACATCCTTTAAATTCATTTTTTTTTTATTTATCTTGGACGCCAAGTACCAAATTTATCCTCAGAATCCCTTGATCGGATTAGAACAGTTCCTGCCATGACTAGATATTAAGATCCGATCATAGACTCTGGCCAAATATGTCCCTCCGTATATGCCTCTGGGATTTTGTTCAAAGACATTGAAGGGAATATATATAGGTTGTTAAGCACCTTGTGCTGAATTTTTCAGTGACATCACATCACAAACTCCCATGACTTTTTTTTATTGGTATATAAAATGAAAAACATATATAAATTGTTCATGACTTTTCTTTATTTAAAAAACATGTAAAGAAAAACGATGAAGAGCTTGTAAAATATGTTTTTCGACCACAATATAAATTTGAAAAATTAAATTTTAGGATGAAAAAATATTGCATTTGATCAGAATATTCTAGTTTTTTTAAAAAAAATTGAAGCATTAACTTGTTTGAGATCTACCCACCCTTATAAAAAAAATTCTCTGACATGGAGGTGGAAGGGACAGGAGAGTTAACGAATTCAACAAGAATTTAGAAAACCGAAGAAAGATCAGAAGAATAAAATAGTAAAAAAGACAACGAGGATGAATCAATGTTGAACGTGGTGTTCTAACCAAGACCAATAAAAAAACAATTAAGAAAATAAAATAGTACAAATACATAACGGTCACTGCATCGTATTTGACACTTCACTGTCCACTTTTCAGCGCCGTTGAAACAGTCAAGATACACAATCCTACCCGTCCATTCAATTCTTGCATTGCTTTGTTTATTCGTGCACCTCTGCCGCGATTTTCAATCTTTTTCCAATTTAATTTTAGCTTTAAATTATTACTTTTTTTTGTGTTTTTAAATATATATCATAATTGAAAAATACAATATTCATGGCTTATCACTATTTAAAATAGTGATATCTTTAAAAAATTATGAAATAGATTATACATTAAAAAAGCCGATAAAAAAAAGAAAGAAAAAAAATAGATAAATAGACCTAAAAAATACACTGAAACTTTGATTATCTTGATGAAACAAATCCAATAAAAATTAAAAAAAGTCAACAACAATAAACCGAGTAGGTCATATTTAACGCCAAAAGCATCTAAGTCACCCATTATTTTTGGACGGTAAATGTGGTATAATTTCATAATGATTATTATTGAAGATCTTTTTTAATATTATTAAATTTGTTCTGTCAAGATTTTTTTAATAATATTGATGATTTTGTAATTTTTTTTTTTTTAGTGATGAATGTTGGATTTTTCAATTATGTATAAATTGTTGTGTAATTTCAAAAAACAAAATTCAACTATGTTATATCGTTAATATTTTAAAAAGAAAAAACCTGCTGATAGGCAAAAATAACCTCTAATATAAACTACAAATCTGAAAGTTAATCAAAAGGATTAAATGGGCATCCAAAAGCTTGAACTAGAGAGAAGAAATGTCTGAACTTTGTCAGCCCTAGTTTTTTTACGAAACTTTTGTAGCCATAGCATCTCTGATTATTTTAGCATTTTACAGCTATTGAGACGAGAATCTTTATGGTTGTTGGGTTTGCAGCTACCCATTTGCGTAAATGCAGAAAAAGCAAGAACGAACAAGGAAGATAGAGAGCTTATCCTTTCTGAAAAACTAAAATGGAAGACAAGGAAAGGTGGTACTTGGTGCTAGTACTTTTCACTCCTACTACTACGTCTGTACTGAAAAAATACAGATTAAATGACAAAAATCAGCATGCAACAATTCAAAAAGAAATTCATCACAGATAAAAAGTCATCATGACCCACTAAAAATTTTGAAAAAAGTTCAAAATTAATTGAAGATGTTGAGCCATCGTTTTCTTCCCCTTTCCTCCTCTACTGTAGCTTTCCCATCCCCTTCTTGATGATGATCCAGTGGGGTCCTAAGATTTTGAGTCCCTGACCCCATCGCTTGCCCTCTACCAGGAAAAAAAATAAAACTGAAGGGCAACAGAAGATCCTCTCATGGCTTTAGCTGAGCCTGAGATCATCTTGAAGCTGTGCCCCAACTTACATTACCAAACCCCAACGCTTCACTTTACTGCTACAATATTATCACTGCCTCCGTTTTTTTTTGTTCTTTTTTTAATAGAAAACGACACTTCTTTTTCAGTTTTTTGCCAGCTTCTCCTCGGAGCCCACAACATTAACGGCTACTTTTTCACTCTGCTGCCACGTGACTCCCTTTGGCGCCAAAAAGACAAAAGAGGGCTAGTGGTCCCCGCCTTGTCCCAATCGTTGACTGCAATTTATCAACCTTGTGGGCCCCGATCTTTTCTCTCAGGCCGGCATCAGAGACCGAAGTGGCAAAAGGGTAAAAAAGAAACAACACAATAGAAAAGGTTCTAAAGGAAATGGTCAAACTTTATCGGGTTTTCGGGTTATTTGGAATTCGGTGGGTCATCAAGCAGGGGATGGTTGAGAGGTTGGATCAGCTGAAGATGGGATATCAGGGCCCACACGGCAACCTTCAAGCATGAAAACAATATCAGGCATTGTGGGTCTATCAAGAGGGTCCGGTGCGGTGCAAAGTAACCCAACCTTAACACCTAACAAGAACTCTTCCCATTCTGATGATTCAGGGTCAAGTTCAAGCAAACCTGGCTCCAAAAGTTCTGTTATTTGACCCTTCTGAAGTTGCTTCTTGACCCACTTGACAATATCTTCATCTTGTGTAAACATCACTGGCCTTTTCCCTGTTAGTAGCTCAAGTAATACTATGCCAAAGCTGTAAACATCTGCTTCTTTTGAAACCTCTCCTGTCAAAACAGCTTCTGGTGATACATAACCCAATGTGCCAACTGTTGCTGAGGTTGAAGGTTCTGCTGGGGTTGCAATGGTTAATCTGTCTAGCCCGAAGTCAGAGAGATGGGCTTCGAAATCTGCATCAAAGAGGACGCTTTGTGGCTTGACATCCCCGTGAACAATGTTGGATGTGTGGAGGAATGCAAGGCCACGGGCAATTCCGAGAGCTATCAAGTGACGCATTGGCCAATTTAGGACATGACCATCTTGGTGGGATGCTTCTTGGAGGAGAGTGGCAAGGTTTCCATTAGGCATGTAGTCGTAGACCAGGAGTCTCATATCTGGTGCTCCAGCATAGTAGCCACGAAGAACTGTTAGGTTTCGATGCTTCACTTTGCTTAGAAATTCAGCTTCTTTCCTGAACATGTTTTCATCTAGTGATCCATCCGGGAGTCTTCGGATTGAGAGCACCATTCCATCACTATAACAAGCTTTAAAAACTAGGCCATATCGAGTTCTGCTAAGCACATTCTCTTCATCGAATTGCCTAGTTGCTTCAGTTGTTTCTGCAAGTGTTATCTTGTTATTAAACATAACAAGTTTCGGCCCTCCATTATCTGTACTGCCACGACCACCACTTCCATTTGAGCTAGGCCTTGCTGGGCTCCGTTTCTTCTCACCCGCAGCACCTTGTTTTAGTCTCTTGCGCCATCTCAAGAGGCTGTATGTATAGAAGCAGCAACATAATGCCAACATGCAAGCCCCACTTACAACCACAACAATCAACAGAATCAACCTTTTCCTTCGATTGCTTGCTTCTACATCCACACAATTTCTAGGCAATGGCTTTCCACATAGCCTTGGATTATCTGCAAATGCTGATGGGTTGTTAAATCTAGAACCCAGCAATGTTGGAATCCCACCTTCTAGGTTATTTCTTGAAACATTCAGGTATACCAGGCCAGAGATTTGTGCAAGATTGACAGGAATCTGCCCACTCAAGTTGTTAGTAGAGAGATCCAAAGATGTCAAGTTGGATAAATTGGATAATGAATCCGGTATGCTACCTGAAAGATGATTGCTATCCAACGACAATGAGGATAACGACGAGCATTTGAAGATTTCATTTGGGATTTCACCTGATAAATTGTTCCTACCTAAATCAAGCACTTTCAAGTGCAAAAGGCGAGAGAGATCACCTGGAATATTGCCAGTCAAAGAATTTGACTCTAACTCAAGGGTTTCAAGATCCGAGCAGTTGCCAAGCTCTGGTGGAATCAACCCTGAAATGTGATTCTTAGACAACGACAAAACAACCAATGACTTGAGAAACCCAAAAGTCAACGGAATCTGACCGGAGAAGCCATTGGAGCTGAGGTTCAAGTAACGCAAACCCAACAAACTACTGAACCCTTCATGAACATCCCCAGACAGCATATTCTCCTGCAAAGCAATCACCTGAAGATTCGGCAAGCCAGCAAGCTCAGACGGCAACTCTCCAGACAAACTCTGTCTGCTCAAATCAAGAGAACTTAACCTCAATAGATTTCCAAAACTAGACGGTATCCTTCCTGAAAAACCATTTCCACTCAGATTCAGGAGCATTACCCTGTTCAAATTCCCAATAGTAGCAGGAATTTCACCTGAGAATCCATTTCCACTGAGGTCCAGCGTAGTCAAATTACTCAACCCCATAACCTCATCTGGCAAGCTTCCATTCAAACCATTACCACCCAAATTCAAGGTCTCTAGCCCTGTAAGATTCCTAAAACTCCCAGGAACCGAGCCCGAAAACTGATTTTCACCAAGAGACAACACCTTCAACCCCCTTAGATCACCCAAAACCTCAGGGATTTCCCCTGCTAAATCATTCCCGTGAAGATCAAGAACCTGAAGTGACCTACATTGCTGAATCTCCACTGGAACCACCTCTCTAAAACCATTACCACCCATCTTCAACTCCTCCAACCTCGACAAATTCCCAATCTCAGCCGGAACAACACCAGAAAACAAATTCCTCGAAACATCCAACATTGTCAAAGTAACCACACGTGTCAACCACAGAGGAAAAACTCCACGTATGTGATTCTCTTGAAGATCCAGAACTTGCAAAACACTAAAACAACCGCCTGACTCCGGCCCTACAACACCACTAAACCCATTAAACCCCAACTGAACAATCCGCAACGACGGCGGATAAACCGAGACATTACAAAACATTGAAGTCGGAACAGCCCCAACAAACTTATTTTCCGAAAGCGAAACAACTTGCAATTTCGGAAGCTCGCCAATGGCAGCCGGGATCAAACCTCCAAGACGATTACCATTAGCACTAAAGTGCACAAGCGAAGAGCAATTCGCAATGGCAGAAGGTAAAGTCCCTTCTAAAATATTATAATCAAGCCACAGGTATTCAAGACTCTGAAGCTGGCCAAAACTCGCCGGAATAGAACCGGAAAACTGATTGTAAGACAGGTTAATAAGCTGCAACTGCGCCAAGTCAGAAACACTTGAAGGGATAGAACCTGAAAATGTATTTGATGATAAATCAAGATACTTCAAACTCACAGGCAGAGATCTAGGAATCTCTCCAGAAAACCTATTTTGCGCGATGTTCAAGACTTGAAGATTAGTTAAGTTACTAATCTCCGGCGGAAGGTTGCCGGAAAATGAGTTGTATTGCAAAAACAAAGCACGTAAGAGCGTGCATTTTGCAAGAGAATGAGGCAATGTTCCATTTAAGAAATTTGATCTAAGGCTGATTTTACGTAAAGATGTTAAAGAAGCAAACTGGTCACTGAGTTGGCCACGGAGTTGGAGACGAGGTAAACGAAGTTCAGTAACTCGGTTGTTTGTGCAAAAGACACCACGCCAGTCACATGGAGCTAATGGGGTTGTTGGATCCCAGCCGGTTAAAGCTCCAAGCGGGTCGTGGAGGTTTTGCTTGATGGATGTCAGGGCTTGGGTTTGTGGGTTTTGCTGGGATTTGCAGGCCAAGAAGGATGTGAACAGTAAGAGAAAGAAAAAGAAAGGACTCATTTTGATAGGATTCATGAAATGGGTTTTGGTGTTTTTCTGTCAATTGGGAGGAGGATGAAGAAGAGCCATATGGGTAGAGGCAGATGGAGAGAGGGGGGAAGAGAAGAGAGAGGACTGTTGTTTGTACACACACTGCTAGCCTAAAACACAAAATGGAGAGGAGGACAGAGAAATACAGAAGCGAGACTCTCTCTCTCTCTCTCTCACCAAGACAAAAATCAATTTTTTTTAGCTTTTCTCTCCCTCTATTTCTTGGATGGTAATGGCGTCTGGGGTAAAGTGTAGTGTAGGGTTCCCTCTTCCCAAAAGGTTTTGAACAGACTTTTTCAATGGGGTGGGGTGGGGTGGTGTGGGGTTAGGGAGAGACCTTTTTAACCTCATATGATATGATATGGGTTGAATCATTGAGCCTTGTGTGTGATCTTATCTTATACAATATACAATATTTTCTCATTCTTTTTCCTATTATTATGAAATATTATTGGGTTTTAAATCTTCCATGGTGATAATTTATTTTAGATTCAGACAATCTAGGACTCTATAGTCATGTGACCATAAAAACTATGGCTCCATTTGCGGCAACTAGCATTTAAATTTTTAAAAATAAGCAGATTAATACATAAAAAAAAATCTTGTAAAATAATATATTTTTACTCGTCACGGGTCAAAATCGCGATATCAATCATTTTATAAGTAGAACTAACCAAACTGCACCAAGAACTTAAGCTATGAGAACCCAGCTAAGAATTATAGCATGAATGTAGACAAATAAACATTTAATGTATGTTTTACATCATGGTAGCTTTCGTGATTATAATTTTAAAAAAACAGGTTTTAAAAAAAACACTTTTAGATACAATTTTAAAACAATATATTTTTGGTTAAAATTATCATAAGATGAGTTTTTGCGTTTAGAATAAATGAAAAGCTCTATAAATAAAAAACATGTTATTTTATTTTATATAAAATCAAGTTTTAAAACGCGATATTATACAAGGCATGGTAAAAAAAAAGAAGCTATTTAGCTAATAATTATTTTTCCCTATGGTTAAACTAAGGCGGCTTGTGATTGTGGACCTTCTATTTAACAAAACTCCAAAACGCATGGTAAATTTACTGTAGCAATAGATATAATTTATGGTGGATTGCTATGGTGAATTTAACTTTGTGCCCCTCGATAGAAAAGTTGAAAGGCTAAGATGTGGGGGTATTTTAGTATTTTATGTTTACCCATTTGTCATTAAAAGATTGAACATGGTATTATTGTCTTTTTAGATTATTTTGTATAGTAAAAATACTATTCTACTCCCAAGGTCAATGAAATTTAAACCTATTGACTAATAAATTTTTTTTACTTTGTAAAAACTTTAAAATAAGTAAAATACTTATCTACCCATAGATAAGACGAAAAAAATTTATGCATCAGGAGTGTTTTGTTACTTTCATATTGGTTTGTTTTTTATTTCCAAGGTTATGGAGGGCTTTTTAGTAATTTAATATTTATTTTTAATATTAAATTCAGAAAAGCAATTGGCACGTGTTTTTCACACACCAGTGTGTTGGTGGTGTCCGTACTATTTTGACGGCGCATGCAACGCCATTATTTGTCACTGAAAGCGTCGTTGTGTAATTTTACTCTTGGTGTGAAGCGTGTCAATGGTGGACTGACGGTTTGTTACCGATGGTCATTTCTTCTTTTTTCTTCATACTTTTATCTCTCTTCAAGTTAAAGTACATGTTTATCCTCTTTTCTTTTTGTTTCTCAATTTCACTCCTTACGTTTTTGATTGCTTATTTTTGTTATTGACCATTTTAAAAAAAGTTTTTTATGTTTTCAATTCAATCTTGAAATTATAATTTATCATATATTATTTTCTCTAATTCGATCCTTGTTTTTTTTATTTGTCATTTTTCCCCTTGAATCTTTTGTTAGAGTTTTATTAGTATTCAAATTTATCATTTAATCAAAGTTTATGTTGTTGTTTTTTCAATTTAGCCTTTATTCTTTTGATTTTTTTTTCCTTTTATTGATTTTTTTTCTTTTCAATTTAACCCTGCAATTTAATTTTTAAATGCCCTCAAATTTATTTATTTTTATTTCATTTTCCACCATGTTTTTTTTATGTGGTTGATTTTTTTCCTGGTTATATCCTTCGGTGTTTGATTTATTTGGGATTAAATTTCATGGTTTTTTCATTTGTCATGCTTTTAATTTAATGACATAGGTCACAAGTTTTGAGTGTTAATACAGTTAATATTTTTTTCCTCGTTTTATTTTGTAATTTTATCGTTCTACATTGTTTTTTAAAAAAATTGTTTCGTGGTTACCTTCATATTCTTTTTATAGTAGTTTGTTTTGATCTCGTTATTTAAATCATGAGTTTTGCAGGCTGTTTTTGGATAAAGGTTTTGTTTTTAAAAAAATTGTTTTGTTTTATGTTTAATTTCTGCTGATTTTTTATTTTGCTTTATACAAGTAAGTTTTGTTCTGCACAAAAAGTAGTTATTTTGAAATAATATTTCTTATATGTTCGACCATGCATACTTTTTTTTCCTTTTATTTTATTTACTCTGTTTCATATGTGTTTTTATTTATATTATCTTTTATTGATTTTAATGAACAAATTTAGTGGATACAAATGAATAAATATTTCATTTTGCGATATCAAATATCTTGATCTACGTCCATCTTTTAATTTTTTCAGTTTCTCTTTTAGTTATTGTTAACAATTTATTTTTATTTATTTACATGGATGATTATTAGATGCTTAGATAAACCTTTTGATTTACACTTAGAATTTTTATTATATCAAAAAACATATAAAAAAAGTCTGTATACTCAAAGTTTTTTTTAGAAAGAAGAATTACGACCGGCTTTGGAGCACATATCAGATCAACTTTTTAGTTACCCTTCAATTAATGTTTTTTTTTCACCTTTATTTTTTAGATCATTTTGTGTAATTTTTTTTTCTTGATTTCATCTTTCAGCATTTGATTTGTTGAAGATTCGGCTTCATATGATCTTATCACTCTGAATTTGTTTTTCTTTTTTAAAAAAACAAGATATTAATTTTGTAATTATCTTTCATTTTTTTTCTATGAATTTATACCATTCTCACAATACCGGTCACGGGTTTTATATGACATTTTTTCAAGAAGTTTTTTTAGAGTTGTTTTGTTTATGTTTGTTTTTTCAAGATGTTATGTTAGTTTATTTATATTTTTTTTGGGTTTTATACAAATAAAGTTTATTTTAAAAAATAAAAAATATTTATTTTTAAATAATATTGCTAGTGTGTTTGGCCTTGCATAATATATTTTTAGAACATTAGTTTATATAGTAAGTCATGAGTTTTTTTTGTTGTTAATTTATTTTTTATTGATTTTAATAAATAAATTCATTAAATACAATCAGATGAATGCCTTATTTTGTGTGGTTGAATATCTTGATTTACATTCATTTTTTAATTTTATCAATTTCTCTTTTGGTTACTATTAACTATTTTTTTCTCGTATATTTACATAAATAATTATTAATTTATTTAATGAGATATTTTTATAGATTTATCAATTTATATTTTAAATTTTTTATGTTGAAAAATACATTATAATCAATATTAAAAAAAAACAAATTATAACCAGCGACAAATCACATGTTTTATACTCATGCTTGTAGGAATCATCTCTCTGTTTTTTTTTTTTTTTTTATCTTCTTGTTTTAATTTCAATTTTTTTCCGGTCATAAGAATAATAAAGGGTTTGCTATCATGCTAGAATAACCTTTATGCTTTCACTGCATTATTTTGTTTGCTTTTTCTCCTGTGATTTGACTAAAGTTCTGTTTCTCTCGCAATTCTTTTCCCTGTTTTTCTGACTTTTATATCACATCTTGGACTTTTTCCCCTTATTTTATTTTTATATATATATATATATATATAACTTTTTCCTATTTAATTCAATGGTCAAAATGCCAAACAGTGATAGATTAAGGGGGGAAGGATATCATTAAACTTTCTTTTTAGGGTGATTATGAAGGGAAAGTACACAAGGGCAAAACCTAACAAGGGTGGTTTGGTTTAAAGCCAACCAACTAGATTATAAAAAAAAAAAGTATGATTAACCAGGATGGGCTGCCACGTCATCTGGTGATGCAAAAAAAAGGCACTCATCGCCCATCATCCAACAGGAGCAATCAATGCTTGTGCGGGCAGCAGGAGAAGAATTTATTGGTGGCAAATTTGAATTGATTTGTCTTAGCGGGAGCTTGTTTCGCTTCTAAAATATATATATATATATTTTAAAATGTCCAGACACTTGTTCAATTTCTTTTTATTTTTTTTTTAAAGATTTGCAGCAGAAATTATTGATATATGCTATTGCTATAATTACATGTCGAATACTTTATATTATACACTCATTACCACTATTGGACCTACCATCCACCACCATGCAATGAAGCATATTCATTGTTGGGATGTGTTAATGCTGGACTTTCAAATATAATTTCAAAATCAAATCTTTCATGTGACCATCCTGCTTTTATGTGCTATTTGCTATGTATTGAGTCTTAATTTAATTCCATTGTATTTTATAATATTGTTAATTCTTTAATCAAGATTGACGGTAAATTATCCTTTTAAACACATTTTTAATTTAGTCTCTAACAGATGAGATTGGAAATTCAAATTCAAAAGTGAAGAACATTTGAAAAAAAAATTATCATTAAAAATCAATAAAAAAAATCAAACGTTGTTTATTTTTGTGTTTGTGTGTGTTTACTTAAAAAAAATTAAATTCATGTTTTTTATAGTGTTTTTTAATGGTTTTGATGAGCTAATGTTAAAAATAAAAAAATATTTAATATATTTTTAAATGAAAAATGTATGAACTGGATATTAATTTTGTAAAACAAAGAGATTAACTAAGTATTTTACTAAAATCATAATAATAATAATAATAATAATAATTTACTCTTCGATACACAAACAATACAAGGCTTTTAATGCGTTGCTGTCTACCATGTATTTATAGCTGCAGGGGTCTCCCGGGCCAGTTGCCGACCCTCAAACCACCAAGTTGGGTTGGTATTAGGCAATATAATTGCAAGACCTTATGATTACGTTACAAAGCTATGCCACTTTAATGAGTTTGATAGACAGCCTTGATTAAGACTTTTATCAAAAGGTCAGAGAAAAAAAGAAAAAAAAAATTAGCTGCCATGTGAGAAATGGGATGTCCATGCTTCTTCAGCACTGTTTTGGAAAATTATTTTAAATAATATTTTTTATTTGTGTAGATAGTTTTGATGTATTGATATAAAATTTTTTTTAATGTATTTTTGAGTGAAAAACACTTTAAAAAATAACTACTATCTTACTTTCGAAACCCCCCCTCCCAACTAAAAAGTTGTAGTAGGAATAGTTGGAAAATACATTCAAGACATTCTTGATTACTTATTGGAGCATTAAAGCATAGGAATGGATTGTTGGGAGAATTGACATTTGTGGAGATTTATTGGATGATAAATGGATTTGTCTTTTGAGTTATTATTCAAGATTCAAAATCTTAAAGTAAGTAATTTGAGAAATAAATAGGCCTAAACGGGACCTGGAGGAGGAAAAACAAGTTTTTTTTGTGTATAAAATGGAGGGGAGAAAAAACAACATGGATTTTGGTTCGAAAATTTGCATTATATAATCTCCTATTTGCCTTTCTATAATACAAATCTTCAAACCAAAACGCATATATATTCTCTTCTCCCCTCTTTTCTACACATAAAAACCCATTTCCCCTCCTCTCACCCTTACTCACCCCAGTGGGATGTGTAAAAGCATTTATTTCTAATCATAAGTTAAATGTACCTGCAATGACAAGGATAAATGAAAAACCTTATCATGCAATATACTATTTTTATATATATGGATCGTCATCCCTACATTATATTAAATCAAGAAATATGTCGAACTGTCTATATATATATATATTTCAAAATTTTAAACCATCCATCTAATTTCATTGTTAAAGTTTGTCTGTATCAAAAGGTTGTTGGTGAGCAAATGTTAAAACTTTGCAAATATATACAATTCTTCATGGGCCATATGGGCAACATCCATAAACACCATTCAATTAGTCACATCATCACGCTCATCTATTTTCCACCCTTTTATTATCTTTCGCGAACTTTGGCCCAGTTGACATATAATTCCTATCAAGCCTCGTATATAATATTTTACAATAATGTTATTAAACTTGATTTGATGTCTTGTTGAGTTGATTTTTAATATAAATTAAATTAAGAGAAAATTAATTTAATATAAACCAATCAATATCTTATAACAAAACATTTGAAGCTTGGACAAGACTAGCAAGAAACAAAAATTATAATGCTTATTGCATTAATTTATACATGTGAAATTAATAAAGAATTGATCTTAACCACCTAAGTAGATATGGCTGAATGATAAAAGTTTGGGATCAAGAAGTTTGCTTTTCCTGTGATTTCAAGTTTGAGCCCTGTAGTTGCTAATATGATAGTTACTGGAGGCTTACATGGTCGTTAATTTCAGGGTCCGTGAGATTAGTCGAGGCGCGCGCAAGCTGACCCGGACACCCATGTTAATAAAAAAAATAATAAAAAATAAAAAATTAATCTTATTACATGAATGACAAAACCAAGATGTCTCAGTCAAATATTTAGATGATTAATCTCTTTCCTATCAATCACGTAATCAAGTTTTCAATACTGAAAGAAATGGGTATCACATATAATGCACCCACTTTTGAATTCCATCTCCTTTATAAATTTGCCTCTAAATACCAAGGAGATCAAGACGTACGAGGCATCTCAATAAAGTGTAGAGAATTTTGTATGTCTCAATATATATATATATATATATATCATTGTATTATCCTTATGGATGCTGTGTTGGTGGTGAGATTTGGAACTTTTTTTTTTTTTTTAATGTTGGATCTTTACTCTCTCATCGTGGTCCGTTGGAAGGACTGCAACGGAGATCAACAAAGACAAATCATATACTCCACGGGGCATGGAGGATGGTGTTACCAGGGAAACAGCTGAAAAACAACGCATAAAATGGAAAAAACATCACTATTGTTTTTTCTATTTCAGAAGATAACTTGATTTTACTCTCTATTTTCCAGTAAAAAAACTATATAACTTAAGGAAACTCTTGGCAATTATGCCAGCAAGCAGCATAGGAGGAGGACACAGAAAGATCAGTAAGCTAAAGCTTCGAACCCCTCACTTGCTTCACACAGTTAATATCCCCTTAATCCTCCACTGTGTTTAAGCCTTGACCATGGTATACAAGATTGGTTTTGTAGGGAGTCGGGTTTTTTTTTTTTTTCCTTTTATTGTGCTGTTATTTTATATAAAAACTAGACAGAGCAGTAAAGACAGAGAGAGCAAGGGAAGATCTATCTATCTGTGTCTCTGGAACATGTGGTGGAGCCAGAATTTTTTAAATCAAAAAAAAAAATACTAATAAATATTTAATATTATATGCTATACATATATATATTATATATAGAAATTAATTTGAAATACATGTATCAACTCAAGTCAAGTAAAATTAATTTAAGAATACTTTTAAAATAAAAAAAATTATTTTATAATTGTTTTCTTCGATATTTTATATTTTAAAACTACTTCATAATAATTTTATTTTTAATTTCATTAAAAATATATTTCTCAATATATACAACAAACTTTCATTTATCTATTTCTAAATCTTCCAAGGACTAGGAAAGTTGTTGGCAACAATTCTATGCTGACATATGGTACATAACATCTAAAATTATAGCTTAAAAGGATTGTCACAAATTGATGTTGTTCTTGCTGACTTGTTGTTTTGTACAAGTGGATGAAATATAATTATTAAATGTTTTTTTTTTGTAATTTATCTATTATGTCCCTAATTTTTTTAGTTGTCTTGTACTTCATTTTTAATCATTAGTAAATTCATTATTATCATTTTTCATATGAAATTCATAACAAAATACTTATCAATTCATCAAAACTCATTTCAATTCATATCCATTAGCATATAATATTACCCATACACATATTAATTCAACAAATCCATAAATTATTATAAACCCTAACATTTTCAATAACTAATTTTTGAAGATGTAGACCCAGTATTTTTGGAGCTTCCATATCTGGTTGACCTATCAGGAAGAGATGAAGTGAACGTTTGGGAACGCGGTGCAAACCGCGTTCCCCCAAAATTCAAAAATTTTTTTTTGTTAAAAATTAAATTTCTTAGTATGTTCTGGATCGTTTTGATGCGCTGATCTCAAAAATGATTTTTAAAAAATAAAAAAAAAATTATTTTGATGTATTTCAGCATAAAAAACACTTTGAAAAGCAATCACAACCACATCCTATATAAGTAAAGTCTCTAACAACACAAGTATAAAAAATATAACTGTTGGGCAAGCCAACTCTTTTCTCAAATCCATTAGTGCCTCATTCTATACCTCTATATATATAGAATTCATGGCCCAAAACTCTATATTAAAAACGAAAAAGAGAAAGGAATTGGATCTGATTTTGGAGGGGGAGGGGGGCAATTGCCCCCTCTTGCCCCTGTGTGGCTCCGCCACTGTCTAGAACAGAGAAAAATCTACGCAGCTCACAGGGATGGATAGTTTTCAACGTCCTCACACAAAAAGAAAAATCAATTTACCACAATATATGCCAG
>Ga0307517_10005972_pt1 | contig 18166 bp, 11 predicted proteins | sample 23_EM_MG_FD_194515 | JGI IMG/M metagenome (GOLD analysis project Ga0307517, IMG submission 194515) | Populus trichocarpa ectomycorrhiza microbial communities from riparian zone in the Pacific Northwest, United States - 23_EM | ecosystem: Host-associated > Plants > Roots > Unclassified | place... | reverse complement strand
TTTTTTTTTTTTTTTAAAATATTTTTTCCCAAACCCCCCGGCCCCCCCCCCCCCCCCCCCAAAAAAAAAAAAAAAAAAAATTTACTTTATGGATTATAATGATGTTTAATTTGGTTCTACATGCTGAATTCCTTGCTTCACTTGATTAAATTTCTCCATTTGTTGTTACCAAATCCACTTCCAACATTCTGTTAGAATTCTGTGGTGGAACTCTCTTGTTTCTAGTTTTTGTATCAGATGATAAGTTACTATACAATTTTTCATCTACATAATAATCATCGAAGTCATCTGATCACTGTGCTGCATGATGAACCTGATTCTAGTTGTCACTATGCATTAAATATTGTGGGGTTGAAAAAAGAAGGATGGAACTAGACTTATTTTTGTAAGAGGGATTTAAAGGAGACTGTCAAGCTAATAAGATAGATCCTGATATCAGATGGCCAATTCCCTGTCTTTTTAACTGAATTGAGGGTTTGTTTTTCAGTCAACCAAAAAGAAAAAATAAAAACTGAATGAGGGGTGATATGGCTTTTACTGTTCATGCCACTAATGTATTCATTTTAAACATTGAAATGTTAAAGTATACATTCTTATATGTCAAATTGGTTTCTTTTTAGGTACCTTTTTCCATTGTTGCTTCAGTATGACTCAACTGCTGAGGACTCTGATAAGACAGAGTCACTTGGTGTAGGTTCTAGTGTTCAAATTGCAAAAAATATGCATGCTGTTAGAGCATCCCAGGCTTTGTCAAGGCTTAGTGGTTTGTGCACAGAAGGGAGCTCAACGCCTTATAATGCAACTGCTGCTGATGCCCTCAGAGCTTTGCTAACTCCTAAGCTCGCAAGCATGCTGAAAGATCAATTACCAAAAGACTTATTGATCAAATTAAACACAAACTTGGAGTCTCCAGAGGTAATTGGTGTCAGTTTTTAAGGAAAAGAAATGTTCAGAGTTATGAATGTTCTAAAGAATATTTAGGCATTATTATTTATATCTTTTATTTGATGACTTGGGAATTTTGTTATTTTAATTTGTTGAGATCTTGCTTTGGCTTCAACTTGTTTGGGATTGAGGCTTGGTTGCTGTTTGGTTTCAACTTGTTTACCAACCAATTTACAGCTTTTTTCAATCCCTTGCCTCTTTGTCATCAACATTTTTCATAGTTCTTTGTTTGGTATCATGGAGAGGAGTTATGCTATAGAATAATGAAAGATGCAACACAAAGATGATTTATAATCCAACTTTTAGGGTTTTCTTTGTGTCTATTCATGACTTCGTGTCATCGTGATATTTATCTTTTTCCTGGAGAGATAATTATTGTGATTTAATTTGAAGGATGAAAATACCAGAACTTGTTTGTTGTATCTAGAAGAACATTTTATATCTGCAATACCTGCCTTTGCATTTCTACAACGGAATTGCATGTGTAACTAGTTATTTCGCTGTCGGGATTTGAATCCTTTGTATCTTGCATTTCCCTATTCCCACATGAGTTGCTACCAATTATCAAATCAAGGCAGCAGAGTTTTAGTAGTAAATGGTTTTAATTGATTGCTAATGATTTTCTTCCTCCCATCAGTTTGCCTCCATTCATCATGCCAGGTCACAAAGGCCCTGTGGAGTCAAGGGTGGTTCTGATGAGATGATAATATGAATGATTACTGTTAATTAATGGCCTAAACAATGCTTCAAAGTTAAATTCATGTTTAACATGTAGCATATACATTAAGCTTGTTTGCTGCTTTTTTTTTTGTTGTAGTTTCGGGTGAAGTTTTTTTTTTTTTTCTTATTCTGTTTCCTATGATCAATATTTATTTATTTATTAAACCTCTGTGGTTTAGATTATCTGGAACTCTACAACTCGGGCAGAGCTGCTGAAATTTGTGGATCAGCAACGTGCAAGCCAGGGTCCTGATGGTTCATACGACGTGAAAGATTCACATGCCTTTTTATACGAGGCACTGTCCAAAGAACTATTTGTTGGCAATGTTTACTTGAGAGTTTATAATGATCAGCCAGACTTTGAGATCAGTGAACCAGAAGCATTCTGTGTTGCTCTAATTGATTTCATATCTTTTCTAGTGAATAATCAATTTTCTAAAGATTCAGATGTTCAGAATATTCTTAATCCAAGCAGCTCATCCCCTCAAACACCTGAGGTTATAAGTGATACTTCAGATGTATTAGTGAATGGACAACTTGTAACTGATGATTCAATGGCAGTCTCTGATGGAAAATCTACAGATAAAGGAGAATTGGATCTGGTTAAGAACTTTCAATTTGGATTGACTTCACTAAAGGTACATTATTGACTTTTATGTTATGGTTGTTATTAATCATTTGTGCCTGACTCTCTCTTAACTGACAGAACATACTGACAAGTTATCCAAATTTGGCGTCTATATTCTCTTCCAAAGAGAAGCTATTTCCTCTCTTTGGGTGCTTTTCTGTTCCTATTGCATCAAAAAGCAATATCCCTCAACTTTGCCTGGCTGTGCTGTCTCTTTTGACAACATATGCTCCTTGCTTGGAGGCTATGGTTGCAGATGGATCTAGCCTTCTTCTCTTACTAGAAATGCTACACTATGCTCCAAGTTGCCGTGAAGGGGCTCTTCATGTTCTATATGCTTTGGCAAGCACTCCAGAACTTGCTTGGGCAGCTGCCAAACATGGTGGAGTGGTGTACATTCTAGAACTTCTGTTGCCTTTGCAAAGTAATGATTTTTTTCTTACACCCACTTGTTTGTTTATTTTGAAGTCACATTTCATTGATTATATAAATTATGGTGTGCAGAAGATATTCCCTTACAACAGAGAGCAGCAGCAGCTTCCTTATTGGGGAAGCTTGTTGGGCAGCCAATGCATGGGCCTAGAGTTGCTATAACACTGGCAAGGTTTCTTCCAGATGGCCTTGTTGCAGTTATCAGGGATGGCCCTGGTGAGGCAGTTGTATCTGCTTTAGAGCAGACAACAGAGACTCCAGAGCTTGTATGGACACCAGCAATGGCGTCATCTTTGTCTGCACAAATTGCTACTATGGCATCAGACTTGTACCGTGAGCAGATGAAAGGTCGTCTTGTTGATTGGGATGTACCTGAGCAGGCTTCGGGACAGCAAGAAATGAGAGATGAGCCACAGGTACCATGTGATAGATGCCATCTCCATATTATACTGACTGCATATTCTGCGGGAAATTCACAGTTTCATGGTCATGCAGGTTGGTGGAATCTATGTCAGGCTGTTCTTGAAGGATCCCAAATTCCCTCTTAGAAATCCTAAGAGATTCTTGGAAGGGTTACTTGATCAATATTTGTCATCCATTGCTGCCACTCATTACGACACACAAACTGTTGATCCCGAGCTTCCTTTGCTTCTTTCTGCTGCTTTGGTTTCACTACTGCGAGTGCACCCTGCACTTGCTGATCATGTTGGATATCTGGGATATGTGCCAAAACTTGTGGCTGCTGTGGCATATGAAGGAAGAAGAGAAACAATGGCATCGGATGAGGTGAAAAATGGCAACTATGCAGACAAAGCATATGAATCTGATGACGGATCAAGTCCGCCCGCTCAAACTCTTCAAGAACGAGTGCGCCTCAGTTGTTTGCGTGTTCTTCATCAACTTGCAGCGAGTACAACTTGTGCTGAAGCTATGGCAGCAACTAGTGTAGGAACTCCTCAGGTACATTTTGTAATATTCTCTTTTCTGATAGTTAGTAAAGTTGGTTTCTTGAGGAAAATCATTAGTTCTTTCTTCTTTCTTTAGCTAACACACAGCATTGATTTAATGTTTATAAAACTGATTCTCATAGTGCAAGTCCTTGTCATGCTATGGTGTGCTTAATGTGCAGTTGAGTGTAATATTCTTGTCTTTAGATAGGTTAAATTAAGTTGGTTTCTTGAGGCAAATCATTTGGTTCTCTCTTCTCTTTCTTTGGCTAAGCACACAGACATTGATTAAATGCTTCTGGTATAAAACTGATTCTTGTAGTGCAAGTCCTTGTCATGCTAAAGGTCTGCTGAATGTGCAGTTGAGCAGCACTCTATCACTGTTTACAATTCCTGAAATATTGAGATGCCAATTTTGTGTTGCTCATTATTTCCCCCCTATTCTGAAAGTGCATGATGTAGATCAAGTTAAGAATGGAGATAAAAGATTGAAGAATTCCCTATAGGAGAGGGATAACTGAATAAGAGGTAGAAAACCCTATAGAAGAGGGCAGAAAAACATAAAGAAAGCTCTATAGAAGAGGGTCAGAAGCAGATAGAAGAAACAATTCTCAACTATCCCTTAACTCGTTTTACTCGTGGTCTGCTAGTTATACACAAAATTTGGATATTATATAGACACCAAGAAACCATAGTTACCCAGACCATCTAGGAATTAAGAATCCTGATAAATATTATCTTTAATGATAATAAATTCCAAAAAATTCTCTAGTTTAATCATTGAAGTTACTGCATCTTGAACAACAAATGAAGAACTTGTTTGGCCTCTTGTTGCCATAGCTTTTACCTGCTTTGCTTATAAGCAAAGCAATCAAAAGGGCCAAATAAGTGTTTGATAGGGATTTTAATACTTTATTGCTTGACCATTAGAAGTAGAAGGTGGTTCCACTTAAAGACGTATTGACTTTCACTTGAAAAAAGCTTTGGAAGTGATGCTTGTTTGGATGGAAGGCTCTCTTATTTTATTTAAAGATACAAATAACCTTAAAAAAATCTTATTAACAAAAATACTATACAGTGCACACACCTTAATTCAATTATATAGTATTTCTATTTATTTAAAAAATCATAATTATATAATTCTTGTTTCTTTTTTTTTTTCCTTATATTTTTTATATACTTTTTTGTCGATGAAAGAATTTGCATTTCCATGTAACCTATTTTTATTTCTTAAAAAGATTTTAAAATTGAGTTCCATCATTAATGGTTTTTTTTTCCCTCTTAATAATAGATTATCAAACAGTTAAGTGATTTTAGTCCAAGCACGATGCAACATTTATTACCAAATAATTTAATATATTTAATCTCACAGGACAATCACAACACAATAGCTACAGCTTGGACCAAATAGGCTCAAAATTCAAAATTCCTTATTTATGTCCCGCATCCATGTGTATGTGGATTTTTTTCCCCATGTTTAAAGGCTTTGGGAATTTTGGAGTTTAGTCATGCAAATCCCAATGGATGTTTAGCATTTCTGTTTCCACTTTCATACTAGTATTATTCTGTTCAATGCCTATTTCCCCACTGGCTTGGTGTGCCTGATAAGTTGTGCTGGCATATTTATGCGTTTTGCACTTATTTGTGGTTATCTGAGCTTGTACATGTACATAAATGTCTCATTTTTGTTCATGTCTCAATATGTTACTGCTCCATTATAATTACCTATTCTGGATCCCTGTTTATCTGTTAATATTTGGTATTCAGGTTGTCCCACTTTTGATGAAAGCTATAGGATGGCAAGGTGGAAGCATACTTGCTCTTGAGACATTAAAACGTGTTGTGGCTGCTGGGAATCGTGCCCGGGACGCTCTGGTTGCACAAGGACTTAAGTAAGTTAATTTCTTTTCTCCCTTTTCTTTTTAACTGGAGGTATAAGATCTGTTAATCAATCCATAATCTTTCCGTGTTTCCACTGGGATGAGATCCAAACTTTGGCAGATATGTGCTTGTGTGTTTCATGCTTGTGAATTATAGTAAAATTGTGAACAGCATAAACCACAATTTCTATTATTGTGCAGCTGTTGAATTTAGAAATAGTTTTATGTTCCATGGTTTCAGAATTCACTTGTAAGCCTGTGCAATGTAGAAAAGATGACTCCAGAATTAGACATCTTGTTGGATCTAATTTCAGGAGGATGCAATGGGAAGACATCAAATTTATTCCAAAATATATGAAAAAAGAATAATTACTAAGGGGAGGAGGAGTAAGGACTTTGGCTTTCAATCCCCCTCCCCTTTGTAAAGTTAAAAGGCTGATGACAACATATTTTTTGAGATGCAATTATCATATGAATCTTCTAAAATTTGGGGAAAAGAATTGGTTTCAACATTGGTAGTTGGATCAAGACTTTCTTTTGCAGATACTGAACTTTTATAAAATGCCTCACTGATTATATAGAAGTTCCAAAAATATCTCCAAAAATATCTTTCTGATGTCAGAATAAATTGCTTTAATAATTCAGGGTTGGTCTTGTTGATGTACTTCTCGGGCTTCTTGACTGGAGGGCTGGGGGAAGAAATGGACTGTGCTCTCAGATGAAGTGGAATGAATCTGAAGCATCTATTGGCAGAGTGCTAGCAATTGAGGTTAAAATGTTCATGATCATAATTCTTATTTTCTCCTGTCCTCCTGGAAGGCTTTTTGGTTGATGTTCTTCTAAATTATTATTTTTCATCTCAATACTTGCCAATTAATTTTATTGAATCTCCTATGTCATTTACTAAATACCACCCATGTATTTTTGGACTCTGTTTAGATGTTCTAAATCTCTATATTCTTACTTCAAAATATGGTTGCTTCATTACAAAAGAATAGAAGTTGGGTCACATGAAAAGACCCAGCTGGATGATGCTTCGTTGTTGCTGGTAGTTCTTAGATATTGTAATCCTTTGCAGATATAATTATGAAGATATCTATGAAAGAGAGCCTTTTCTTTTCATGCCTTTTCCTTTGATTTCTAAAATTTTGTGATATGACTTATCTTGGTCTAGGTTTTGCATGCTTTTGCAACAGAAGGAGCACACTGCAATAAAGTGCGTGAGATATTAAATGCTTCTGATGTAAGTACTAACATGTTTTTTTTTTTTTTCCCAGTTCCTTTTTTTTTGCGATGTATCTCCTGGTTTGTGGATACCTTCAAGTGTCTTATTCATAAGATTTCAATCATTCATTATCCCAAACTTTCTTGGGCATTATGGTGCATTTTATTCATGAAGAGATGCAATTTAGCTGCCCCTGCAATTAAATTTAGTGCATGATGTCTTTAAGCCGGTACTTTGTGGTGAGATAACTGTCCATTTTGCAGGTTTGGAGTGCTTATAAAGACCAGAAACATGATCTCTTCCTTCCTTCAAGTGCCCAGTCGGCCGCAGCAGGAGTTGCAGGTCTCATTGAGAATTCTTCATCAAGACTGACTTATGCCCTTGCAGCTCCTCCACAACCTCCTCAAGGAAGACCACGTGCTCCAAGCCCTTCTGATTCAAATGGAAATCAAGATCAGCTTATATAGCACTCAAGTGGAGGTATTGACCAAGTAATTTACACAGCATCACATACCGTTTTGTATAGCTCACTGTACAGCTTTGTTACCTACATGCGCCTCTTGTTCACAAACACATGCTCGTTTTCACACTGGGGTGGCATTTGCATTTTCCAAGATAAATTAAGGGTATTCTTTCTTGTAACCTGTAAAGAGAGACATCTTTGTAAATTTTTTCGGCATATCTCTCTATTTTCTATATATAGCTGAGGTGATTTTTTTGTGTGAAATTTTTGGCATCTCTCTTTTGACGAATTTTCCTGGCAGTTCTTTGAGAGCAATCTGCATTAGGAGTTTCCGTGGTGGAAGCTTTCCTTCACCTCTCGAAGTTAGCAGTGTTGGACGTGGATGCTAAATGTTTGATCCATGATTCATGACCTTTTCATGGGCTCAAGTTCGAATCCCTACACGGTCTTTTTCACAGGATTAAGATTGAAACCTAACACACGAGTTCACAAACTCACAACTGAATACTCAAACGGTTAGATTACAATATAAAAATCTCTAGTCTTTTGTAAGGATATTATCCAACTCTTTTAGGTAAAGTGTTGTGTGGGGTGCAACCCATATGAAAATAATCAAAGGTATGGACAAAGTAGAAAGAGTATTGCATCAAGTTGTAAAGATGAAAGGAAATACCTAGTTACAGAAAAATATGACTTACTAGCCGTTTAGAAATAGAGCGAGGAGGTCAAACTTTTCAAATTATAGGAAGTTTGGTGTTCTGGATAGTTCAAGCCACATGATGTTAAGAGTGTCAGCATGAAGTATTTAAAATAATTGTCTTGTTTGTTTGTCCTAGATGGTAGAAAGATGAAAAGGTCATTTTAAATTCAAATATTGGTAAGGTAACTCAAATCTTGATGCAAGAAACAAGATAGGTTCAACTCTTGCACACTTTTGCATATGTGAAAAAGAGAATTTTCAGCTCATGCAAGTGTACAAGGAGAAAATCATCTAGTATATACTATTTGTCTAGAGATATTGTATCCGAACATGGTTTATTTGGTTTACCACTTGCCGTATTGTTCATTAGAGGCCTTAGAAATTGTGTGTGCTATGGCCATCTAGTTTACTAGAGGTCTTAGACTTTTTAGGCGAGAACACAAAATATTTCAAGGTATTTTAGGGCTAAATTTTCAGGGTTGTTTTAAGTTAGTTTCAAGGGTTAAATTAGTTTCTAAAAAGATTTGAGTTGCACTAACTTAACACCTAAGACTAATATTGAATAAAAAAAAGATCTCATCATTTTGATTAAACGTTTTGTGCAAGACATATCAATTATCCTTAGATTATATAAATAATAATGAATCTATATCAACAAAAACTCAAGGGACTGATTAATAACTAATTAATGGTTTGATTCATCAAAACTATGAATAATGAATATCCTTTGACCCACCTTCTCATTTTTTTTGGATGACAAACTATTAATACTTTTTCAAGTTTTAACATGAAAAAAAAATATTATATCTCCCCCTTCCAATTGTACTATATGCTTATTGAACGAACATGAAAGAATTCATTAACACAAACACTCACATGCAAGACTAATGAGCAAAATAAAAACAACTTCATGACATTAGTGTGTTTGGAATTGTGGTAGCGGTGGCGGTTCAAAGTATTTTTTTGTTTAGAAATGCATCAAAATAAAGTTTTTTTATTTTTTAAAAATTACTTTTAACATCAGCACATCAAAACGATCCGAAAACATAATTTTTTTTTTCATTTTAAGCAAATTTTTTTATTACAAATTTTGAGGGAACGCGGTTTATACCGCATTCTCAAATATAAAGGTTATTTGTTTAGTCCACCACCACACGTAGAAGGAAAAAGATGTTTAAAGAAAAAAAGGAATAGCAAGAAAAGAAATAAAAAGCACCGGAAAAGCAATAAAGAAAACAACAAATAAAAGTACTAAAGAAAGATAAATTAAATTGAAATTGCATATATAGGGCTTGACATCATTATAGTAGTTATATTACCTTGTATATATTAGTGAAAAGTTTAAATCCTACCTAAAAATATAATTCTAATCCTATACAAATATTGATATCAAATAAGGGAACTTTATTGAATCCTAATGCAAACTAAACTTTTTCTCTATTAATACCTATGTGAATTCTAAGCTAATTTGTGACTTCCAATTAGTTATGGTATTAAAAACTCCATCTCTAAATAGAATTAGGCTTTCTAGTTCTTCTTGCACATCCAAACTCTTATGATCAATGGCTTCTCCTTGGTCGATCATGACTTTTGTTCATCTAGTTGTTTGGTCATTAAAAAATTGTTAGAGGGTATATTCATTTTTTACATTTTTTTAAATATAAAATGACTTATTTACCCCTAGAGTAAAAAACATTTAGCACAGTACGTTGACTAAGGGTTTTTTTTTCTTTTTATTTTTTAAAATATAGTAAAAAGACATCTTTGCCTTTAAAAAGAAAAAATAAGGCATGAGTTTAGGGCCTTTTGTGTCCTTTCACACAATTTTTTTTTTGTAATTTATAAACTCATGGAGGACATTTTTGTCCTTTTATGTTGGGTAATTAGTTTTTTTATTCAAAAAAACTCCTAGCATGCACTCATTACATGCCAACAAGTGGGTGATGTTTGCATCGTTTGGGTGGCACATGCGTCATCTTATGGTGACAAATCTACCCTTCCGCCATGTTATTGAAAGCGCCACTATGTCATTTTCCTCTTGGTGTGGCACATGACGACGGATGATGGACGCTTTGTTGCCGATGATCATTTCCCCCTTTATTTTCTCTCTTCTATAAAAAAAGTACATGTTTGTTCTTTTTGTTTTTTGTATTTCAATTTCAGTTTTTATTCTTTTGATTTCTTATTTTTGTTCTTGACTCTTTTATAAAAGTTTTGCTTTTTCTCAATTTAGTAATTCAATTTCAATTTATCATACATTATTTTTTCCAATTCGATCCTGATTCTTTTTATTTCTAATTTTTTTTCTTGGCTCTTTTGTTAAAGTTTTATTGGTATTCAATTTTATCTTTCAATCAAAGTTTATATTATATTTTTTTTTCAATTTAACCATAATTCTTTTGATTTATTTCCCTTTTGTTAAAATTCATTTTCTTTTCAATTTAACTCTCCAATTGAGAATTTTTGGTTACTCTCTAATTTATTTTATATTTTTATTGTCACCTTCATTCTTTTAATTATATATTTTTTTAAATCCTTTTATGTAATTAGTTTTTTCCTAGTTTTATCCTTTAGAGTCTGATTTGTTAGGGATTGAGCTTCACAATTTTCTTATTTGTGGTGCTTAAGATCTCATGACCCAAGTCACCTGTTTGAAGAGTTAATACGACTCGATATTCTTTTTTTTGCTCATTTTCTTTTCTAATTTCATCATTCTACATTTTTGTTTTTAGAAAGATTGGTTATGTGGTTATTTTCAATTTCTTTTCTATCGGTTTATTCTAGTCTTATGACTTAGGACATGAGTTTTGCAAGTCTTTTTTAAATCTATTTTTTTGAAATTTTTTTATGTGTATTTAGTTTTTGAAGATATTATTCTGATTCATCGATATTTTTTTGTTTTATAAAAATGATTTATGTTTTTAGAAATAAAAAAATATTTATTTTTAGAAAATATTTATAATATGTTTGGCCTTGGATAATTTTTTTTTCCTTTTATTTTATTTAACCAGTTTCATATGTGTTTCTATATTTGTTATCTTTTATTGATTTTAATAAAGAAGTTCAATAACACAAGCCATTAAATGTCTCATTTTGCAAGACCAAATATCTTGATTTAAATCTATCTCTTAATTTTTCTAGTATTTCTTTTAATTATTGTTAACAACTTTTTTCCATTTATTTACATAAATGGTTATCAATTTATTTAATTAGATGTTTACACAAGCTTTTTAATTTATACTTTGATTTTTTTATGAAAAAAACACATCAAAATATCCTGCATATCCATTTTTTTTTTTTGAAAAGAAAATATACAACTCGTGATGATGCGCATATCAAATAGCTAATGGATGTATATTTGGTGTAGATACACCCTTAGGTCAAACAATCCTAGCAACTAGATCATAAAAAAAAATGTGATTCGAAATAGTCAAATGAGCGACCGACCTAGATATTACCTTAGAAACTTTGGCATTATGTTTAAAAAACATTATTACATGTTTAATGACAATTCTATATAAATATCAACATGACCTTTCTCAATAAACACATCATAACCATTAGTGTGAAGCCTAAAAAGATAGGATAATAGCTTACATGTAATGGTGGTAGGTTTCTTGTTGCTCACGCTCTTGACATGATAAATTCGACCATGGTCACCTTCCTTGAATGTAAGATTACTATATAATTTTCTTATTATATTCGAATTGATTTCCTTTAGTATTTTAGCAAAATGGGTCCATCCCACATTTGTAATAAGCTCTTGAACAATAAAAGTCTGCCAACTCATGAAAAAAATACCTAATAACCTTTCAATATAGCTCTCTTATAAAGGCTAGTGTTGTAATTCTTATAAGTCATGTCTAACATAGAAAAAAAAAATTGACACCCAAGGAGAGGGCTTGAAGGAATTTTCATGATGGTGAAAAAAGTATCCTCTTCTTGGTTAACTTGTGAGCATTGTTTAAAGGTGTTCCCTCATTATTTAGGTTTTCCCCTCATTTTCATAGTTAGAGGCTGAAAATTTGAGTTTCCTTCTAGCCTTGTACTTTACTCTTAGAGGCGTGCATAAATAAAACAACTTTAGGAGGCTTGAATGTTTAAGAAAGAATGAAAGATTTAAGGTTATATTTTATAAAAATGGTGAGGTTTTTTGTGTGTTAATGGTTGAATATAAAGAGAGATTGAAAAGAGAGTTTGGTGAGTTTTTGAAATAAAGAATAAGTGATACAAAAGATTGAGATGTTCTGCTAGAGAATAATGTATTTATAATCAAGTCGCATTTGATTAATCATTTTATTTTAATTTTTTATCAATGGTTTTTATTTGTGTCCCATCAAGTTATCTAATAAGTTGACCTAAATATAAATTATAATACTAAATAAAATAAGATTAAATAAATTAGACATTTTAATTTATTATTAATTCAATAATTGATTGATATATATTTAAAGATTAAATACTATATCTAACAACCTGTCATAATCTTTCAAATATTAGAAAAATCATAAGTGGTTTGACTTAATCTTTTAGTGACCATTTTCTCAATGTAATTATTATCTATTTATCAAGAATGTTTTGATTTAGATATTATAGCTTGAAGTATATTTGCTTTGTTAAATCATTTTTGTTCTCAACAGTATAGTCATTAAGTATTTGAATAAGATTTAAAATTCTTTTCAAATCTCATTCTACCTTGACCAAGGATTTCATAATCAAATACTATGTTATAACCAATATCTGATCATTTATTACTCTTGATGAGGACAACATGTAATCAGGATCAAAGTATAACACTCCCTATATAATATAACTTTGTGATCTCAAGTCTAATGATCACTTACACAACTATCATGTGAGTCTTTCTATAGACATAAGTGATCTATGTATATGAAATTCTCATGTGGATTAATTCAATGTACATGTCATATGACAAATACCTATATATTAGTTCCAAGTATCCCTCGTACCTCAACTTATGAAAATATTTGCTTCATTTCATAAAAGAAAAACATAATATTTATCGTTCTTAACAACTCTAGTTAATATTCAGTCTTAACAAATTGACTATGAACATTTAGAAACAATGCTTTGGTACAATATGAATCTCATCATCATAACAACTTTATAATTTTATTTATAAAGCATTTTTGAACCATGAACTTTATCTTTATTACTCTATATTCATTAATCAAACAATAGATTCATTAATCAAATATAAATGAATATTAAAGATAATGAAAGTCTTTAGTAATAATAAATATGTTTTACATAAATAAAATTTGTGTTATATATAATCAACCAATTGACTATAAGGCATATTCACTAGCATAAAGATTATTAACAAAACTATCACATGAGTCTTTCCATAGATACATGTGATCTATCCATATGGGTTAGTTTAGTGTATATTTCATCTGACAAGCACTTATCTATTAATTCTAGATATCCTTTATACCTCAGCTTATGAGTACAACTGCTTCCTTTTATAAAGAAAAGAATATAATATGTATCAATCTCAATATCTCTAATTAATGTCCAGTTTTAATATAACATTAATCAAGAACAATAATGCTTTAATGTAATAGGAATATCATAAAATAACAATTTTATAATTTCTTTTGCAAATCTGTTTTTCCCCAAGGATTTTATCTTTTCTCCAAACTTATTAATTAAATATTAGATTCATTAATCAAATATAAAAGAATATTAAAGATTAAAAAAACTTTTATTAATAATAAATATGTTTTTACATAAACAAAATCAGTGTCATGTGCAACTAACAAAGTTGATACATGACATAAACACAAACAAATACAACTTTTTAAGACTGGGGTGGTTTAGAGACAAGAAGCCTTTTTATCTTTTTTACCAAAGGTTTGTAGCTATTTTGTGATTTTATCCTTAGTAGAGATTAATCATTTATCAATATAGTTTTTTTGTATAAAAGTGAGATTTTATCCAATATTGATCATTATGAAGAATATCTTGGGCTTGTTGAGCCATTCTTTTTGCTTTTTTATAGTAATGTTTTCTTGATACTAGCATCTATGATCAACTCTAGCCTTTAATGTGGTCGATCAACATTTGTTTTCTTAGAACTTTTCTTTTTAAAAAAAGCCAACAAGTTTGCAGGTAGCCATTATAATAGTGACTTTAAGGAATGAAACATCATCCACATTCATCTTTTTATCCATAAAATATATGCGTTGACAACCTAAAGCCTTTTGGATTTTGTTGCTGAAGACTACATAGTTATTAATGTCATATTTTCTAGAGTCATACAATTTATAGTATTGTTTCTCCTTGATTTCATCAGCAGCCGTGATCGTGTGATTGCAAATAAGTTTAATTTGCCTCCATACATCAACTAGTGAAAGATCTCTTTGGTTTTTTTTAATACCAAAAGAGTATTCCTTTTCTTTAACTCATTTGGTTGCCTTTACTTCTTTGCTACTAAGTTTCTTAGCCTCCTTAATCTTTCTCAATGTCACGATCTTAAACAGTCTTTCATCATTGATTTCAGATATCAATATAAGCTATTGTTGAAGCTCATAAAACTCTTTGTCAAAGTCTAAATTAGTCAATCAATAAGCACTCGTGACATTATTTGAATAGCCAATAAGTTATGTTCTCTTTAGTGGTTTTTTTTACTTGTTTTGTGAACATCTTCTCATAATGAGCATCATCATTATTGAAGAAGTAGAGCTCTAAGTACGTGGTTTTTATAAATGTATTTATTATGTTTTACTATATTTCCTATAATAGTAACTTTATGCACTCCTGCTCAGTTATAGCCTTAATGCATTTAGTTTTTAATGTCCTAAACTACAAGGTATAAATTTTTATAAACTTACCTAGTTCCTAGATGAACTAGATAAATAAACCAATATGACTTCTAGTTCTATGCTATAAAAGTGTTCATAGAAATGAGTTTCCATCTTTTCTTAACTATTGATTAAGTTGGGTGGCAGTGCAGAGAATAATGGAAAGCTATTTTGATTAATAAAGAACCAAACAACCTTATCTTCATAAATGAGTTAGTTGAACCATCGTTATATTGACATGTGAGCTTGGCGATATGTCCATATATTGATTGGACATCCCTTCCAAAAAATAGCTTGAAGTCAATCATTTTTATTCCTCAAGGATTAATTACAATCTACCAACCTATTTAGGGTATGGACGATTATAAACAAGTTTCTTTATTCATCCTACTTCTAGCCTCATCTCCTTTAAGTGTTAAGCTAGCTTAGTTTTGTCTATCATTTCCTTTTATTATTGAACGACAATAATAAATTCTAGTGTAAGGGGATTGAGGTTCTCTTACTATAAAACAACTTGTAGAATTGCTTAGGATTTCCCTTAGATGTGTACGTCCCATATGTTACTTGGCCTATTCTTATAAAGTTGATTTTGTATATGATTCAATTGATCAATTATAGCCTACATAGTTCAATTGACAACCATTATATCATTGTGATAAGTCATGTTAGTTGTGTTTTACATCTCCATCTAGAGAACCTTTATATTAGCATTAGATAGACTTATATGTTGATATTAAGCTACTTTTTTTTAGTAGCTATCATAGTTGGTTAGCTTAAATTTATCACAGTTGGTTGTGGCCATTGTACAACATCGTCATAGTTAGATATACGTATGGTTATGTATAGGATACTAATACACCAAAGTGCCATTTTATGTTTGGTTGTGATGACCTGATTATAAATGAGGGAAATGTAAGGGACTATATAGGAACAATAGAGGTGTATCCAAATATACTCATGTGCTGTAATGGTGAGTTAAACGATGAAAATTAATCTTTGGGCACTTTCCCCCCACTATTGATCTATTAGAATATAGAAAGATGGTGGATTTTCAAGATATTCATGGCGAAAAAGATGGCCTCTCTTTGTTTCTTATATTGTTTGTTTGTCCAATGCATCAAGGATGAATTTACTTGTGTTTTTCTTCGGAGGCATGTTTTAATGACTTTTAAATAGATTTTGAATATATGTCTTACTAAGCATGCTAATCTATATGTTGCCAATTAAATTTACCTAGGACTAAACTTCTAATAAGACAATGACTACCTTGATCAAATAAACACATGAGTAAATTGCAAGAATTTGAATATGTTGGGTTAACCATTATTTATAGTAGTATGTAGCCTTATTTATATTATTATAGAGTTTAAATTCTACTTACATAGGTAATTCTAATCCTAAAGAAATATTGATATCAGACAAAAAGGCTTATTAAATCTTAACATAAGCTAAATTTGTCTTCTATTGATACACACATGGATCCCAGAATAATCTCTAACTTCTGATTAGTTATTCCATGAAAAAATCCTACTCTCAATAGGAGAATATCTTTTGGTTATACACACAGACAAACTTTGTTGGTCGATCACTTTCTTTGGTTGCTTGGTCAACTAGTCAACTGCTTCTTCAATTATCTTGGCAATCAATGAATCTTTCAACTCTATCAATTCTTCTAATTCATGATCGATATTAGCCACCTTCCCTTGTTTTATGATGAACAATCATTGTTCTTTATATTTTACACGTGTATGTTTATTTTATGAGTCAACAACAACCTACTTAATGTATGAGGCCGCATCTTTTACAACCAAATAATTTTTAGAGGTTTAAAAGATTAAAATCTAACTAATCTTTTTCACGAGACAAAGATTGAAACCTATATAATTGTTTTCATGGGATCAATGTCGTAACTTGACTAATCTTTTTCACAAGATAAATATTGAAACCAATGTGACTTTTTTTATCACTACAATATTTAATAGTTTTACCGACGTACATTTTCCGTCGGTGTAAGATTACCATTTCGTCGATAACATTTTTACCAACGAATTCATCGATGGAATACATCCGTCGAAATAACGTTCGTTAGTAATTCCATGTTCTGTCACTAATTCTATAGGTAAAAAAAATAAAAACCGATGGTTTACAGATGGAAATAAACTGACAGAATCATTTCGTCCGTATTTCCAGCGAGAAATCACCAACGAAATAACATCGGTGATTGTGGCAGATGCAGTAAATATTTTACAACTCTCTATAAAATACCGACAGACTAATTTCGTCTGTATTTTTGGTGATTGTGGCATATGCAATAAATATTTTGAAACTCTCTGTAAAATACCGACGGAATAATTTCATCTGTAAATCCATCGGTTAGAATTTAAAAATATTTTTAAAAATAAAACTATGTAGAATAAATAATATAAAATTGTATAGAATAATAGTAAAAAAAACCAATTAAGCAAATAAAATTGTATAAAACATTAAAAATATAAAAACAAAGTTAAATAATATTGATCCAAATATTGATTACAATTTTAAAGTGTTTCCAAAAAAAATTGAACTAGAACAATGGCAGAGCTGGAGGAGGAGGAGGCTGGTCGTTCTCGGGAGCATACAACCAAAAAAAGGGTGCATGTGTACCACCTATATGTGATCTCATGTCCATGACGAGTTGGCGGAGTTGTTCATAAACCGTCGAGAGTTACTGATATTGTTGTTTCAAGGCCACAATCTCTTCAGACTGGGTGCTCGATACTGATTGGGAGCTTCCAACAGTTGAGACACTACAGGCCACCCGTATGTTTTGGGCCGTAGTGTTGGAGAGTCCGTACACCCGATTTTTATCGGGTCCAGCGGATGATCCTGCCTCCATCCACAAATCCGGATTGAAATCCAAGCGGGTCGAAGGATCGTCCTCGTATCTCTCCCTCAACTGGCTGTTATATGTCTCCTAAAAATTAAAAAAGAAATCATCATATTCAATTCAAGAAAATAATAACTTACCAAATAAAATGGTTGAACGAACATACACAAAGTGTTGAGCGCGGTTGTCGACAAACCGTTGCACCCCCCCTTTGGTGGTCTTTACTCCGCATGTGCGTCTCCACAAACAGCTCTATTGGGCTCGACTCACGTCCAAGAGATGTAGCATGTAAGAAAAAAATGTTGCAAGTTAAATATATTTATAAATAACAATAAATTAATTAATGATAGATTTCATTAAAATTAATCTTGCCATTCGCTTCGCATGTGCAGTGAACGAAATAGAGCCGCCAGTATGCGTGGTCACCGAACCATGAATTTGTCAGTTCCGATTGTCGGCACCAGACTGTGAGCGTCGTGTGAACCGCTCAGACATCACGTGCTGGATATATTGCCCCCATATATCCTCTGGGA
>Ga0307517_10005970_pt1 | contig 18172 bp, 10 predicted proteins | sample 23_EM_MG_FD_194515 | JGI IMG/M metagenome (GOLD analysis project Ga0307517, IMG submission 194515) | Populus trichocarpa ectomycorrhiza microbial communities from riparian zone in the Pacific Northwest, United States - 23_EM | ecosystem: Host-associated > Plants > Roots > Unclassified | place... | reverse complement strand
CATCACTATCTCCTTGGGCAGTTTGGAATAGAGGATGGACTGCTGAAGAGAACAGGCACGGTGACCTTCTCAACAAGTATCTTTACCTATCTGGACGAGTGGACATGAGACAGATTGAGAAGACAATTCAGTATTTGATAGGGTGTGGAATGGTAAGGTTATCCATCGATTTATATATATATCCCTTTTTTTTTCCATGCTAGTTGTCATCAAGGACACTGGAACGTGCATGAGCACAACTAGTATTCAATAATTGAATCTTTTCTTTTTGTCTGTGTTTCTTATAGGATTTCAAATTTGAGAACAACCCGTACAACTGTTTCATTTACACATCATTCCAAGAGAGGGCAACATTCATCTCTCATGGCAACACAGCTAGACTAGCCAAGAGATATGGAGATGCGAAGCTAGCACAAATATGTGGCACCATTGCTGCAGATGAAAAGCGCCATGAAATTGCATACACCATGATTGCGGAGAAGTTGTTTGAGATTGACCCAGATACTACTATTCTGGCCTTAGCCGACATGATGAGGAAAAAAATCGCTATGCCAGCCCTCTTGATGTACGATGGTCAGGATGATAACCTTTTTGAGAACTTCGCAGCTGTTGCCCAGAATCTTGGGGTCTATACTGCCAAGGACTATGCCGATAATTTAGAATTTTTGGTGGGAAGATGGAATGTAGCGGGATTGACAGGTTTGTCTGGTGAAGGACGCAGGGCTCAAGATTTTGTGTGTAGATTGCCTTCAAGGATTAGAAGGTTAGAAGAGAGAGCTCAAGAAAAGGCAAAGCAAGCATCAACCATTCCTTTTAGCTGGATTCATGGTAGAGAAGTAAGAGTTTGAGTTCAGTGCTGTGTGTAGGGAATGATAGCTTCCACCTATCAGCTGTCGAAGAGTGCTATTCACCTAAATAATGTTTGTTTCAATCCTGACTTAAATATGAATTTTAAACAATTTCCTAGTTAAATTATATTTTAATTAATTAATACAAATCTGAACTTTAAATAGTTTTTGATTAAATTATTAATTTTTATAATCTCATGGATATCAATTTATAGAGATTTAAGGACTGCAATGATAGTGTTAATAACAGCTACTAATAATAGTTTTCTATGGTAATTGTATTGGTGGTTGTGATAAAAATATTGATAATATTAATTGAACTCTTCACGTTATTAATTATAAATTTTTTTATTCGTGATGAAATATTTATTAATTAAATTGTAATTAATCAACTATAACATTATAAAATTTTTATAATAAATGGGTCAAAGATTTGATTTTTTATAATTCACGAGACAAAAATATTTAATTTTAGAGTCTTGTAATTATTAGGATATAATTGTATTTGCGAGACTTAAATAAATAGTATTGCCAATAATAAGGAATAAGCTAGGTCATGGTTATATTTGAAATTGTAGTAACGATTACGATTTAAAATATTTTTTGTTTAGAAATATATTAAAATAATATTTTTTTTACTTTTTAAAAATTATTTATAAAATTAACACATCAAAATAATATAAAAATATAAAAAAAATTAAAATTAAAATTTCAAAAAACACAATTTCAACCCCTCTATCTTTTCATGTCCATGGAGTCCAGATATCGTAAAAATAATATTAAAATCAAATATGAGAAATGAGGTTGTGGATAAGAAAACCAGACCGGACATGAAAAATATGAAGGCAACCCAGGTCCTTCTGGGCTAGACTCATTTTATTGCATACAGGCCCACTAGCAACTATGGATTTGGAGCTCAATCCATCAGAAAGAACAGAAAACATATTCACGCCGTTTACTAATCAAACTTTTTCCGCTTGTCCAACACAGCACAATATGTACAAGGATTATATTTTTTTTAATTTTATTTTTTTTAAATTTTTTTCATCTTTTATATTTGGTCCTCGTTTATTTAATTGTTATTTATTTTGTTTTTAATTGTATTTTTAATTAAACTTATTTTTTTAATTATATCCCTCAACATTTAATTTCATTTTACTTTTATACCATGTTGATCCTTATTCATATGATTTCTATTCATTTGATTTTGACAATTTTTTAGATATAATTATTTTTATATAATTTTTATATTTTAATATTAAATTGATTTTTTTTTATTATTTAAGATTTGATTGATTGAAAATTATACTTTATAATTTTTTGAAATATGGTACTTCTTATGGTGAAGAGACTTGAAAATAAATTAAAATAGTATTTTTTTTTAAAAAAAATATATCTTTAATATTAATATATTAAAATATGTTGAAAACTCCGCTAAGATACCCTTAGAGACCGAACTCTTACATTTTTTTTTTATAATCTCACTAGACATTGATGACCTTATTTGGTGAGTTTGTTCAAATAACTAGGTAAACCTAGCTATCTTATTTTTCATTAATTATATCTTCGTCTAGTGGTTTTGCTCCAAAATAGCTCTTTCTTTATTGTCATTGACTTTGGAAAAATTGAGCTTTCAAAATATTATTTGTATTTATTTCTAGCTTTCTCTTTCTGCAAAACTCAAAAACTAACTCGTCTAAAAAATATATTCACAAATAAAAAAAATTAAATATGGAGGGTGATAATACTAGGAAATAACCTAATGAAGGGTTTTACCCATTAGATATGGGGTAGGCTGACTAATTAAATTGGTCTAAATTGGGGTCTTTCTTTGCTAGATTAACAACCTCAATATGTTGCATTAAGACCTATAAAGTAGGAAAGTGTAGGCCGGGGTGATATCATGTTGATATATTATTCATGTCTAAGTAGACTCTCAATGAAAGTTGGTGGTTTCACGTATATTATCCAGGCCATAGACCATTAGAGTACCGTTACTTCCCTCCTAATCCAAAACTTTAGTCATGTTATAATGCCTAAAATGTTGTGTATTACACACACGTGTGTGTGGTGTGTATTTGACTATTTATATCATCTTTCTCAAACTTTTCACCTTTTAGATTTTTGTACAGAAATTCCCAATCTTTTAGATTTTTATAGAGTTTCTTTATCTTTCAAATTTTGGTAAAGAATCCCCCTCCATAAGACAACTTTGTTTTTTCTTTTTTTTTTCCTTTTGTAATTATTATTTTTAAACTAAACTAGTTATTTTTCAATTACATTTTACTCACTAAAAAATTATTTTTGTTGGATTGACTTTTTTTTCTATTTAGTTTTTATAGAAAAATTTTTCAATACAAAAACAATACGTGAAATGGTTAAAAATTATAAAATGATCACAAATTATCCACATCGTGTCAAAAGCATGTTTTCCTTGAATTTTGATATTTTTGATATTTTTTTTATCTTTTTAAAAATATGTTAAAAATGGAGTAAAGAATAAGTGATGACAAATATAATAAAAAAACTCTTTATAAGTTTTGTGGTATATTATATACAATTTGGATTTACTTTAATAATTTTAATAAGGCTCTAAAGATGCGCGCACAATAATTGATATTTTTCCAAGCAATCTCATATTTACATTTCAAAATAGTGAAGATAGGAATTTAAGAATTGGAAGAGTCAACTTCCGAGTCTAAATTAGACCAATTGTATCTTCTAAGTTCTAACAACTAAAATCAAATTCGATAGAGATATTGATTTTAAATATATTCAAGTGATAAAATTTCTAAATAAATTGTGTTTGTGGTAAGAATAAATGACCTACGAAATTATAAAAATTCCACAATATATTGAGTATTTTTTAAAAAAAAAAAAAAAAAAAAGAGTGAAAAATCATATTTCAAACTCGGATTGAAAGTCAAAGGACTTGAGACTGGTGGGCTTGGCAAAAATGGTCTTAAAAATTTCAAAGGAAGCGTAGTAAAAAAAAGAAGAAGAGAAGCTGCAGAGGTCAAAATATAAATATATAAAAAAAACGGAGAGTAAATACCAGTCTCTATTTCCTCAGTCTCTGGTTAGATCGCTCTGTTTCTCTCCTTTTTTTTAGTTTTTATTTTATCAAAGTAAATAAATAATTTAAACAAACATTTTCCTTGGAAGAATAAACAAAAAAATGAATTAGAACAAAAAAAAAAAAAAAAAAAAAAACAAAGAAAAGCCGCGGCTGCTGTATACACCAAAATCCAGAGAGAGAGAGAGAGAGAGAGAGAGAGAGTTGGGCAATTGATTCCAGCTACAGAGATCGCACCCTAGCGAAAACCCAAACCCAATAAATCAAACCAAATTCTTTTTTTTTGTTCTTATTACCGATATCATTTGTTTAAAATCTTAATTAATAATTAGTTCTTAAAAAGAATAAAAATCCAAACATCGGTTGGTACCGATTTGAATCTAGTGATCGGGTCTAATTCACTGGAAATCCTTGGTGGGTTTTCGGTTTCGTGAAATGGGTTGGCTTTGTTTTTCTGTTTGGTATTGTAGAGAGAGAGTTATGGATTTGTGGGCTTAAATTACTTTTCGATTTTTTTTTAACATTTTGTAGTTGTTGTTTGATGATTTCTTTGGGGAGGAGAGATGCGAGAGAGGATTTAGGGTTAGGGTTTGGTAGTGAGAGAGAGATGGAAGATACTGAGCTTGAAGAAGGGGAAGCGTGCTCTTACCATAACATTAACACCAACAATGATGATGATTATGATGAGAGCATTGACCCTGATACTGCTCTCTCTTACATAGTAAGTTTTTTCTTTTCTTTCTTTCTTTGTAATATGTCTGTGAGAATAATTTAAGTTTGATTTTATTTTTGTGAAAGTCTGGTTTTGTTAGTGCTATATATCATCTGTTGAATTTATTTCTTGTTGTTGTTCTTTTGTGCTTTAGATCCAAATTATGATGTTTAAGTCTTAATTCTGGTTGTTTGCAATGTTGAGTTTGGTAATTTTTATCTGATTAATATGTCCTTTCTGGTCCTTGAGAACATAATTGCTCAGGATTTTGATTGTGTTTAGGAAGGGAAGGGTAAATGAAATTAGTAGGTTTTCTTTCAGTGCTTGGGTTTTATTGGCTTTAGATGTTTAAACACGGTGTTTTGGTTTGGTTTGGTATACGAAGTGAATGTTTTGGCAGCTTCATTCTTGTGGAGACATGAAATATGTGCTGAGCTTGTTCAATTATTATAAAGATGTACTTGGTTATGATTCAGTGATGTGGGATTGCATGGACTATGCGAATACAAGCAAGTTCCAGAAAATGAACCTTTCGAAAACTGTAGCTTGTCATTTGAGCAGCATGTGACCGAATATCAAAATTTTGAATTCATGAATTTTAGGTTTTCGTATCTGGATTAGAATCAGGAGTCAACATTCTTAATTCACTTATAGTAGCTTCCTGACACTTAATTGCCTAGTTGAAATTTGTGGCGCCTAGGTATACAACATGAGATGTATAGAGTGTTTTTTATTCCAAAGGTTGCAGCTCTTTCAATTATTTGCTGTTCTGTCAGTTCATACCTGTGTATATTTGTACTCTCCTTCTTTCCTGATATGCAATTGCTTGCTTCTCTTTCTTTCCTTTTCAAGGATGAGAAACTACAAGATGTCTTGGGACACTTTCAAAAAGATTTTGAAGGTGGAGTTTCAGCTGAGAATTTGGGTAAGTCAATATACTGCAGAAGGTGGAGTTTTAGCAGCAAAAAACAACTGCGTTAAATTAGAGTTTGTATTATGATATTTATTGTTCTGGGATTTTCACATTTCTACAGGGGCCAAGTTTGGTGGTTATGGTTCATTTTTACCTACATATCAGCGGTCTCCTGTTTGGTCTCACCCAAGAACCTCACCAAAAATTCAACATTTCAATGCATCTAGATCTCCAAACCATTTGCAACTGGAGGTGGATATATATTTTCATTATTGAGCATATCACTAGTTAATAATTGATTTCAAGAAGGAACCTTTAGCTAAATCTTCGTTAACTTTGGAGTTACTATCTTGAACTTTTTATTATTTGTTCTTAAAATAGGGTGGCCGCCATAGCTCTGTATCTTCGTCAACTGCATCTCAATCAGTAAGAATCGAACCTTCCTCCACAGTATTGAAAACGTCATCCTCCTTGAACGAGTCTGTTAAACAAGAAGCAAATGTGCCATCCACTCAATTTGCTGAGGAAGTTGTTCCTAGAGATGAATCTGTAAACAGGAAATGTGCTAGTTTACCAGATCAGAAAATGCTGAAAGTTCGAATCAAAGTGGGTTCCGATAACTTGTCGACACAAAAAAATGCTGCCATCTACAGTGGTCTTGGGCTTGATGTCTCACCATCTTCCTCACTGGATGACAGCCCCTCTGAGAGCGATGAGATGTCTCATGAACCTCAAGATGCTCGTCTTGAATCTCCTGCTCATATTCTTCAGGTAAAATCATCTCCCTGAAAGTTTCGAACCTGTCACGCACAACTCCACTTTGTGTTGGAACTTGGCAATGATGAGAATGTGTTTGGTTTGATTTTGTGATTGAGCAGATAATGACATCGTTTCCTGTGCCCGGAGGTCTGCTGCTATCACCTCTTCCTGATGATTTAATCCACTTGAAAGAGAAGGAAAAATTACTTAAAGACAGTGAATGCTTGCCTGTTCCAAGGTTCGGACCAGAAAATTCTTGCATTGTAGTGAATGGGTCTAGCTCTGTGAAGGGTGATGGGACAATGTTTGGAGAGAAGAAGATAAAGTCAATAGCAGGAAATGAACCTTCAGCAGAATCCAAGAGCAATGTTAATAAGGATTCTGGGAATGGTGGTGTTATATCGAAGGAGACAGAACTTGACACTTTTGCTTGTGAGGAGCTTGTTTCGAACACCTTAAAGCTTCCACTTTTGTCAAATTCATATTCTGCTGTTGTTGGCACTTCAAAAGGAATGAGGAGGGCATCTAACGTGTCCAAGGGAGTGATGAGTGACAAAGTTTTTTCTGGTCTTACTAAAGAGGACTCACCGGTGCCAATATTGATCCAGGAGAATGGCTGGATCAATAATTCCAAATCCAAGTCCTTGGGAAAGGTTTGGGAAGATAAAAAAACTAGCACTCTTTGCAGTGAGTCAGTCTCCCCAAAGAAAGATGGTGATCGCAAAGAAGAAAAGCCTTATGAGTCAGTCAAAATTGACTCAAATGTTTCCAAGGGGAGAAAGGCTCCAAGTCAGGCTCCAACAGAACCTCCCAAACAGAATGCTGATGAGAAGGCTATGCCTTATGAACAGGAAGGTATGAAGTTACCTCATGTTAAGGAGTCCTGTTCTGAGGGAAAAAAGAAACTAAAGGGAAGTCAAAGTCATGGCAATGTAGTTGCTGAGGCACCAAAGGAGAGTCTGAGGGTTGGCTCGTCTTTGTCACTGAAAAATAAGAAGATCAGTTGTGCAGACAAACATACAACTAAAGGGGAGTCAGAGGATTTGAAATTAAAAAAGAATTCTGGAAAAGTTGGCGATAGATACAGAGAGTTTTTTGGGGACATAGAACTAGAACAAGAAGAAATCCAGACGAGTCCATTGGTGAAGAATTATGATGATAAGCTGGGGGACTTAGAAATGGTTGAAAAGAGCACACATGGAAGTAACAGCATGTTTAAGGAAAGATCAAGCAGTAAGAAAGTGGACAAGCTGTTAACATCTGAAGCATTTCCTAAAGCTGCATCAATTGGAGTTGTGCACAATGGAGACGGGCCCATACCTGATACTGCTCTTGGTGAAGATAATTGGGTCTGTTGTGACAAGTGTCAAAAATGGCGGCTTCTTCCACCTCGTACAAACCCTGATGACCTGCCTGAAAAGTGGCTGTGTAGCATGCTTGACTGGCTGTAAGTACCCTTTTACATTTTACACATTGCAGAGAAACAACCAATCCTATTGAGTAGTTAGAAATAAAATCTGTTGGTTTAATGCATCTTCCTCATCTTCTGATGTTTGATTTTTAAATCATAAATGCCTTAGGCCTGGTATGAACCGGTGTAGTTTTAGTGAGGATGAAACAACACTTGCAACTCGGTCTCTTAAACAAAACAATTCTGGTGGGAATATATCTGGAGTAACCATGGCTGATGTTTGGAATGCTGATCAGAGCCACCAAAATCTTGATTCACATGTTGGGCTTAGAAAAAAGCATGGTTTAAAGGAGTTACCAAATATAATGTATAAAGAAGGTGGACCTATTCGGTTGTCAAACCCTGCAAAGAAGAGCTTACAGGTATCGGCGACAAATGGAAGCTTAAATGATGTGAAACCATCTCCTTTGGTAACTGAACCCCTTTCCTTGAAACTGAGCAAGTCTAGCCATTTAGCTGTGGAGAAACTCGAACATAAGCCGAGAGAGAAGCATAGAGGACTGGACATTTGTTCTGACCGAGGTATAGGATTTAAAGTAGCTTTTTTGTGCCTTACAACTTCTGTTTCTTGAAGCATAAAACTTACCTCTTTGCTAACACACACTCAGGTGGTGGTTCTAAGCGATCAAAGGGGAAAGGCAAAAGAGATCTTGATCAAGATTCTTTTAAAGCTGCTAAGAAAATTAGAACTGAAGATTTGCCAGAAGATTGGACATCTGATCATGGTGGGGCAATTGAAAAGGTGGGTCCTACTTCAAGCAATGCTTTGATTACTACGTCATCAGCGAAGAATCTTCCCAAACACAACGATTGTGCTTTTAAGAACATAAAGCATGATCAAAAGGACTGGGCTCAACTTTCTTCTAGAAAAACAAAGGATGGTGTCTGCACTTCCTTGGATAATGGGTCTGTGGATGTGGTCCACTGTGATGACAAAGATACAAAAAAAAGGAGAGTGAAGGAAAGTTATGATGCCCAACTCTATCATGTTTCCCTTTCAAACACTGGGCATCATCTCCAGGATAGTAATATCTTGGCCAAGGAGGAGTTGAGTGGGAATGACTACAGGAAAGGTAAGAAGGCCAGAGTATCCAGGTCCGAAGGGAAGGAGGCCAGTGGAAGTAAAAGCAATGGTAGGACAGACAAAAAAGGTTGCCACAGAAAGAATCAGCAACAAGGACATGACCTAGGGAGCACCCTATCCCAGCAGAGCTTGGATGGTGTGGATTCTTTGAAGAGGGACTCAGGACTGTTACATCTGGCAACTACTTCTAGCTCTTCCAAAGTTTCTAGCTCCCACAAAACCAAAGCCAATTTCCATGATGCAAAAGGTTCACCGGTAGAATCAGTTTCATCATCACCTATGAGAGTTTCAAAACCAGAAAAACTTGCATCAGCAAGAAAGAATGTCACCAAGCAAGATGATTCTGCTGATGCTGGTTTCTTTGCCCTAGGTGGCCCAAGAAGATTTTCTGACAGGGAAGATGATGGTGGGAGTGATCCATCCCTTGATGATAAAACACAAATAGAAAAACACCATCTTGTTGATGGGTCTCATCCAAGGAAGTCTGGAAATGGTTCCTCTTCTTGGTCCAAGGACAAGAATAGGAATTTTAATTCTGAGTTTGAAAATGAAGTTAAAGTTTCCAATTCCTTTAATGCACAAGCACCTGCCTGTGAAGTAAAACCAACAAATTGCAAAAACAAGGCCGAAGTGAAGCTTGAGATCAAATCTGAGGAAAATCAGAATAAACATGTTGATAAGGACTCTGCAGGACACTTGTTGAGTGATAATAGTAAAAGAGAGAATCAGTTAAATGTTGGAGGACCCAGTTGTGCGGATGTTAAAGTTGATGCTACCAGAAACCATGATACAGTCTCTACTGCAAAGCAGAGTGTGGAGGAGCCTTCTTCTGGAAGAGCTCAAAATGAGACACTTGCTGACTGCCCTTATCCAAATCCTGGATCCCACGAAGGAAACAGGGCAAATATGTTGGCTGTAAATGCCTCTGCTGGAGATAATGAATTGAAAGGGTTGAAACAGAATCGAGAGGTTGATCATCCAAATGGGATGCATCACCATCACAGCAGTTCCAGAAATGCCTCATCAAATGGGCACAGGGTCAGGGATCATGATGCTCCAGGTGCAGTTAAAAGGGATTCCTTCAGTCAGGCTGCAAACAATGCTTTGAAAGAAGCTAAAAATCTGAAACACATGGCTGATCGTCTGAAGGTTTCTAATGTTTATCTTTTAAGAATTTGTTTTCTTTAATATGCAACTCTTTCCAATGTTGGTTACCTTCTGCAGAACTCTGGGTCCAATCTTGAGAGTACAAGGCTGTACTTTGAGGCAGCTCTGAAGTTTCTTCATGGAGCGTCTCTGTTGGAAACCTGTGGTGGTGAGAATGCCAAAAATGGAGAGCCAATGCAAGTTTACAGTAGCACTGCAAAACTGTGCGAGTAAGTCAGTGTGGAGCTTGATGAAGTGTCTTCTTTTGTCTCTTTTGGTGGATGCGATGGGGGGGTTTAAATGTTTTCAGAACCATGGAATGATGCCTTTTTTGTTTGGTAGTTTATCTTTTTAAACTTGCAACAAGGTGACTCTATTTGTTTAAATAGTTAGAACTGGCCAAATAGATGCTGGAAATGCTGGTACCATTTTTTTGTCTCTTGCTTGTTTTCACTATGTTGGGATTTGACATTCTAACTTTGATTCGACCACAAATGGCACATGGCTTAGGTTAACTTGGCCTCTTGGTTGATGTTTTTATTTCCTTTTTTAACTGCAGAACACTTTTGCCACGTAATAATTGAAACAACAATTGTTTGTATTTGTTGCATTAGTGTTTTTGTATTTGTTCCTTTTTGGGTAATGTGTGGAAATACTTTCATGACTAAACTACATGGCATTGGTGTCATGCTATGTGAACTAAGGCTCTTAGCTGTCCTTTCTTTTTTTGTACTGTGCTTTGACTTCTTCTCAAACTTGTTATCTAACTCAGGAGTTTTTTTTATTATTAAAAAAAATTGTTAGCATTTTCCATTGACGATTTCATTTCTAATGGAATGAATGAGTTATTGCAGCTACCTTACTGCCTTCCTTTGCTAAACCTCATGATATGTTAGGTTTTGCGCCCACGAATACGAGAAGTCCAAAGACATGGCTGCTGCTGCTCTGGCCTACAAATGCATGGAGGTTGCATACATGAGGGCGATTTATTCCTCGCATACTAGTGCAAATAGAGATCGGCACGAGTTGCAGATGGCTTTACAAATTATTCCTCCAGGTAATTTGAAACATGCAATGATCTCTACTTTAATCTCGTGATTGTAACACGACTATTAGTCACTGTTGTTTGGGTTTACAAAATTTACTATGTGACAAAACCACCCCTGGCACTTCACTGTTATGGAAATGCCAAACTTAGTCATAATTCATTTGTAAAGTTGCCATCATATGTAATAAAACACTGATTTGAATCAGACCTCTTGGACTTCGTACCTTCTTACACAAGACAGTTTATTGAGACACACAGATGTGATTTCAGTGTGACTTTTTTTGATGAATCAATATATTCAGCTCCCAGTTTCTGCATTTTGCGTAGGAATCATTTGATACTCAAGAAAGGTTGTCCAAATCTTATGTCTGCTCAATTTATGATTTTGTGTTGATATATTCTGTCATGTATTATTATTGTATCCCAAGGTACTTGATTGAAATTTCTCTTATTTCTTTTGTCGTATAAACATTTTGTCACTCTTTAGGCTCTTAGCATTTTTCCAAATACTTAATGTGGCCATTCAATGGGTACTTGTGAATTGCTGTGATGCCATTCTTCTTTCATAATTTATAGGTGAATCACCGTCTTCCTCTGCCTCTGATATTGATAACCTGAACAACACAACAACACCAGACAAAGTTCCATTGACTAAAGGTATTGGCTCTCCTCAAGTGACTGGGAGTCACATTATTGCTGCTCGGAATCGTCCCAACTTTGTGCGGTTGCTCAGATTTGTAAGTATTTCAGATTTGTGTTAGAAAAAGCTTTTCTTGTCCTCTGATTATCTCATTGAGGGAGCTTTAAAACATAATTTTGAGCATTGGAATATAAAGATATTGGCCAAGGAATATATTTTGATTACAACATACAGAAAGTTTGATAGGAAACACCTATATTGATCGGTGCTTCCTTTCCGGTACAAGAGCATCACATTTATTCTTGTTATGCACCATAGGTCATGAAATTGCCACTTATCGGTGTCTGTTTGGGTCAATCAACCCATGAAACTTTGCTGTCATATATTACAGAAGCTGGTGCTCCATTATTTGGTTCAAAAGTTTACATCTGTATGAAATGGTCAGGACTATTAGCATCGTAAAATGTGATTTTTCAGGCACAGGATGTAAATTCTGCAATGGAAGCCTCTAGAAAATCACGACTTGCTTTTGCAGCAGCTAATGCCAGCTTTAGAGAAGCCCCGTGTGGAGAGGGCATTTCTTCCATTAAAACAGCTCTTGATTTTAACTTCCAAGATGTCGAGGGACTACTACGAATGGTGCGGCTTGCAATTGAAGCTATAAGCCGCTAAGAGCCGAGTTGTTAAATGAGATGATAACAACCTTCGAGGAAGTTTTGCTTGGTTGGTGTATTCTTGGGATTTGGCCTTTTAGGGAAGGAAAGAAAGCAACCTGATCTCTCCGTTGCAGTACTTGATGTCTTTTTGAGGGATCAGTTGTCAGCAAGATGCCAGCTCAGTGCTCTCTGTACATGTGTATACTGCAGGATAATATTGAACTTTGAGTATGTCCTTTTGTAATCATACTTCAGCTTCTCTTTGATTCAGACAACGACCTCACTTGTTTAAGCCATTCAAGATTGGTGTTGAGGACAATTGATTCACAAGACTTCTGCAGAATTCGGAGACTGTAGAAATAAGGAAGTTTTGTGGTCCAAAATGATCGTGGTTCAAGAAATCATGGAATGAGAGTAGAGATCCCCAACTATAAAGTTGCATGGGATTTTAGAATTTTGAAATCAGAGGATCCCATCTTTATGGAGATTGTTTTTTATTTTTCCGGGATGGAGTTCTTGTTTTGCCGTTGTGTTGATTTGCTATTCACAACTCATCGAAAGATATTTTGAGGATTGGAAACTGTAATATATGTGCTGCTAACATCATGATTTGACTATCAGAAACCACAGTTTCTTTGGTACAAGCACTATGTAAAAATGATAGGGCATTCTCAGGTTGGCTATGCAATTCGTTTCCTTTTTTCATTTGACGAGTGATATTTTGTTTTCCTTTCTTCTGTATCATCAATTTTTATTCTATTTTTCCTATGGTTTTGCAGGTTACCTTCTTGAGCTTTTGTAGTTGCAGTTTGAAACTCCTTTTCCCTTTTGTTAATAGATAGACAGTAGGAAGAAGTTGGATAGTTCCATAGTGGAAAAAGTGACATTACTGTTGCATGAGGTGAGGTTATGCCCGAGAAGGTTTGTGGAGTGATGGTAGTTGTGAGCATTTAGTTGGATTGTTTATTGGTATACTGTGTGATCCCTGACTCCCTCCCTGCTCCTGCACTCCTTGGCAGTGGCTGTCATGTACATGTAAAATCAAGTTATCTTAAAGGGAATTTTTTGGTTGTTCCCAAGGGATTGTTTCATGCTAAACCATCAGGCAGCGAATGCAGACTGCAGGTAAAGCAATTCTCTCCAATTTCTAATTGATCATGACAGAAATTATAGAAGTTCAATATTTTTATCATGAAAATGCAACTCTTCCTTTATTGGTCCATTTTTTTGGCAGACGTAGTTGTTTGGAAATGAATCTATCTATTGTTGTAGTAATCCATCAATATCTTCTGACTGTGATTAGAGGTATAACCTAATCAGTTAAATCTCTCATAATTCACTCTATTTCACAGAGCTTGCAAACTGCACTAAGTCAACTTTCCTCTTGATTAGGCAAGCAGTTGTCGGAAACTACTTGCAGTTTGATTTTTCTGTGGCTTGTTTAGTGGCCTCTAAGCTGGAATTCTATTTTCAGGTTCAGTGATTGGCGGTAGTTGCAGTGGCAGTCTGGTTTTTGCACTATTCGTCTCAGTTTGTTCTGTTTATTTTATGCTCCCCCACCTTTGTTCCCTGCATCTCAATTGTTTTGTAACTCTGGAGCCATGTTCATAATCCGTTGTACATTAATGAATGATGAGATTCTGACCTCCATCTCCAATCCAATCCCAGCTGATCTGTGCTTACCCACTTCAACACATGTATCATAGCAAAAGATTTTGAATAAAGAGAGGGAAATTAAAAAGAAGTTTTGAAAGGCTTGGGCATGGAATTTTGTTTGTTCACTCGTGGATTTGCTTAGATGCATGGAGGCCATGAACAGAGGGAGAATCTGATGTTTCGAGGTGAGTCACACTTGCAAAATTGATTTCTTTCTCGTTTTGTGCTTTTTTCTTTTTAAAAAAAATGGAATCTTTTCCTGGTATAAGAAATATGTTCTCAAGCTGTTGTAGGGTGGATTGTAGAGGAACGATTGTTGAGTTTTTAATGGGCGTTGCTATAAGAAATCACTTGTTTACAAGCAGACATCACATAAAATCTTGGAAAATGTTCAAAGACTGGCTTGTAAATAAAAAGGGGGGAGCAGCAGGGAACGACTGGAATAGCATTTGAAATTCATCCAACTCCTCTGTCGTCAACACATAGTGTATCATGTCGATGCTGGAGATGTGTGTATCTTTAATACTGTTCAAAGAGGAGATTTAGTATAGGTTTAAATTCAAGTTATTTTTTAAGGTATCTCTTATCATCGAATCACAATCATACTGGGAGAAGTGTCACCCATATGGCTTTGTAAATTTTGTAAAGCATCGGCATAAGGGCCAAGAAGTCAATTTATTTTTCTAATTGAAAAAATGGAAAATGGAAAACCTTGAATAAATAAAACACAACAAATTTTGGGGTTTCTACATATTGAAATAAACTATACCAATACCCTTTCAATGAACACCCATGATGCCCAAATTTTGGGGTTTTGACCTCTCTAAATCAGATATACCATTTTATTTTATTCTATTCATTTTTTTTTAATGCCATTAGAACGCCAAAATTATACAAGTAATGATGCAGTAGTCCATGTTACCTAAGAAAAAAATGCGTGGGCTAAATACTTTGGAGCTGACATTGTTTATATTTTTACAAAACATTGTAGATATATTGTGTATTTTTTAATAATTTATTTTGTTGTTCAAAGTTTTATTTTGAACTGTTTAATTTTAATTGAAAACCCATTGCTTTTGATTTTTTAGATAATGATGAAATTGAAAGGAGAGACTTAAATGAAAAAAGTGTTAAACACAAGTGGCGTGTAAGAAAAGTTTTTTTTTTTAAAAAATGCATTTAGGTTTTCAAACTTTAAAAATAATACAAATTATATAATTTAGGTTCCTTTAGATTTCTTAAAAATTAGTTTTGATATAAAAATTTATTTATAATATTTTTCAATCATTGGTTAAAAAAGGAGAAGAAGGGGTTACTAGATTCAACAAAGAGAGAAAAGGTCGTCATTCAAGTCATTTTTCAAAAATTAAAATGAATTTGTTTGGTATTCGTAGGTTCTGTAAAATGAGAGGGGCTTGATGGTGGTTATTTAAAACTTCAATGTTACTTAAAAAAATAAATTTAAGTTGAGAAAGATAAATTTAACCTAGTTTGATTTTATATTTTTGATATTTTTTAGGTATTTTTAGTTGATTGACTGGTTTATGGGTGTTTAAAGGGTATTGATGAGATGTTTTTGAGTTGAAATGACTAAAAAATATGGTTTTTTAGACTAAAAAGGTATTGGCTCTATTTTTCAACCATCACTGGGTGGCCAGAATTTGGGTTCGCAAATGAAGTATTTTTTTTTTCAAGAAAAATAAAGGTCGGCAACAGGTCATCTACCCTTTTAAAATATCAAATAAATAAATAAACCAAGCATAGGTGCATGGGCATGAAGGCCCACCCATGCGCTTGAGCTTTTCCTTGCAATGGCTCAGACGTGCAGGGCCATAGGCCTGAGAGCCTGGTTTTTTTTTGTCCTCTTTTGTATATTTATTTATTTAAGGTTAAATATAAATTTTTTTAAAAAATTATTGAATCTGATTGAATCCATGACTTGAAGTACAGATTTGACAAGTTAAGTTACATGCTATTTTTTTCTATCGCTTTTTTTAATTGATAACTTTTTTTAATGTCTTTTTTCTTAAATAATTTTTAAATTTATGTTTCAGTTAATATCCTCCTCTTTAATTTTTTTATTTAACCTTTTTTTATAGAGATTTTTTTTAATGGTGTTGTGTTTATTTAGTTTTTGAAAAGATTATTCTAATTCATTTATATTTTTTTTAATATTTTATATAGATTAACTTTATTTTTTAATGGTGTTGTGTTTATTTAGTTTTTGAAAACATTATTCAAATTCATCTATATTTTTTTAATCTTTTATATAGATTAACTTTATTTTTTAAAATAAAAAATATTTATTTCCAGATAATATTTCTAATATGTGCAGCCTTGCATAATATATTTTTTATTTTATTTTATTTAATCAATTTAATGTGTGTGTCTATTTATATTATCGTTTGATTGAATAAAAAATTAAATTTAATGAACAAATTTAGCAAGCACAATCAGGTAAATATCTTGTCTTACAAGATTAAATATCTTGATCTATACATGTCTCTTGATTTTTTTAATTTTATTTTTAGTTATCGTTAATGACTTTTTTTCTTGTTTATTAACACACATAGTTCTTGATTTATTTAATTACATATATGTATGAGCCTTTTGATTTATATAATTTTTTTATATATAAAAACACGTCGAAAAAATCAATAGATACAATTTCTTTTAGAAAAAATTATTTGACTTGTGGCGAAGCGTGAGTCAAATAGTTTGTATGTTCCAAGACCAAAAGGTTACAAGGAAATATAAAAAAGAAAAGCATATTGAAAAACTGTAAGCAGAGGACAACCAAAATTCTAGTAAGATCCCCAATCGAGGGTAGGTGTCATTTGGTTTTTAGATATTATATAATATACTAAAAGAGCTCGGTATTTCATTGTTTGTTTTTTTACTGTTTATCAAGACATAGAGTACTATGAATTAGAGCAGCGTAATGATGTTGTTATTCTTGCAAAAAAAAACTTGCTAGTCATATAATTGAGAGTGGGGTTGTTTTTTTTTTTTTTTATAGAATACATTTGACATTAAAAAAATAGTTAGCAGTAAAATGATTTGTTCGAGTTTTTTAGGGTTTACTTCTTGTGTTATGGTGTAGGAGACTAAATTCTTTTTGAACTTATTTATAAAGAAGAAGAAGAAGAAAAAGAAGAAAGAAACAAGCATTTTTAGTTAGGGCCCTGGTTGGTTTAAGAGATCTCACAAGAAACTGATTAGGTTTTCATAAATCTTTGAAGGCATATACTACTTTTCATACGTCCTTAAAATATAAATATTATACTGGCTACGTGCATCGTTGCTCAAGGATAATGATTTTGTTTAGTCATGTGTACATCCCATAATTTTTTTTCTTTTATTTTTTTTTCCAAGTTGGAAGATGCTCCAATGTTGCTTTATTTGATAGGTAGCAGCCATCAACAAAATTTCCATAAAATCTTGGTTTCATTTGTTTTGGAAGAAAATATTATTAACACATTTATTTTGTTGTTAAACAATACAGATTTTTCTTTAGAGGAAGGAATTCTTTTAATACGAAATTCAGAGAAAACTTGATATCAAATAATTTGTTTTTTGTTTGCAAATCTTACATTTCCTAGTAATTAGTATACTATAATTTCTATTTTTTCTTTTATATTTTTTTATCTAATTTTTTCTGAATATTCTCCTTTTGTTTTATCTTATTAAGCTACTTGTTCTGTCTCTAATATAATTTTACAGTAAAAATAAAAGATATAAAACAAAATAAATGCAGATTATGTATCATTATTAGATAGAAAAATCATAGTTATTTTTATCGGATTGGATATAATCACAAACATTCGCACTAATATCTAATTTTGTCTTGTCTTTAAAAAAAATTGCTCTCTTATCAAATTTATGATTTTTAGCAAAAACAAAATTTTAGAAAGTGGTAAGTTATTAGATCATGATCTTAATATAAAAATAATAATAGTAGTAATAATAGATACCACTGATTTGATACCTTACGAGTATTTTTGAAGCTTATTCTTGTTTTTTGTTTTTGTTTTTTTTTTTTGTAAGAAATAGCATTTTAGAGTTGCTCCTTTGTTCAAAGATATAATTGGCATTGTCATTAAACCTATCCTCAATTCACACGACTTATCCTCCTCTCTCTCCTTGATTTCATACACGAGAAA
>Ga0307517_10005969_pt1 | contig 18172 bp, 14 predicted proteins | sample 23_EM_MG_FD_194515 | JGI IMG/M metagenome (GOLD analysis project Ga0307517, IMG submission 194515) | Populus trichocarpa ectomycorrhiza microbial communities from riparian zone in the Pacific Northwest, United States - 23_EM | ecosystem: Host-associated > Plants > Roots > Unclassified | place... | reverse complement strand
TGCTGTTGATAAGTAGCCTGGAGTACGGCGCCATCTGCGCATACAGAATTCCAAGCTTCACTACCATATCTTTCTTTTCTTACCACGGATTCAACATTTTATTATTCTCAAAGGAAAAAAAAAAAAACAGCAAGTTTTAATTTTTTCAGACAAGCCATTGCTGAAATTCTTGTGTGAATCGAAAATTCAAAACAGGGAAGTGCCCATCTGTCTACTGAAACATTATTTCTTTATTTCAACTTCATGTAACGTTTGAAGAGGGAAAAGTTTAAGACAACACAGCAAAATCTCAAGTGATGATTTTGCTGAGATCAGGCTAATTTCTTCATGTTGTTGGTAGAGAACATGTGCAACAAGATTATTAAATTTGAGTTGGATGGATTGATTCAGATCTATTAAAAAGATGTTATTTTATTATTATTTTAAAATAAAACTAGATTTAATTCGTCAATTAGATCGCTCCGAATCAATTCGGAGAGGGTGAAATCCCAGATCATGTCGAGTTCCCACCTTGTGTAATGTATCGGACATAACAAGGGCATTTTGCAATTTTACAAATACTGGGGTGGTGAATGTAAAAAGAAACTATCCTTCCCATTTCTCACTTTGAGGGCTCTTTATCAACATCATCCATGTCTTCTGTTCTGGTTTCTCAAAAGACTCCTATCAGTCCATTGTTTGGCCATCAAGATTTTTACACAAAAATTAGTTCTTGAATTCCTAAACCCAAGTTGTCCTCTCTCTCACAAGTCACAAATGCATCTCCAAACCCAATCTCTCACCACTAACTTACCTCTCCCTTCTCTCTTTCTCCCAAAACCAACAACAACAAAGCCCCACCAATTCACACCTCTAAAGCAGCAAAAACCATTTCCCCAATTCTCCTTAAAATGCTCTCTTTCAACTGTATCAGCGGAGCCACCTACTCATGTTGTTGGATCCTCAAATGATAAGCCCTTTCCTGCTGAAATTTCAAGAACCATCATGGAGTTATCTTCAGTTGGCACTCTTTCTACTTTGACCCCAGATGGCTGGCCTTTGAGTGTTGGTGTTAGGTTTGCTGTTGATGATGATGGCACTCCTATTTTGTGCTTGAGTGATTCTCATAGACAGTTTTCTGTTGATAGAAGGTCTAGTCTTCATGTTCAGGTAATTCAATTCAATCCATTGATTCTTCATAATGGAAAAGGATATAATCTTTATGTATTAAACATGTTTGATTGTTGGAATTAGTTAGAGCAATCTGGAATGAGGACACCTCAGTGCACAATTCAAGGAAGCCTTGACAAGCCTGAGGACACAAAGCTTTTGAAGGTAATTTTTTTTTCTTTTCATTTTTATTGGTTGCTTGTAGTGATTTTTGTTGCATAAGCACTGTGGTTTTAGCAGTTTGTGGTAGAACATTACACTAAAATGAAGACTTTGAAGTAAATTTGACTGCTGGTTTTGGAAAGATTGGTAAAATTTTGTCAATGGAACAAGGATTGTCTGCTAATAATGGAACCCCATTGACTATTAACATATGGTTTGTGGAAGTTATCGAGATTAATGGAAGTGTTTTCAGCAAGCTATATTCTTCTTGTTTCTGGAATAAAAAATATGTAGTTATAAGTTGAGAATCCCTCTAGTTGAATCATTGATTAAATAGAAGTTGCAATGGGAGTATATTTAGAACCCATCCGGATCACTGCCATCTTCCCACTGCAAGTTGCGGTTATCCTGTTGGAACTATTTTGGACTGGAGGGGATGCTAATCAAGCTCCTTTAGCAGCTAAGATTGAGTAGCAAAAAAGCGATCAAGTTAATAGTTTGGGCTTGATATGAGGTGGGGAGATTGATTTTTACTCATATGGAGAACCTGGACATGATGTGTAGTAGTCCTATCCCCATGGTTGCTAATTCAATTGAATATGTTTTCATCTTTATCTATCTGCTCCTCAATGCTGCCTAGAGCAGGATTTTTTGCACTCTGTAGAAATGGTGCTTTCTGGGTTTGGGGAAAATGGGCTTGCCATAACAGGGGCAGATTAATTTGCTGCATGTCTTTCTTGGATGTTAGTACGAGTGTGGTTAAGCTCAAACATAGCAAAGTAGCTGTTAGGTTTTGATGTGTCCTAGATGCACATGATGTCCAGGTAACTAAATGTGTGCTTTATTGTTCATGCTACAATTGCTTAGCTCCAAAATGTTTAGTGGGAACCCACCTTCTTTCTATAAATTGAGATTCAACCATCTTTTTTTGACCTAATTTGAGCTGGAGGAACAAGGTAGTCAAGCTACCTGACCAGCTAAGATGCTGAATGCAAAATTTGATTGAATTCCTAGTTTCACCTTGATTTGAGAGGGAATACTGATTGTTTCTCAAATGGAAAACCTGAACCTGATTTGTAATCCTACCCTGGTTACTGTTGCCACGGAGGAAGTCTGATTTTTCTCATCATCTCATTGAACTTGGCTCCAACATACCTGGTGGCTTTTAGGGACCGGGCAAAATGGGTCACACAATAGGTAATTTGGGCTGATTAAATTGCTGCACTTAGGTCTCCTATGGAACATAAGCATGGCTAAGCACCTCACAGCATGGAAGCTAGCAGATTTTGGTCCTTATCAACATGATGTCTACTTAACTGAATGCATGCTTTATTTTTCTCTGTTTATGGTTGTGCTATGATCTCTTAGTCTGTAACTTTTACTGGAATTTGCCTTTCTTTTCAGCGGGCTCATTCAATGTGGAAAAAGAGATTTGGAGAAGAAGTTAAGGATGAACTTATTTATGTTGTGGCCATGGAGCGGGTACTTCAAATGGAAGACTTCGTGGAGGTATGATGGGATTTTTCTTGCTGATTGACTGTGTTGTTATGTAATTCTTGCCGAATACTGGTTTCTTTGCTCTGTCTTTTGAAGGTAATTGCTTTTGGCTTATATAATTTTAGGAAAATTTTGATCTCTTTACCTATTTCAGGATGGTGTATGGGTCTCATCTTCTGATTATAAAAATGCTAGCCCTGATCCACTCCGAGACTTTGCAGAAGCATTTGCCAATGAGATCAATGACAAGAACATGGAAGATGTTAGCCGCTTTTGCAATGTATATGTTGATTTGGACTTCCAGGTTTGCTGCCAACAAAACTCTTATCATCTTCATTGCTATTGGCAGTTTATCTGCACAATTGCTTACTTGAGAGAAAGCAAATGTACCTTGAATTTTTTACACGCACCTGCAATTTATCCCAGGTTGCATGATATAAAACTAGATATAAATAAAAAGAATAAAACCTTTTTGGGGCAAATGCATTTTGATGATACAAAAAAAAATCGGTGCATAAATCGTGCCTGCTTCATCCCTGTTCCAACGTATTGAGGTTTTACTAAGGTTTGTTTTTATTAGATTACTTGTTCTTAATTTCCAATTGGCTTGACAGGTGTCAGAAGCGAAGATGATATGGGTTGATAGGCTAGGCTTTGACATGCGTCTTTGGTCTCCTCAGAAAGGCACGTTTGATGTCCGAATTCCTTTCCCAAGAGAAGTGACTGATGTGAAGGGTGCCAAGTCCTCATTCAATGGTATGTCACAGCTTGCTTGGGAGGTGGAAAAAAACTATCAGACGCTGAACTTTAAGAAGGTGCAACAATTAAAGCAGATAACACAAGGGATTGTAACAAGTTAATTTTTCATAATTTTTGTGAGATACTATGATAGGAGGCCCTTAATGACAATTCTTTGCTGAGTTTTTATTGTCCATACTTTTGATGGTTCAAGATTGACCCATCCATTCAGACAAATTTGTTGAAATTACGAATTTGATTGGCAAGTGTTCATGAGCTGCATCATATCTATTTTAGTTGTTCTAAAGCATGCTCAAATTCTTAAACTCAAAATGCACTTGATGATCTCTCTGTGTTACACATGATTGTTTCTTGTTTCTTTTATCCTCTAAGATCTCTTTCTTAGACCCATCCTCTTTTGTCTATGCATAAAATTTATGGTCCCAACCATCCATGCTCTGACTCTTGCTATATACAGAGCCTGAACTGTTGAAAGGAATGCATTTGTTACAATCCATTGAAAATATACGTTTCAGACTGTTACTGTTGCATGATGTAGCCATTCTCATCTAGCAACACTTCTTACAATTCAAGGTAAGAAAAATCCTGGTCCTTGTAATATAGGAACAAACAAGAAGAGACAAAGGGCACCGGCTGACTAATTGGAAACATCAATGAGAGCTTTAAAAGAACGATCCGCAAGATCTTGGAATTGGTATTGAATCAACATGTCTCCTCAGATGTAAAGAAGTAGGAACGAAAACAAAATACAAAAGTCAATGAAAGAGTAACCCATTCGCAAAATCTAAAGAAAAACTAGAATTCAACTTGAAGTTTATGAGGAGCTAAACTGTACCCAACTCCCAACTCCATAACTACTCTCTCTCCCTCACTCTGCTTACATTCATAGTAGAACACAGTAAAAACCACAGAGACAAAGAACTTGGATAGGCAGAAGAGAACTGTTGCTACAAACCTAAAAGCAAACTGAGCGAAGGGACCAAGCTCATCATCATCATCATCATCAGTTGCTGTAACATAGAGCAGAACATAGATTGGGACAACAAGTGCAGTTAAAATGAACATAAGGAGAAACCCTTGAATTTTTCTTCCTCGGATAAGTTTTTCTGATCTTTTCAGTCCCTTTGTTCCGCAAGAATCATTTTCCAAAACTGAGATCACAAGTGCAAGAGTCCAACTTGCATCAAGATAAAGGTAAAAAAGGGCAGCCAGAATTGTCAAAAACCAACCCCACAGATAAATAGCATAACTGTTAGGATCAAGCAGGCTGACCAATTTGATCAAGACTATGGCTAAAACAGCATAAGTCAAAGTAAAAAGAGAAACACATAGCCAAGTGATCAATGGTTTCTTCCAGGCATAATGGATAGACGAAATCAGATCATTCAGCCCCGTATTTTTACCAAGATAGCTAGAAGCTGATGCATGGATCGTTAGCATAATTCCGAAGAAGCATACAAAGAAAAAAGCAGCAAAAAAAGCAAGTTCAAGCCCTATAAGAGTTCTTACATCTTTTTGACCAAGAGGAGAATTCTTCTCATAGCTATCCTCAACCCTTTCAATAAAAAAGCCTGCTAAAAGATAGTGAAGCAGGCCAATAAGAGAGAAAGGGAAGAGTATGGTAAGCATGACTTGGAGCATGAACTTCCCATTTCTTGCTAGTATTGTAATGGCTTCCCTCAAGATTCCAATCACATTCAATGGAGTTGCAACCATGGCTGCTGGTCTAGGAGATCTCAGTGGGGTAGAAAGCAATGGGATTTGAGACTACTGGTTTTGTGGCAAGGTTTCAACTGAATTCACTTGTACAGATATGCAGTTCTATCATTCTAAACGGACACTATATAAGACAGAAAAAGTCCTCAACAAATATTTGCAGTGTTTTAATGAGTTATTAGCGGGTTGCCCCCATCAGTCAAGATCCGAATGCAAACATGAAATTTCGTACGGCAAGCACAAAGTTAATAATGAAATATAATACTACTTCAAAATAAAACTGTCCAAGGAAGAAATAGTTGAAGATTTAGTTTATAACATAGTCTGCTAAACTCATCTAATAGGTTTACTTGAAAATCCCATTATCCAATACCTATTGAGTTTTAAATTAAATAAAAAATAGATATTAAACCAATAAAATCTTATTAACCAAGCTTGGTTATTAGCTATCCGGTTAAATCCAGTCCAAAACGGACTACGTTAACCAATAAAAATGGTTAATCCGATTTTGAATTGATTCGGTGGCCTGCAAATCAACTGAATAATCCAATTATTTAGATTATTTTTCGAATCAGATGTGGTAGCAGGTTTGACAGCCATGGTTTTGAAAGAAGCAAGGAATAGAAAATTGAAGACGATGACGATTGCAATGCCTTGTTGTTCTCACCTCCCTCGGACATTACCACTTTTTATATATCAGAGTGCAGCAGCATTACACCTATAATCCTACCTTGATCAACGGACTATGCGAGGACATTCTTTATAGAGGGAGGTTGATCTGGGGATAATTCTTCCACGTATTCATCATCACCTTTGCTTAATCAACCACTTTACTAATTAGTATCTTTTGATCTATTCATATTTTCATTAATTAATTGTAAGTGGCAAGACCAAAATATTTAGGTATAGACCATAGTTATAAATTCTGGTCCGGTCTAAAGGTCGACCCAAGACTTGGTCGATCCAGCTTCTAACCTGGTTTGACGATATGAACAAAATTTAATTTAATTTGTTTTTTAAAAAATTATTTTCATAACAATATTATTTTAATTTTTTTAATAAATAAAAATAAATTAATTCAAATTAAAAAAAAAATTGTATCGTATAACAAACTGGGTTTAATAACTTTTTTTTGTAAAACTAGGATGTACTTCTAAGCTATAAAGCAAAAGTAAACTCAGGTAGGTGGTTCAGTGGTAATAACTTGAGACTAAGGGGTTTGCTCCCCCTATAATTTCAGATTCGAGCCATGTGGTTATTAATATTGATGATAACTGGAGGCTTACCTAATCGTTAATTTTAGAATCCGTTAAGATTAGTTAAAGTGCACACAAACTGAGCAGGACCTTACATTAATATATATATATATATATATATATATATATATATATATTTGTAAAAAGGTCAAATAATGCAGCGGGAGGATCTAAAGCTTGGAGATTCGTTTGTTTTTTGAGTTGGGAAAATATCAAATTACTCTTAAGCTATAACCCAAATCTATATCTGAGCTCCCAATAACTTGTTCTGTCACAGTTTGATCCCTAATACATTCGTAAACTCTCAACTGAGCTTCCTTCTAAAACCCAGCTCTCAATTTTCCACCATACCTTTTTTTTTTTGAACGGGTATAATGCAGATAGAATTCTATTGACGGGGATAGATGGGATGTTTTGCTTCAATTATAGAGTTAAAAAAAAATATTTGGTTATTACATGAGTCAAGTCTCATTACAAAACTCCGATGATTTTTAAAAGTATATTTTTAAAAAAAAAAATCTTAAATTCATATTTTTTAATAATTTTAATATGTTAATATAAAAAATTAACAAATAATTAATTTGATAAAACTGTAAGCTGTTTATTTTTCTGATTGCTTCTACGTTTTATAACTATGCGTTTGGTTAGTGTTTTTATTAGTGGGACCGACCAAATAACTGAGGTCCAACTCCAACCTCGGTTATTTTGAAGCATTTTTTTTTTTTTTCCAGTGGTTCATGTGAGTGTGCAATATCCTTCTTTCTTCCTGTTAACCGTTGAAAACTTAAACAGACCATTTTAACCTCCATCTCCCTTCTCCTCAACTGCAAGCATCTCTATTAGTACAACACGCATCTTCAACCACCATTACTTTTGCACAAACTCAGCTCTTTTGCAATCATTTTTAGGCCTCTCGGTTCATTTCTCCCTGTACTTGTCTTTGGTTTTGCTTTAGTTTTGCATGAGAAACATGTGTTGAGAGTTTTCAGAGTGTAAAGAGAGCTCATAGTACAGGTGATTTTCCTCCAAGTCTGTTGAATTTGTTGTCTTTTTGTAGCTTAAGCTGTTTTAGTTTCTGGGTTTTGGTTGAAAGTCAAATCTTTGCTGCTGCTGCTCTATGTTTTTGCTGTGATTTTTGATTGAGAGAGATTATTACCAGGTCTTATGTTGGTGGAGAGTTGCTTTAGCTCAAGATAATGGCCACAGAGAGGCCTTTATTGATCCCACCACCAAGAACTCAACTTTGTAGAGCCCAGGATTTGCCTAGTTTACCTGTTTTATCTAATAGGGTTGTCAATGACAGTCTTGATAATCCAATTGAGAGCTCATCAAGTAGCTAGTGGAATTTCTTTTAAATCCGCGTCAATAAATCTTTCTTCAAATCCTTCGCGTGGGAATTCAGTTACAGCAGGGAGTTTTCGTGATTTAGACCTGTGAGGTTGCGGTCTAGACGGGGGGTGGTGGTGGTGATTCAGATATGTTAATTGGGTGCATCCCTGAATTGGACAATGAATTGGACGAATAGTAGACAGACTTAGCAGCAAATACTTTAATGGGCTGAAACTGATGAGAGACTCTAATGGTCTCTTGTTTCTATGTATTTAGAGGCACTGAAATTTTGTTTTAGGACCAATCCCAATTAATCTATCTTCATTCATTACACAAATCAATTATTAATATCTGCTTGCATTAAAAAAAAAAAAAAAGGAATTTGCAGTCTTTTACATCTGGCATGATGGTAAATTTATTTGTTTCTATGTTATCGTTTAATATTGGATTTCATTTTGGGTATTTTTTTTTATCAAAGCACAGACTTAGATATAAATATATAATATATCTAAAATCCAATAAAAAAAGAATTTAGCTTTAATATTTTAAAACTATCCTAACAATATTTCACATGATTGAGAATTTTGCTATGAAGTAAATGTTTTGATGATTATTTTAAAATTTGCCTCATTCCTTGTTAATTTACATGTGACATGCATAATTCTAGATCAAGCTGAGTTTTAACAAAATTAATAAATAAAAAAATTAGTGTGATTTGGTTAAAAACTCAGGTGAACTCATGAAAAACTCATTCAATTTTTTTTTAAATAATATTATTTTTATTTTTTTATAAAATAAAAAATTAAATTAACCTAAATCAACCTATATAACCCATGACTTGCCAAAGGTCGGGTTTAACACTGAACAGTCAAGTATTTCGATCACCATCAATCCATCTACATTTGAGATCTCCAGCTTTGTCCCTCCTGTCAAGAAACAAGGCAGCCCTGGCATCAAATTTGCTCCCATTGGACTGACCAACATGTTCAATACTGGTGGCACAATTCAAGAAGAGTTGTCTTTTGATTCTGAAGAAGTTGAGACTTGTGTTAAGATGGAGGGAATTTCTTATCCTCCTCAAATTCATGTCCAATCAGGTGCTTGTTGAATGGGGCAGAGGCTGGTTTTGAGTGGATGGATGCATGGAGAGTATTCTCCATTTAATTGCTTCATGGAATCTGAAGGATACCTTGAACGTACCGTGTAAGGATTCATCAATAAATAAATTTTACATTAATGCACGTCTAACTGTTTTCCAATCAAAGATTAATCATTCTTTGTATGTTGGATTAATGAGATATCAAGAGCCATGTCAATGGTTTATTTTAATCACATAAATACAATCCCATTTACATGTACTAATTCTTCACATATCCATGGAAAAGATTAGGGGAATTGAGTTACAGATTTCAGAATTATAGTTTTGCTCAATCATGGATAGCTTCAGCACACCCCTTCACCACCTCATGCGGTGATTTTCCCATACATGGCTCAAGGGCACACTCGACTTGTCAAAGGAACTAGCTGACCGTAGCCTAAAAGCAACCATCATTACCACCCCTGCAAATGCTCCGTTCACCCTTTCCAAAACCTCTACCTACCCGACAATCTCTTTGTCCACGATCCCTTTTCCAAGAGTTCAAGGATTACCAGAAGGGTGTGGAAATACTAACCATCTTCCTTCTCCGGATCTCTCTTTCCCTTTTTTACTATGCCGCCAAACAACTCAGACAACCTTTTGAAGATGTTCTTAAAGAGATGTGTAATTCTGATAGCAGCACTCCAATTTGTGTTACTTCGGACGTGTTCTTACCTTGGACACTTGATTCATGTCGCATGTTCAATATTCCTAGGATCGTCTGTGGTGGGATGGGTGTGTTACCTGTAGTTATTGCAAGAAGTGTCTCACTACATGTTCCATGCCTGCCTAGTTTGTCTAATTCTGAGCCTATAAATTTAGCTTCAGTTCCATTTCCAATACACAAAAATGACTCCCCTGGCTCAGTTAGGCCCGGTGATGATAACAATCCAATGCGGGCAATTCTGGCATAGCAGCTGGGGTACCTTGGTTAACAGTTTCGAAGAGCTGGAAGAGGACCAAGTTGCGGCCTTTGAATCTCTACATCAAAGAGAGGCCAAAGCATGGCTTCAGTTCCATTTCCATTACACAAAAATGACTTCCCTAGATTGTCCAGCCACTTCTACTTAAACAAGATTTGATGAATTCAGGGCCCCACAATGATCAAAAGCAATCTAGCCCGCACATCAAGTGGCTGGACCATGAAATGGAAGAGGTGGGTCCAGGTAATGTGATCTATGTTGCATTTGGTTCCCAATCATATATGACAGACGTTCAGATGGAAGAGATTGCTCTTGGGTTGGAGAAGGCAGGGCAACCGTTCATTTGGGTGGTCAGGTCAAGTACATGGATCCCACCAGTTGGATGGGAGGAAAGGATCAGGGAAAGAGGGCTTGGTCGTACGTGATTGGGTGGACCAGAGGGGTATACTAGCACACCCAGTAACTCACTGTGGATGGAATTCAGTGTCGGAGGGCTTGTCAACGGATGGAAGCAGAGCAAGGATTGAACGCTCGGTATATGGCAAAGGGGCTAAAAGCAGGGCTCATAGTCCCTCGAGAACGTGATGCAAACACAATGTGACGTGCGATGCTGTGAAGAAGCAGGGCTCATAGTCCCTCGAGAACGTGATGCAAACACAATGTGACGTGCGATGCTGTGAAGGAGTTAAAGAGAAAGAAGGCCAGGGAAAGGGCACAAGAGTTTGGGAGAAAGGCAAGGCAAGCTGTGGAGAAAGGTGGATCATCTGATGAGAAATTGGATCAACTAATTCAACGCCTCGTTCTAAGACAAGAGAATTCCAGGACTTCATAATTTAGTTTATTGGTCCTTTTCTAAATGGTGCATCAACACACAGTTTTATAGTTGTAGATTCAGTCCAGACTGGACTCGAATCATTAAATTACTAGGTCAATTTACATTGAATTGAATCAATTATTTTTTTTCAAACATGTTGTTTCATTTTATTTTAGATAATTGTTTTTTGAAGTTCACCTGGTCAAATTTAAATCACAAAAAAATATGATTTTTTCATATCAACTGGTCAACTATTAAAAAGTTTCTACAAGTCAAAGTTTATAGAAATTAATATTATAATAATCTATTAAGATTAAGACTATAAGCCACATTGACATAATGATCTGTGATTTTGTAATCGTTACCCCTCCATTCCATCGTCATCATTCTTAACCAGAAAGTTACGAACAGCAAGAGTACAACTTCCCCACCAAACTCACCGTGTTCAGAAGTATCGGTACAAGCCGATACAAGCAAACTTCACCTTTCAATTGCAACTTGCCAGAGGACCTCAACCACCAAGCGATGTGTTTTCATTTGGCAGATGAACAAACATACACAAGACAGGAGCTAGAATTTCTAGGAGAAATTAAAAAAGAAGAAGAAGAAGCTAGCCAGTAGATAACAGAGAGAAGAGGCAACTGTAAGAACCTTGTACGCTTTATACAGCCATTAGTGTCAAGCGAAAGTTATCTGTCACGATGTCTTTTATTTTACCAATCAAACGGTTGTGTTTGGTGCTGCCAGACTTGCTTAGCTTTGGCTGAAAGAGAGAGCTGAGCATGGCTTCCAAACCTTGCGTAGTGTATTTCACATGTCTGCTGGGACTAGCATCAGTTTCAGCCTGGAATCCATAGTCCTGCAAGTAGCTCCTGTAAACAGGTACATAAGCCTGGACAACAAGTTTACACATCTTCAGCCTTAAGTCTTCGCAGGGAACAACCCAATTGGATTGCTTCTGGTACATGTGATCAAACTCCTCATTGAATGACTTCAGTCTCTTCTTGACCAAATCCCCCGCAAATCCCCTCTCTTGGCTAAGAGAAGCAAATATTTTTCCCCAGCTTTCTCTCAGGTAAAGAGTCATGTAATAGTCCCTATACTGTTCATGAGCTTTCAACCAAGAATCTCCCATCAAACCTCCAAGATTTGTCCCTTTCAAGCTGCAAAAATGACAATGGTTATTCATCATGAAAAGGTAGGACAGTGTGAGATCATAGTGGGCTTTTGACCATGCATCCAAGTTTAGACCAATCTGCTTTATTATGTAATAAATCTGGTTGGTAACGAGTTCCTCTTGGTACTTCTCTTGTTTCCAACTCTGTTGAATTGTCAGAATCTGAGTCAATAGTGGCCTATAATCATCCCCTAGTAGATGATTACAGTAATCGGTTACAAAGCTTACTAGCCTTGGAACACTGCCATCTAAAGGAGGTGAGCTTCGCCTTTGCAGCTCCACTTGGATCGGAAGTTCCCAGAAAATCTCACAAGCTCCATTAACAACTCCCTTGAGGAGATCCCTAGTCATAGTCTGGATTTCAATGCATGCTGACCCTCCAAAAAGTCTGTTGAAATCCACTCTCAGATTGTCCAACGTCGAAAAAATGTCCAGTAGCTTCATGAGCTTGACTGGATCATTCTTACACCCTGTAATCTTCTTTCCAAAGCGGAGGAAAGAAAGAATTCCAGATTGTGTAACGATTTTTGCGAAGCAATCCATCCAAACTTCTGGTCCATTCTTCTCAAACACATCACTGCAAAGCTTATATTCAGTTTCAAAAACTTGCTTTACAGCCAACTGCAAATGCTTGCACCATTGATCAACGTAACACTCAACATCTTGCACATCATCAAATTCGTTGAATGACTGGTTGAGGTAATCCAAGTCAAGAGCTTGAAAACTTCTCATGGTATTCAGACACCGAACTTCAACATAAGTCGAAATGCATTTCTCAAGCCTATTATCTGCATCTAGCCTCTCAACAATAGCCTGAAGCTTCTGTATAACAGCCACTGGCAGAGGAGATGGAGCAATGGAGGCTTGATTTCTAATAGAAGATGAGAAAGAATCCAAAACAACACAAATGCGGTTCTCCACAAGAATCTGCTTGAATTCAATTTCAAGTTTGTCCAATGCAGCACAGAGAATTCCCCCACCGAGCCGAGCATGTTTGTCAGTGGCTTGCAACTCTTGCAGGATGCTCAATGACTTGTTGACGTTCAAGATGTAAAGATCATCATGAACTGCATTATCTTCCAGAAACTCAAGAATAGCCTCCAGCCACTGAATTGCTAGCCTGCAGTTGTCAGCCAGAAATTTCAATGATTCCTCAAGCTGTTTCACCATTAGCAGGTAAGTTGAAAGATCAGAACACGGGTGAGACAATAGTGACTTCTGGAGCTCTTGAATGATATCATACACCTTTAGCACCGCTGCGGCAGGGCCAATGGCACGATCAATATGCTCTCTAATTGCAACAAATGTGCACTTTTGCCTGGGGACATGTCTAACAGCGGCTTCCAGAGATGGTAATCTTTGTTTCATCCCCTCCAATCTTTGGCCTGTACTGTCAAAAGCAGAGGCAAGAGCTCTTGAATTCTCTATACTGGTCTTCAAGACTATCCTGGAAGCTACAAGATTGTCAATGCCATCCACTTGAGACATTGCCAAATCAAGCCCTAGCCCTCAAATTCCCAGTGAAATGACTCAACTACTATTTCATCTGGTCTTTAAATACTACACTGCATTGTCAAGATTCAACAAATTGTCCAAAAGGATTCTCTCTTAGTTTCTTCTCTGTCACTCATTTTACTTTTTCTTTACCAAACTCACCAAATCAGGTAAAAAAAAAAAAAAAACACAAGACTAGCCATATTCAAACCAAACCTCACTTGCAAAACAAACATCTCTCAGAAACCCCAACAACCACGTAATGCAGAATCAATAGACTAACATGGACTTCCAGAATTCAAAAACAGAAAAATAACCCCACTTGAACTTTAAAAACAGCAACTGAAGTATCACTTTTGGACATCAACCTCAAAATACCAATATGACAGGAACTGAAGTTTCTACTTTCTATCAACAACTAAACAACCAAGCAAAAATAAAAAAAAAACTTACCTGTTCAGGATCTCCATTGACGACGTCAAGATATGCAAAGAAGGAATTGCAGAAGATCAAAAGTATTGCGCATATCAAATTTCTTTCTTCTATTGTATTTTGATGCATCCAAAAATCTTGAGAGTTAAGAGAGAGGACATGTGCTCTTTGCTTGTGTTCCAAAAATTATTTGTTTTGATAAATTTTAGGTGGCTTTTTTGACAAAGAAATCGAGAAAACAAGCACCTCAGGTCTTTTGGAGGACTATAAATTCTGCATTTCAATGCACCCCCCCCTCCTTACATCGTATTTTGTTTGGTCATCACAGCTCAACAACCTTGTTTAAACATCCTAGTTTGATCTACTATTAGTCTTTTTTGGGATCATGACATGGTAAAATTGAAAGAAATCCCATGAAAATATATTAAAAAAACCAATATATACAACTCAAAAAACTAAAAAAAAAAAATGACGTAGGGGAAGTTGTAGTGTCACTTGGAACTTTCAAGTTCCATGTCTCTAGTGCCAAACAGTTGCCATTGGCGCTTGCCAAGCTTACTTGATTTTTTCTACACGTATACATCACTTTTTCCGTTACAAGTATTTGTTTTCGTGCAACTGCAAGCTTCTTCTCTTCTGTGTGTGTATGTTTGTAGAGCTAGTACACAAATTTATTTATTTTCCTAGCGGTGCTTTCCAATAAAACCCTACTGTTTCCCAACGTTTAAATATTCTGTTCTTCTTGTAGTTGTCTCTCTGTTTTCCTCTGCTATGGCAACTCGAATGATCTTGCTGATCCACCGTTTGACATTAGCAGACAGGAGGGTTTAGAAAAATAATTTGATATGTCCAATGGGAACTTTAGTGTCAGAGGATTTCCGTTTCTTTCTGATGTTCCGACCAATGTCACCTTTGCTCCCCTTTCTGTCTGCTTGCAAATTCTCGGATGCTCCACTTTCCCTGCTTCAATGAAGAGACTAAGACTGACCAGCATGTTTCACAGTAGTGGCACAATCCAAGAAGAGGACTATTTTGACTGTGAAACTGATTCCAGTGTGAAGAATGGGATTAAAGATGAAGGAAAGGAATTTCTTATCCTACTCGGATGTATCTCTTCCTTGAATGAGGTAGTTTGGAGTGGGTGGATAATGGCAAAGTGACCCTTGATTTGAATCTCCCCAGTTCATTTGAGATAAAATTTTATAAAAAAAATCCTTAAAATTAACTCCTTCAAGTCAAGCAGCGCAGGTCGGTTGAGCTACCGGGCTACTAAGGCTAGACCGGGTAAATATCCAAAATAATCTTTAAAGAATTGGAGTAAGATTCCATTGGGTTCTCCCGCACATGGACATGTTCGATGAAAATGGTGGTTTGTGAGGGCTAATATGGATAATGCCTGCTCTGTTTAGGATTCACAGAGCCCATGATCCTGCTGCAATGGCATCCCGAGCATCCAGATCTTGACTGTTAACATTTGCCCACGAAACCATGGGTTATGAGGTGGCTGACCCAATACTGATGGACCCCTGAAACCTTTTTCAATCTTGTTTGGATTATAAATGGGCCCTTCGCTTCACATGTAAATTGTCAGAATAATTATTTATTTAGTGATTGAATTATAAATGGGCCCTTCTCTCTGCTTAGAAAACAATTGTTTTTTAAATAAATTAACACATCAAAACAATTTAAAAATTAATTTTAAAACTAGTTTTAAACAGTAAAAACATATTTGTCTGTTTAGAACACAATTCCACTCTCCAACATTCCAAACAACAGCATAAAGGTGCATGGTTGTTTTCAAAACAATCAGGTAGAAGTTACCCCGTTGAATTAGTAACATAGCATGTTAACTTGCAACTTAGATAACCCAGTTAAAATTTAATTTAATTAAAAAAAACAATATTTTAATCTGTGATAAATAAATAATAATAAAAAGGAAACGCAAGCACTCGAAGATCTTTGATGGAGAAGTCTTGTGAATTACTCTTGAAAGTCCATGAAGAGATAAAGTGTCACGTGGAAGTCTTTTTTTTTTTAATCTACCTGCCACTGCCACCCTTCTTTTTCAAGCAAAATGCTATGATTTTCTGAATTTACTTGGTTTTTTTATATATAAAAAAAACAGCGATGCATGGACCACTCTTTAATTATTACCAAACAAAATATCTCATCCTAATAACAACTGGAATGGCACGATGGGTAGACGAACAAGATTATCTAAAATGGTTTTTTAAGAATTATATAGAGAAAAACTACGGTCGATTTTGTGATGCTAGCTTGAGTTTTTTTCCCTGGTTAAAGCTTAAGAATTTATTTATTTATTTATTTATTTTTAATTATAAGCATTCGAGACAGCTTACATGACTAATCCTTCAACATCTTAAAATTAATAACCATTTAAATTTCTAATGTCATTAAAATTTATGGCACTAGTAAACTCTATAATATAAACCCAATCACTTGTTTTTGTGTTTTTGAAAAAATTTAAATTTTTTTTATTTACTTCAAATTAATATTGTTTTTTAATATTTTTAAATCATTTTGATATATTGATATCAAAAATAATTTTTAAAAAATAAAAAATTATTATTTTAATATATTTTTAAATAAAAAATATTTTAAAAATAACACAACAACCTTCCAAAAGACTTTTAGTTTTAGTTGATTGGTTAGAAAAGATCTTGAATATAATAATATTACGACTGTGGAATCATTGACCAACAACACGTGGAGGAGGTTGAACAATCGCGTTCTCTCCGCACCTAGATTTACTGCATCTCCTTCCTTTTTAATAAAATACTCGCCAATTAATATAACGACGGCGACACTATCAACTCTTAATTCATGGATATGTATTCTTAAGAATTTCAAGTAGTCGTGTATTTTGTTACCGTTTCAATATAAAAAACAAGTTGGAGGTTTTTTAGATGAAAAAAACCTTTTTTTTATTTATTTATTTTGGAACGATAAGATTCAAGACTATATTATAAAAATATATTTACTTTTATATATTTTCTGGTTGTTTTTTCAACTAAACACACGTTCTTCACTGATAAATGAATCTTTAACGTCATGAAATCTCCTCTCTTTCTGAAAAAAATCATAGAATATAACGGTTATGTTTCTAAAAAATCATGGAGTGTAGTTAATAAATACAGTTGAGCCAGCAATTGTCTCTGGACTCTGTGTGTGTGTGGGGGTCTTTATCAGATTGAGTCGCTTTTATATCTCTACTTTCCATGGATCACGCCTGTTTCTGGAGGGTGGCGGTTGCAGATTTAAGGCGATAATTGTTGCATTAATTCTCGGGTTTGTTTGTATTTATGCCTTGAATCGGGGACATATCTTTCCCATGAACCCTTTTTCCCCCTTTTTCTCTTGGTTCTTGGTAGAGCAATCCCACGCATTAACATTTACCCAACAAAATTCTTCTTTAATCCATGCAGGTGGCATATCTTTCCCAGGTTATACTTCAGTTCAATGACTTGTATTTAATTTTCTCATAGCTATAAAATACAGTCCAATTCGGTGATTAATCAAATCCGAACCAAACCGATACTTAAGTTTCAGATCAACAAAATTAAAAAAGTTATTATATTATTTTAAGCAGCATCCGAACTGAACTGATATTCGGTGATTAATCCAATCCGAACCAAACCGATACTTGAGTTTCAGATCAATAAAATTAAAAAAATTAATATATTATTTTAAACAGTATTCGAACTGAACCAATAATTGAGTTTCATATTAACAAAATTAAAAAAATTAATATATTATTTTAAACAGCATCAAAACAATATCACTTAAAACAAGGCTTGAGTTTTATCACGAGTGAGTTATATTAAGATTATATGTCAAAGATTCAAGTTTCAAGTCAAGTTAATTCATTTCCCCTTCAATTCATGCCGATTTAGATTCTAAATTGGCCGAGTATTGAGTCAACTGCCATGTGAATCCAAGTTCTATCACTCTGATTTTTCTTTGTTTTTTTTTTAATCATATAATAGAACATGTTTTCACAAGTGGAGTGAGAGTAATGATTCATGTGAGCAAAATCAAATTATTCAACGGAACAGTATTTTTCTTGTTTTAATGAATAAAATATTTATGAATTTAATTTGTATACGAAAATTGAAATCAATTTCCAATCAAGTTTTAAGAATTCGATTTCATTGAAATTCCTGTCAAGTAGTGGATAATAACAATAATAATAATAATAATAAATAAAAATAAAAAGGTTCAGTGTCCCCATCGAGTACCTGGATAGATCATAGGTAGGGGTGGGGAAAAATAAGAAAGAAGTAAAGTAAGTATGCCTATGAACAC
>Ga0307517_10005968_pt1 | contig 18174 bp, 8 predicted proteins | sample 23_EM_MG_FD_194515 | JGI IMG/M metagenome (GOLD analysis project Ga0307517, IMG submission 194515) | Populus trichocarpa ectomycorrhiza microbial communities from riparian zone in the Pacific Northwest, United States - 23_EM | ecosystem: Host-associated > Plants > Roots > Unclassified | place... | reverse complement strand
CATTTCTTTCATCTCGTGGATCATTGTACCATAAGAACCCACATTCACGGTACCAGGCATGGAAAACACCGAATCGATCTTGTCACAAAAATTCTTCTCCCCTCCCATCATATTGATCAGCCCCTGTACGTCCTGGAAGACAGACCAGGTATAATGCCAGGCATTCCCCTCCGTATAAGGTCCGCCCCAGGCAAGCGGGTCGAATTCAGGCGTCCAGTCGCCATTTGCCTGGCGTCCCCGCATGAACCCGGTAGCCGGATCAAAGACATTCCGGTAATTATACATCTGCCGGGCGAAGAGAGAGGCATAGAAAGAATGACCTGATGTTCTGGCCAGTTGATAGCCGCAGAAGTCGTCATAGGCATATTCAAGGGTCTGTGCGGTCGATCCTTGTGATTCCGGGTAAGGAACATAGCCCAGCTGATAATATTCTTTCCAGCCCTGCCGGCCATTGGCGCCACCCCAGGGCCCTTTATTGGTGGCTTCGTGATGATAGGCCTTCAGGGCGGAGTCTGCGCTGAACGTACGGATCCCCTTCACCCAGGCATCCGCCAGCAGCGATATCGCATGGTTGCCCAGCATGCCGCCCGTTTCACTGGGAAATGACCAGGCCGGCAGCCAGCCGCATTGCTGCTGTGCGGCCAGCAGCGCCTGCATATAACGGCCTTCCATGACAGGATGTAAGATCGTGTTCAGCGGGAACTGCGATCGGAACGTATCCCAGAACCCGTTGTCTGTATACATATACCCATTATGCACCTGCCCGTCATAAGGGCTGTAGTAATAGGGCTTGCCCTCCCTGTCGTACTCGAAGAACTGGTGCGAAAAAAGGTTGGCCCGGAAGAGGCAGGAATAGAAGGTGGCTTTTTGTTCCTCCGTTCCCCCTTCCACCAGTACCCGGAGGAAGAGATCGTTCCAGATCTTATGTGCGGCGCTACGGGTCTCGTCGAAAGAAGCATATTTGCCCAGTTCCTGCTCCAGGGTCAGCAAAGCCTGATCGGAACTGATATAAGAAGAAGCGATCTTCACCTCGACCACAGCGCCTTTTCCGAACCGGACCCAGGCTCCCGCCCCTTTACCTTCCCTCGCGGTAGCATTCCTTTCAATGCTGTCATGCCTGTTCTCCCAGGTTCCGAAAGCAGTGAAAGGCTGGTCGAACGCTATCACGAAATAGTTACGGAAATTAGCCGGCGCCCAGCGGGCGTTGTTCACCCAGCCCGTGATGCGGCGTTGTTCCGGGAAGATCCGGACGCCACTGAGCATGGTATATCCATCCAATATGAGATAACCATCAGATCCGGCCGGAAAGGAGAAGCGCATATGAGCGCCCCGTTCCACCGGTGTGATCTCTGTTGTTACCTTATTGTCGAAAGTAACTTTATAATAGTCCGGCTGAGCCGTTTCATTTTCATGATGAAAGATGGCGGCTCTTTTGTTCTCGTCGACAAGAAGAGAGTCCTTTACAGGCATGAGACTAAAGACGGCATAGTCGCTGACCCATGGGCTGCACTGGTGAGCCTGGCCAAACCCGCGGATCGAAGAGGCGCTATATTGATATTTCCAGCCTTCACCATTTTTGCCGGTCTGGGGACTCCATGCATTCATGCCAAAGGGCAGTGAGGTTGTCGGATAGGTATTGCCGTAACTAAGGCCGAAATCAGACGCGGTGCCCTGCAGGGTATTGGCGTAGTGCACCAGGTCGGGTTGCCCCTGCTCGGCCGCGGAGAATCCTTCAACGCCCCAACGCTCGTTCGGCTTCGGTCCCATATCCAGCTCCAGCAGGCCGCCCGCCGCAAGATCGGCATGATCGAGCCAGCATTTTGACCAGGGTTGTCCATTCAGGCGGGCGCTTTGAATATAGGTATTCGTTCCCGAATTGTTCCGGGCTATCACCGTAAATGTCTTCCCTTTCGCATAGTGGGGGTCCAGCTGAAGATCGATCCGGGAAAACACCGGACTGGTGATCTCGTAACGGGTATCCCCGGGACAGACCGGATGGAGGCCGGCCGCCGCCAATACGTACCAGGCGGACATCTGTCCGACGTCTTCATTGCCTACCAGTCCTTCCACGGCATTGTGATAGGCGCGGGCACAGATACGGCGGGTCCATTCCTGTGTCAGCCAGGGCGCCCCAAGCCGGTTGAATAAGAACGGCACGTGATGCACGGGTTCATTGGCATGATTGTAATAATCGTTCCATAGCATGCTTTCGGGTGTATTGCGAAAAAAGTGAAGCAGGTCGGCAATGACAGAGTCCCTGCCGCCCATGAGCCGGACCATGCCGGGAATGTCATGCGGTACGAACCAGCCCTGCTGGTAGGGGTTGCTCTCCACCGTTCCGTAAAATTGCTTGAGCCGGCCTTCCGCCGGCCATTCTTCCCAGGACCCGTCCTCTTTGCGGGGCCGGAACCAATGCACCGAGCTGTCGAAGATATTCCGGTAGCTTTGCGAGCGGCGGGCATATTTTAGTTCATCGTCTGTTTTTCCCAGGCGGCCTGCCAGTTGGGACAGGCACCATTCCGAATAGGCGTTCTCCAGCGTATTGGAAATAACGAAGGGAGAGTTGCCGTAAGAGTTCCTGCGATGATCCTCGGGCTCGCAGATGAAGGACCAGCCCCGCTCTCCATTGCCAAAACGTTCACAGGAGGCGCGGGCATATTCGTAGGCCTTTGAAATATCGTATCCGTGAATGCCTTTTGCGTAAGCGTCTGCGAGGACGGCCACGGCGGGGTTGCCGATCATACAGCCGGTGTAGGCATTCAGGAGTTCCCATCGTTCGAAGTAGTGTTTGCCCGATTCGTCCGCCAGGTCCGTCAGGCTCCGGACCAGGTCGTTCACCAGGGCAGGGTTGATAATGGTCTGTAGGGGCAGCTGGCTGCGAAAGACGTCCCAGCCGCTGAAAATGGTGCGGCGTGTGTAGTCCGCCTTGTGGACACGGCCATCTCCGCCGGGATAGGCCCCATCGACATCGGACAAGGTCCGGGGATCGATCATCGTATGATAGAGGGCGGTATAAAAGACGGTCCTTTCCTCTTCGCTGCCGCCGCTTACGCGTACTTTATCCAATGCCCGTTCCCATAGCCGCCGGGCCTTTCCCCGTACGGCGTCGAAGTCCCAGCCGGCGATCTCCTGTTCAAGATTGGCTTTTGCATGGTCCCCGTCCGTAAAGGAGATACCGGCTTTCATCAGCACCTGTTCGCCCGGCGCCGTTGCAAATTCCGTGAAGAAGCCCAGGTGCCGGCCCTGCTGTTCCCGTTGCTGCCGGGTCACCCCATTCGTCGCCGCATCGGCAATCCGCTGCCGGTAGCGGTCGCTCTCTATGTCCTCTCTTTTTCTCGGCCAGCCTTCGGGGATCTCGGCGCTCCAGACCCCGTATTTTTTCAGCGGCTTGCTGAACTGCGCATAAAAATAAACGGTATATTCCGCATGCCCTTCTCCGTTACCCCACCCGCCTCCGTCCGGTGTACATTTCATCCACCCCCTGATAGTGTGATCGTCGACGACCTTTACATACTGGGAAGTGGAAGTCCCTCCTACCCTACGCGCCAGGTCGATCTGGATACGGGATTGGTCGCCGGACGGGAACGTGAAACGCAGCATCCCGCTATGCGGGGCGGCCGTCATTTCCGCCTTCACCCGGTATTTGGATAAGAAAACCTCGTAATAGCCGGGGCTGGCGTGTTCCGAACTTTTTTCAAAAAGCGAACGATACCCTTCCTCTTCGTGGCCGGGTCTGCCCGCCGAAGTCCTGAGCGGTCCGGTCGAAGGCATGACCAGTAAATTACCCAGGTCTCCGAACCAGCCGATGCCGCTCAGCTGCGTGAAGGCAAAGCCTTCGATGGAATTATGTTCATAACTATAGCCCGATCCGTTGTCTCCGCCCGTGATCGTGTTAGGACTCACCTGCACCATGCCGTAGGGCGTCGTAGCCCCGGGAAAGGTCTTGCCTAAGCCGTGGCTGACCCCTGCCTTGGCCGCGCTGGTGCTGGCCCCGATAAAAGGGTTGACACAGTCGACGGGCGCACGGGGTCCTTTCGCGGCCCGACGGATCGGTTGCCCGAACCCGGGTACGAAAGCTAACAACAAAGGCCAGGCGAAGATCATAGGCAATTTTCTTTTTGTGCTCATCATCGACGATTAGGTAATAAGGTTAACTCCATAATATCATATAACTACAGTCCCAGCTGCAGCCCGAAATTGATAACACGCTGCGCCAGGTAAGCGTCCCCTGCCGTATTGGAACTTACCTCGGGGTCCTGTTGATATTTTTTACTGACATTGCTCCAGGTGACCAGGTTATAAGCGCTGACATAGAGACGGCCATTATTGATCTTCAGCGGCAGCCATTTCCGGGGCAGGATATAACTCAATTCCACCGTTTTCATCCGGATATAATGCGCGTTGATCACCCAGAAATCCGAGTTATAAGAGCCGGGGCTATTGATGGTAGTAGGGTTGCTGGTGAGCCGGGGGAACTGGGCGCTGGCAGCGGTCGCCGCTGTCCAACGCGATTCATGAATGGGCTGGAACTGGCCCTTGAAGGGTTCGATCGCTATTCCGGTCAGGCCCAGGCTGTAGCCGAAAGCGCCCTGGAAGAGCACGCTGGCATCGAAACCTTTATAGCTGACCTTAATGGGCAGGCCGATCGTCGTATGGGGGAGATTGGGCATGCCGATCGTCGTAATATCGTTCTGATCGATGAAGCCGTCCCCATTGAGGTCTTTGTATTTCAGGTCACCTGGCTGGATAGGATTCGAGCCAATGGGTTTGGCTACCTTGGGATCGTTGGCTTCCGCCTGAGTATAGAAGCCCTGGAACTTATAACCAAAAGGCTGATTGATGGAATGACCCGTCGCCGCCAGCCAGGGGTAACGTGGTGAAGCTTCTGCCATGAAGATGATCTTGTTAATGGCGTAAGACCATACCAGGCCGACGCTATACTGAACATTTCCTAATTTATCATGGTAAGTAACGGTCTCTTCCCATCCCCTGTTGACCGTGATACCCACATTGCTCGGCGAGACACCGACGCCCAGCATGAAAGGGATATTGCCGGGTGTCACCAGTTGGTCGTACCGGTTCTCATGAAAATAATCGGCAGATAAGGAGACCTTGTCGTTGAACAAGTTCATATCCAGACCTGCATCGAATTTTTTGGATTTCTCCCAGGTGACATTGGTATTGCCCAGGGCGCCTTCATAGATCGTGCCTGCCAACGTGTTGTTTTGTCCAAAGCTATAACCTGGTCCCTGAACATACACCTGGTTGTAGAGGTATTGATTTCCCAGGGCCACATCGGAGCCCACGACCCCATAGGTAGCCCGTAGCTTGAAGAGGTTGGCGAATGGGAAAAGCTTGCTGAAAAAATTCTCTTTAGCCATATTCCAGCCCACGCCGACGGCGGGGAAAAAGCCGTTGCGCTTGTCGTCCCCGAAACGGTCGGACCCGTTGTAGGCGCCGTTGAGATCGAGCAGATATTTTTGTTTGTAGTCATACCCTATCTTCAGGGAATAACCCCTGTACTTCTGAGGCACCTGGCCAAAAACGGGAATATTGCCGGTGGCATCCGCGTCCACGCGAAAGCTCTCCTGATTCCATAAGAGCAGGGAAGTCAGATGATGGTTGGCCCCGAACATCTTTTCGTAATTAAGGTAGATCTGGATATTCGTGCGCTGATTGTCCAGGTCCGTATTCCCCAGGGTGCGGTAGGTGCCATAGGCATACCCGCCGGTGCCGACTCCTGTATTCAGGTGATAGCTTTTATCCCGCGGATCATATTGGTAAGTAGGCGGATAGCCGCGGAACAGCGTGAGTGTATTCTGCTCAACGCTGGCGTAGGCCACCCGGCCTATCAGCGAGAGACCCGGAACAAAGTCGTCCAGTTTCTCTGTAAAACCTAATAATACGTTGAAGTCCGTACGTCGGTTGCGTGAATATCCCTGTGTCGCGAGTTGGGCGTTGACGGTCGGCAACTGGTTCTGGGTATCAAAGGCATAGGCATAGGTTCCATTAGGGTTTATGAAAGGAGCGGAATAAGGATGGATCCTGGAGAAATCATAGATACTGCCGATCACGTTGATGGCATAAGGCTGGTTGATATCTCCAAAGCGGGTGGTGGCATCGAGCCGTAAACTCAGGTTTTTGGTCGCCTGGATGTCCAGGTTGGACCGTATATTATATCGTTTGTAGAAATAATTGCTGTTGACGCCGTCTGCGTTCGTAGAGAAATTCTTCACGGAACCGTTCTGTGTAAAGGCGCCGCCGGAGATAAAATATTTCACGTTGTTGGTGCCTCCGGAGATGTCGAGGTTGGCGTTGGCCTGGAGCGAGTAAGGACGATTGATCTCCTTGTACCAGTTCACGTTGGGATGACCGTAAGGATCCGTTCCATTTTTGAAAAGGTCCAGGTCTGCCTGGCTGAACTTGGGTGCGATACCGTCGTTGTTGTAGGCTTCATTCACCAGCAGGGCCGTGTGATAGGAATCCAGGAATTTGGGTGTACGTACGGGAGCCTGTCCGCCTCCTTCCAACCGCACGTCGAACTTCGGCTTACCGACTCCTCCCCGGCGGGTGGTCACTACCAGCACGCCATTGGCTCCCTTGATCCCATAGATGGCCGTGGTGCTGGCGTCCTTGAGAATGGAAATACTTTCTATTTCATTGACATTGATCTGGGATAACTGTTCGTAGGTGTATTCTATATCGTCCACTACGATCAGGGGCTTGTTCCCCGCAGGATTGAGCGAGCTGACCCCGCGGATGAAATAATCAGAGGCGTCGTGCCCCGGCTGTCCCGAACGCTGCTGACTAAAAAATCCCGGTAATTTCCCTGCGAGGGCATTCTGTACGCTGGAGGTAGGCACATCCCTGATCTCGTCGGCATTGATCGAGCTGACGGCGCCGGTATTGGTGATCCTTTTCTTTTTCCCGAAGCCGACGACCACCGCCTCGTCCATGCCCTGGGTGGACTGCTGCAGGACGATCTGGATATCCTGCCCCGTTTCTTTTTTCAGGTTGACCTCCTGTCGCTGATAGTTAAGATAGGTAACAACAAGGGTATTGGAGCTGCCCTTCAGCACGATCCGGAACTTTCCATGTTCGTCGGCCGCCACCGCGTTGGCGGGTTGGAGCTTCTCCGAGACAGTGGCCCGCGCCAGGGGTCCATATTGATCCTTCACCGTGCCGGTAACTACCCTTTGCTGGGCGAAAACGAGGCCCGGCAGTAGCGCCAGGACCAGGGAGAGGGAAAAAATGAGCTTGTTCATATGCAGAAAATTAATTGAGTTCATTTTGGTTAAACATAGCAGTTACCAAAGAGGGTTTTGTTTCATCTGGTTATTCTTGATCACCTCGCTGTAAGGAATAGGATACAGGTACATCTGCGGGTCCCGGAAGATCGGGGTCAGCACGGCAATGGGATTATAGAAGATCTGTCCTCCGCTGGAGATCTGGATGTCCAGTCCCTGAAGAGGCGCACTGTTGTAGACCTGGGCAGCGATCTTCCAGCGGCGGATATCCCAGAATCGCTGTTCCTCGAAGGCCATTTCCACCCGGCGCTCGTTGTGGATGAAGGTCCGCATATCGTCCTGCGTCATGCCCTGGGGCACTCCATAGGTATTGTCCGGTCCGGTCAGGATACCGGCCCTTTTGCGCAGCGCATAGAGGATAGTATAGATATCGGTGGAAGGTCCCGAGAATTCATTGGCGGCTTCGGCGTAGTTCAGGAGGATGCCGGCATAACGGTAATAAATAAAATTGTGAGTGACCGCGAAGTAAGAAGGCGGATTGCTGGTCACGCTTTCGAAAGGTCCCATGAATTTGCGCATATAGTAGGACGTCTTCGTCTGCTGCAGGGTACCGCCGGGTTTGTCGAGTCCTCCGTCAAAAGTCTGCACCTTCCTGTTAAGCCACAAAGACTCGTTATGAAAGACTGTCAGGTTCAGACGGGGATCGCGATGGGCGTATGGATCATCCGGATTGTAATGTGCTGCGGCATCGGTGATGGCATAGCCGGAGTCGGAAGGGAAGGCATCCACGAGATTCTGCGTCGGGCTGGTGACCCCCTGGCCGCCGGCAGAGCTAAACCCGACGGGTGCATTGGCCGACTCCACATTATTGCCGGGACCATCCTGCATCCAGCAGATGGACTCCGTATTGGTGCCTACCGGCGCCGCCTGGTTGATGAAGACATCGTTGAAGGAAGGCATCAGGCTATACACGGACAGGTCCATAATATCCTTAGCCGCATCGGCCGCCAGCTTCCACCGGTTGGCATCGTAGCTGGTATAGCCTGTCAGCGGATTGGTGGGGTCGATATTCCCGCCGTTGAAAAGCGGGCTGGCCGCATACAGCAGCACCTGGGACTTCAGGGCCAACGCGGCGCCCTTTGTGATGCGGCCGTAGCTGGTGGGGTTGACCATGGCGGCCGTCCGGAGGCTATCCCTGATATTGTCGCACTCGCTGACGATATAATCCACGCATTCCGAAAAACTGTTGCGCGGCAGTTGTATGACATCGGAGATCTGCCGGATCGCATCTCCCAGCAAAGGAATGCCGCCATAACGTTTGAGCAGATCGAAATAGAGCCAGGCCCTCAGGAAGCGGGCTTCGGACCGGTAGGCCGGGCGGGCTGGCTGGCCATTGGGTAGCTTCTCCATCAGGGGCACACGGTTGATATAAACGCTGAAGACCGTGGCATTGCGGATAGCCGCATAATCCCGTGACCACATGTCGTCCGCATTCGGGTTAGCTGCCGAGTAGGCTCCGGTGGCGATCGCCTGGACGGCCGGAATGCCGGAAGCCGAAGAGATGGCGTCATCCGATGCGGCATCCATAAAATTACCTATTACTCTGTTATAGCCGCTGTAAAAAGCCTGCTGGTAGGTGGTGAGCAGGTAACTCATCGCTTGTTTACCAAGAGAGTCGAGCGGATCGAAGGCGAGGTCAAGCGTCACCTGTTGCCCGAGAGGAACGCTCTCATAGGTCGTCTGGCAGGACGTAAGCCCCAGTCCGCCCAGGAAGGCGGCAAGGATCGATATATATGTCAGCTGTTGTTTCATGTTAACTATTTATAGAATGACGGTTAGAGGCGGATGGTGATGCCGGTGTTGATGACTTTTTGCATAGGGTAATTTGGCAGGCTTACCTCCGGATCCACTCCTTTATAAGCGGCATGTGTAAACAGGTTCTGGGCATTGGCAAAGACCCGGATCCCTCTCAGCTTGAGCCGGCTCATCCAGGAATAAGGCAGATTGTACCCAATGTCCACATTCTTTATCCGCAAATAATTGCCGTTGCGCAGGAAGAAGGAATTGGACGTGAAGATCGGCGTATAGTTGTATCCGCTGCCGCCCGCAGTGAGTCTGGGATAGCTGGCGGTGGCGGCCAATTCCGGTATCCATCTGCCCGATGCCTGGGTATAAGCCTGCGAATAGCCGTTCTTCTGCGCCTGGAAACCGGCGTCCGTATAACCGTTGTTGACGTACTCTTCCCGGTTGGCCACTCCCTGGAGCAGCACGCTGGCTTCGAAGCCTTTAAAGCTGAACCCGACAGTAAGGCCATAATAGAGCAGCGGTTTCTGCGCCCCTAACGGCGCTACGTCGAACTGATCGATGATGCCGTCCTTGTTGAGGTCCTTGTACCGGATGTCGCCCGCAAGGGGAGTATATCCGGCGATGGTTGGTGCGGAAGCGGCTGCGGCTGCCGTCTGGAAAAGACCGTCGGCGATCAGGCCGAAACGCTGACCAATAGGATGGCCCGTATGCACATTCCAGGAATATTTCTGAGCTTGTTCATCCATGAAAAGCACTTTGGACTGCTGGAGAGCAAGATTACCGGTGGCGAAGAAATTAAGGTCGCCGATATGATCCTGGTAGGTCAGTGTCAGCTCCCCACCTTCATAAAGGTCGATGCCAATGTTCTCGGCGGGATATTGGAGGCCGATGAGGGCAATGCTGCGTCCCCTGGTCTGCATGACATCGAAATAGCGTTCGTGATAATAATCCGCCGTCAGCTGCAGGTGGTTGTGAAAGACGGAGAGGTCGAGACCGGCGTCGAGCTTATCGGCTTTTTCCCAGGTGGCATCGATGTTGGCCAATACCTGGCTTTGCGGAATGCCTTGTTCGGCAAGACCTCCTCCATTAGGATAGTTGCTGCCGATGGGATACGTGCCCGCTACGCCGGAAAAATGCTGACGCCAGATAAAATATCCGTAATTGTCTACGTTGGCATTTCCCGTTCGGCCATAAGTAACTCTCAGTTTCAACTGATCCAGCCATCCGGACTGATGTTGTAAGAAACTTTCTTTTGACAGGTCCCAGCCCAGGCCGCCGGCATAGAAAAGACCGTATTGACGACCCGGAGCATAGCGGTCATATCCGCTGTAGGCAAGGGCGCCTTCCACGAAATACTTCTCTTTATAATTATAAGCCGCTTTCCCTGCGTAGTTGGTCAAGGCCGAAGGGATATCATAATTCAGGAGCACTTTCTTCTGGTCGAATAAAACAGAGGCGCTCACCGTATGGTCTCCGAAATGCCGGTCATACCCGGTGGAGAGCTGGACAAAACGGTATCTTGCCCAGGAGGTATTGGTAAAATTATTGGACTGATTGATCGTGCTGCCAAAGTGATTATAACTGGTGTCCCCGGAAGAGGAGATGGATTGGGTGTAGACGGACGCCTGTTTGCTGCGGTCCTGGAAGCTGGACTCCTGCACGGAGACATTGCCTTTCGCTTTTGCCCACCAGCCTTTCACCCATTTATCGAATTTATAGTTCAGGTCGAGATTGGCCATGATATCATGAACATGATCGGCCTTATACCCCGAGCTGATCGTCTGGCCCAGCAGGTTGATATTATAATTGGCCGTGCCGCCATAAGAACCGTCGTGGTTGAGAACGGGATAGGCATTATTAGGTGTATTAAGCAGCCCCGTTAAGATCGTGGACGTACCGGCTCCCGGCTGGTTACCGTCCTGCAGGCGGCCGAAGAGCTGCAGACCGATGTTGAAATCCTTATTCACATCGATATCTACCTTGGAATTGATGACATACCGTTTGAGGTCTGCATTGGTATTATACGGATTGGCATCCGAAGTGACGAAAAGACCTTGCTGGTCCATATAATTCAGGGCCACCACATAACGGGCAGAGTTGCCTCCTCCGGTGACATTCAGGTTATAACGGTTGAGCCGGGCATTATCCTTCAGGACGACGTTGTACCAGTTCACGTCCGGATGGCCGTTGGGATCGGTGTGGTCACGATAGGCGTTAAAGTCAGCCGCCGTGTAGGCCGGGGACTTGCCATCGTTCAGTAACGACTCGTTGAGCAGGTAGGCATATTGGTAAGCCGGCAGCGGTGTGGGCAGCTTCAGGGAAGTCTGAACCCCTGTCTCTGCGGTAAAGGAAACGCGGGGAGGTCCGGACAGGGGCTGTTTGGTGGTGATGATGAGTGCGCCGCGGGAACTATTCTGTCCCAGCAGGATCGTGGACAGCGCATCTTTGAGGACCGATACGGACTCGATGTTCTCAGGATCGAGCGAATAGAATTCCCGTTGCACGCCATCGACGACGGCGATGGGAGACTGTCCCTGGCTGGCGTTATGTCCCCTTAGCTGGACATTGAATTCGGTGTTGTCGGTGGGACCGGCGCCGCTGGTATTGTTGGGAATATTTCCAACAAAGATATCCCGGCTGGTAAGGTCGGCTGTCAGAGGAGTATAAAATCCACTGGTCTGCAGGACATTCAATCCTGCCAGCCGGCCGGGCAAGGCATAGAGATAAGAGGGAGCGGGCGTCGTACTCAATTGATTGGGTCCGATGGTGGCAACCGATCCAAGGAAGGATCGGGCATTCGTCCGGCCATACAAACTTAGCAGGGAGTTCGATGGAGCATAGGGCAGGTAGATCGAATCCCCGGTAGCTACAGCGCCGACAGCGGGAGGAATGGGTTGATGGAGATAACGGTCCAGGAGGCGGACCAGGATGGGTCTGCCGTCCTGTACTTTCGCCTCCGCAACGTTGAAGCCGGTGTGTTCGAAGACCAGGGTAGCTCCGGCGGCCGCTTCCAGCGAGAAACTGCCGTCCTTATCCGTCATGACTTCGGTCTTTACGCCCTTTATATGAATGACGACGCCCGGTAGCGGGTGCCCGTAATCGTCTACTACTTTTCCACTGACGGGCGGATCCGGGATGGCCATGGAAAGGGTCAGCATCGCCAGGAGCAGGAGACCGGTCATTTTTGGGAGGCGGTGATATAAAATGGAGTGGAACATATCTATGATTTAAGATGGGCGATGAATATTATTGGCATTTGAACGTATAGGAAAAGGGGTCGGTTCCTCCTCCATACCCCACTTTATTATTTCCTCCGGCATCGGTGAAAGTATATTTCAGGCTGGCCAGGTGCTGGTTCGCAGCCAGGTTGAATAATTTCCGCGGCCAGATATCCTTCTGCCATTTGTTGAGCCCCAGTGGGATCATTTTGGTGGCATCGGTCTGTGAGCAGACCGACAGGCTGTCCCCGGTCGTGGTGATCCCTGAGACACAGAGATAGACCTGGGTAGCATTGTCCAGTAAGGTCCCGGTAACTCCGCCGTCGAAGGTGACCGTGACGATATCGTTGTCCAGGGAGGTCCTGGGATCGACAGTAGAGAGCTGGGAATGGCAAAAATCTATGAGGTCGCCGGTGCCATTGACCTGGAAGCAGTCGTTATCAGCAGCAAGATATTTTCCGTACTTGTCGGCGGCGCTGAGACCGTCCGAGCTGTTGGCGACGCAATAACCCAGCTTGAAGCTGAGATTGTCCGGGCTGGTCTTCGTGGTTATGCTGACGGTAACAGAGGCGCTGGGACCGTTGTGTACGGAATAGGCCGAATTCGAATAAAAGGCGACCCATTCATAGTCAGGCAGCTTGTTACCTCCATTGCCGATCTTGTTAGCCAGTAAAGTAGGCCAGTCCAGGCCTCCGCCCTGGGGGGCGGCCGTTCCCGGAGGGATGACGGTCATTTGCTGCACACCCGTGGTGAGTTCGCTGACAAAGGTGATATGGGTATTCTGAGCCGCTTTCCAGACTTTCGGCACGAGGATCGCCACCATAAAATTGGAGGTCTGGTCCGCGTCGGATTTGAGGGTCACATTCAGGGTCACGTTCAGGTCATCGCCACCGTTGACGCTGGCGGGCTGAACGACCGTGTCGATGGTCAGGCCGCAGCTCACGATGATGAGCAGGAGGATAGCGCCAGGGATCTTCCAGGCCAGGTGAACTTTCTTTTTAAGAACAGGAAACTTCATAAAATCTGTTTTAGATCAGATGCAAAGGAGACTCAATTTGCTTTCTGAAGGGTGTATTGATAGGAGTTAAGATTACAGCCGGGGCTGAACGTTATGATCACGTTCCGCTGTCCGTTGGTGACAGGATACAACAGCGGAGAAGACTTCGTGACACTGTCCTTCGCCGTGAAGCTGATGTTGAACGGATAAGTGGGATTGTCAAAAGCCCATTTCCCGTTCCTGTCGACAATGAAGGGCACCAGGTTGTCGATGGTATAGCTGCTATCGGTGAAATTGATCCTGAAATGGGTGAAGTCAAACCTCGACGTGATATCCGTACCGTTGCGGGTAGCCTTGAGTACCTGCCAGGAGCCGGCGAGAGCCTTTACCGGTTCGGACGGAGTAACCAGCAGTTCCGGCTTGCAACTGAACAGGCCGGTGGCGCATAAGGCGGCGAAAAGGAAAGTTAATTTTTTCATATGCTCATAATAGTTAGTACAATGGATTTTGCAGCAGCGCGGGAGACTTGGCGATCTCCGACAAGGGTATTGGCCACAGGTACATTGCCTTGGTGAAATTATGTTTGCGAACAACGAAGGGTTTATAGACGATGCCTGGGCCCCGGTCCACTTCCATGCCATGCATCGAAAGATTATCCGTCTGTTCGGCGATCATCCAGCGGCGCGTGTCGAAAAAGCGGAACCCTTCGAAGGCCAGTTCCAACCTTCTTTCATTCCAAATAACGGTACGCATCGCTGCCTGATCCAGGCCGATGGGCAGTTGATAGGGACGTAGGCCGGCCCTTCGGCGGATCGCCTCTATGGCCTGGTAAACTTCCGGTGTGGGTCCTGAGGCTTCGTTGGTCGCTTCTGCAAAGTTCAAGGCGACTTCCGGGTACCGGATCAGTGGCAGGACGCGGTTGGTATTGCCTACACCGTTTTGGATGATGGTCGGGTCCATCATCTTGAAAATATAGAGGCCCGTAGGGGTGCCATTATATACGGCGTCCCCGCTGGCAGGCACCGGCGGCGAAGCATTGGTGTTTATAAAGAGCTGTACCGGCGTGCCCTGGTTGGTGGCGAAGGTGGCGCGCACGGTGGAGTCGTGGATGATCGAATAACCGAGACGGGGGTCGCGGTTCTGATAGGGATTGTTAGGATCATACCCTGAGGCGGGGTCTGTGATAGCTAACCCATTGCTCATCGGGAAAGCATCCACGATCTCCTGGTAAGGATGCGGGCCGCCCGATCCGCCACGGGAGGGCACGTCCCATAAGGATTCCAGGTATTTATTATCCGGCATCATATGGGCCAGGATGTATTCGGTATTATACCGCTGGATAAATAGTTTCTGAAAGCCATACCCCAGTTCTCCGGGTTTGGAGGTGGAATCCACGTACAGGTTGAATACGCCGAGCGCAATGACGGCCTTTGCGGCATCGGCAGCCAGTTGCCATCGGGCAGGATCGCTGTCCGGGTAGGCTACGATGGAATCGAGGCCATTGCCAAGACCATGCGCCTGACCACCATTATTAAACAGGGGACTGGCGCCAAAGAGCAGCACTCTTGCTTTCAATGCCAGGCAGGCGCCCTTGCTGACCCTCCCGTACTGTGCGCCGGACTGGGTTGCCGGTAGGACGGCCGCGGCCGCATCGCATTCCGAAATGATATAAGCTACACATTGCCGGTAGGAATTTCTTTTGGCGGTGATATGGTCTGTCGCGGTATAGATCGAATCTCCGATAAGGGGTACGCCTCCATAATGCTGCAGCATTATAGCATAATACCAGGCCCGGAGGAAACGGGCTTCTGCGGCCACCTGCAGTTTCAGGGCATTGTTGAAGGGGATAATGGGAAGATGCTTCAGGAACTGGTTGACCGCCCGGATATTGCCATAGGGTATAACCCATGCATCATTAGGAACGATGGTGGGGTTCACCGAGCCGGTGGCGAACTGGATAAAACCATTGGTGCTGGAGGCATTGGGGCCTTCCGCTTCATCGCTGGCCGCCTCCAGTCCCGCGGCAAAGCCACCTCCGTTGAACCGTCGGGGGTCGGTGGCAAATCCAATGTTGCTGTAGATATTGTTCAGGAACTGCATGGAATTAGAACTGTCCTTGAAAGTGGACGTCTCGTCCAGGCTTGTCGTCACAGTCTGGTCCAGGAAGCCTGATTTTTTACAGGCGGGAATCGCTGCCGCCAGCAGGAGGATCCAGAAGAGAATCGCGTTTTTTTTCATTATTTGACGGTTTTGAGAAAGGGATATGGTAAAATTGTGCAAGTTCGGAGGCCAGATAAATCCGAAAAAAGTTTAAGAAAAGAGTTGGCCGAAGGGGTCGGTGAGGAAAAAAAGGGGGGCAATCCTGAAAAAAAGGCAATTACTGAAAAACCCTTAGCACCTTTAACATTACTGACGGGATTTGGAAAAATAAGGGGCGCGGGAAGATCCGGCCTGTGGTCCCCGGCAGCAAGGGGAAGCTGTTTTATTCTCATATACAAGCAATTAGATTGGTTAAAAAAGTATTCCGCCGGGTAGACTCCTTGATGGCAATTGGAAACCGGAAGAGCACTTATTAAAATAAAAGTAGATAGAAAAAACGTTTTAGGAAATTTTTTATATATTTTTTTACCTCCCACTAAAGCAGCAATGTCAAAATAGTACCATAACAAATCTTATGTTTCCAACGATCGGCCATTTGTTCTCCTACCTGACGGGGGTGTCGCTACACCTTCCCGTCGCTACTTTTGGGTTTTTTATGGTCCTGTCCTTTGCAGGAGCCTGGTGGAGCTTCCGGTCGGAGTACAAAAGGAAGGAGGCGGAGGGGCTTATTGGTGAGGCAGGCGGGATCGTGCATCCTTACCAATTGATGGACCGGCTGTTATTAGCCTGTGGGATTACCGGGTTCGCCGGCGCTATCCTGTTCTCGAAACTGGAGGGCGTATACGGGTTGAACTATTACGGGGCGCTGATCGCGGGGGCGCTGACCTATTTGTATATCAACCGGAAGCATGGAATATCGCTGGCTATCGCCGCGGACATCGGCAGTCCGGGTATGATGCTGGCCTATGGCATCGGACGGATCGGCTGTCACCTGGCGGGAGACGGGGACTGGGGGATCGTTAACGAAGCGCCGAAGCCTGCCTGGCTCCGGTGGGCGCCCGAATGGGTATGGGGCTTCCGCTATCCTCATAACAGTATTCACCAGGGAATGTATATCCCGGGATGTCCGGACAATTATTGCACGGTGCTGCCGGCCCCCGTCTACCCTACTCCATTTTATGAGGCGGTGCTGTGTATTATCCTATTCTTTGTCCTGTGGGCACTGCGCCGGAAGATCAAAACAGCGGGGGTGCTGTTTGCCGTATATGCCCTTCTCAACGGGGCGGAACGATTTACGATCGAATTCATCCGGGTGAATCCCCGTTATTCCATCGGAGCCTGGAAGCTGAGCCAGGCGCAATGGCTGGCGCTGGGGTGGATAGCCGTCGGATTGATAGCAATGATCCTGGCCCTGCGCCAGCCCAAATCCGGATAAGGCCGTCACTCCATCTTTACGCCCTCGGTATCATCCAGGCGGGCGATAATCCCCCATCCGAAGAAATCGTTGGCCACGCCGATCAGCAGCTCATTGGCGCCAGCCTTCAGGGGCAGGTTGATGGAGCAATTCTCCAGGGATACTCTTGCCCTCGGCGTCTTCATAGAGGGCTCGTCGTAATGATTCTTGTCGCTATACAAATATTTGCCATTGATAAAAACCCAGACATCATTGGTGAAACCCAGGCGCATTTGATAATTCCATTCCCGGTCCGCCCGCAGGGTCGTTTTCAGCCAGACGATACGACGGGGAGGACCTCCTTCATACCGGCGGGGAAGGTTGCCTCCGAACGGGCGCGTGAGATTGACGAGTCCCCTTCTCTCGGCCTGAATGGGCGTCCAGGCGGACTGCGTGCCGGGCATCAGGGCCTTGCTGAAATCGATCCCCGGGGGAATAGTATCGGGTTGGGTGACCTGCCAGTGGCGGAGATAACGGGGATCATTATCCGTGGGATCGAAGCCTTCCGGCCCGCTGAGCCAGCCAATGCCTGTTGCCGGTACCGGGCGGACGACGAGATGGGCTACCGTCATCTGTCCATCAAAGGCCAGGGAACCATGGGTCGTATTCCCTTCCAGCCGGGGGACGGTCAGGGTGGGCCGGGTATCGCTGTTGACATATACCAGCATCTGCCGGCCGAAGATCAGGATCCGGATATGGTTCCAGCCATCCTGCCGAAAACTGGCATTGCCCTGGTAATAGGGCAGCAGGTTCCAGCAAAAGACCCCTTTGAGGATGGGGTTATACTGAACACCCTCCATCCGGTCGGGATGGCCTGCTCCCCAATCGGTACGGAGATAAAAACATTCGGTCTCCAGGGCATCCTGGCGATGGAAAAAAAAGGAGGCGAAATTCGAGTCCGTCGGCAGTATGTCGAAATCGATGATCCCTTCCGAGACATCGGTATTTTTGGCAACGACCTGCCCACCGGAACGGTTAACGATCTTCATGGCGGGACCCTGGGGCATAACGCCGCCGATCGCCGGCGCCGCCGGCAGGAATACTACCGTCCCGGGCTGGAAGGTCCAGCCGTCCGCGTTGAGGGGAATGGTACGGGCAGGCTCGGCAGACCGCGCCGTCGACCCCTGAGCCTGGGTCATGGAAGGAAAACAAAGGGCTGCGCCGAAAGGAAAAAAACATAGACCAAAAAACACTTTTAGCATAATATTTAACTTTAATGCAGCAATTTGCAACCGGGAGACGCGAAGGGACGATTCAAACCCGTTCAAGTTGATTCTTTCGGGATCAGGCGCCTAATCCGCTGAAAAAATGAACAATAATTCAGACTTCAACCATATCCGGCAATGCCTGGAT
>Ga0307517_10005966_pt1 | contig 18175 bp, 8 predicted proteins | sample 23_EM_MG_FD_194515 | JGI IMG/M metagenome (GOLD analysis project Ga0307517, IMG submission 194515) | Populus trichocarpa ectomycorrhiza microbial communities from riparian zone in the Pacific Northwest, United States - 23_EM | ecosystem: Host-associated > Plants > Roots > Unclassified | place... | reverse complement strand
TTGGCAATTCATCTTGGTGTGTGGCACCAAATCTGCATCTTTTAGCTGCTATTTTGTTATTTTGGAATCAAATTTGCTTCTCTTAGCTGCTATTTGTATTTTTGGTTTCTTGGGTTGGTTATCATTTCATTTCTTAGGCCTGCTAAACGTGAGCTGTAAGCAGATTTTCTATGTTTTATATGTCTCCTCCGCCAGATCTTGGCGTATTCTAATGCAATATTATACTTCTCAAAAAAAAAAAACTATATTTGTCATAAAATAAGCAAGAAAAAGGATCGATAGTATAGAATTACAAGATATACATTCCGCCTAGTTAACAACCGGCCAATATTAGACTAGCTACATGGTAAGAGGGCAGATTTTCATCAACTTCCTCACCAGAAACCCTAATAGTGACTTATTAATAATTAATGTCTCATTTAATATAAAAGCCTTTCTTTTCAAAGCTTAAGCCAATATGTTTTATATTTTCCATATAAACATAGTGATATAAGTAGCAAATATTTTATCCAATCACACTTGAAAGCCCTAAAACATAAAACACATCATCAATCTTTTTATCTTTTTTCTAGTTAATATGCAACCTATTTAGATCGGTTGACTTGATAAAAGAAGATTTGGAGGGTCCAAAACATAAATGCTCACAAAAATTATTACAGCAACACACCAAACATAGTCCCATAATGATGATGATTTTCATTTGAATAACTAACAAAAAAATCTAGATATAACGCTAAAGAATAAAGATAATTTAAAACATTATTGATGTTGAAGAGAACACCGAACATAAATGCACAAACACATAAAAGAAAAGAACAACATAATTTTTACATATAGAAGAACGTTTTGTTAAATTTCAAAACGCAACCCTTTTAAGTGTTGTTGGGACACAATATTAGATTTACTCCTAAAATCCAATTATTTTGTTGGGATATTGGCGTAAATGACACAATTACTTTTCTAAAGGTAATAAATAATTAAGTTTTTTTACAAATGAAGAGGACGAGAGGGTCTGGATTATACTTTAGACTCGCAATCATTTGTGGGGCAATATTAGTCATGTCTTTAACGGTGTTTTAGTCCATAAACAACCTAATTGATTGAGAATAAAAATCTCATGTTGTTCAAGAAAAATTTCATGTTATAACTAATGAATAGAGAAAGAGTTGAACAAACCGAGTTCTGGAGCATAAAGCTAGAGAGAACCTTTTTAGGCATACAAAAGCAGGAAATTTTAGGAACAAACTTCATATTCTTGAAGAGGAGAAAGACAAGGAGATTGAACTTTGAGAGAAAGCTTGGAATGTGGTGGTGGCTACTAGTTTTGGTTTTGATTAAAGGTTAGAAATTATATTTATGGACTATAAAGAGATGAGAGACAAAGAGATTGGGGATGAAAGGTGGTTGTTGGGTTTGATTTAACCTATAGGGTTAAGAGAAAACTAAATATTTATACCTGGTTTTTTCGGTTATTTTTTTTTGTTTTCTCAATTTAATTGGTTTTTTGGATTATTTGCTCTTCCCTAGTGGAGATCTTATTCTCACACAAAGAAAATACATTGTTGATTTTTTATGTAAAGTCAAGCTTGATATAATGTTAAACCATGTGCCACTTCTATATCCACATCTTGTAATCTTTTCAAATTTAAGGGTTATATTTTATAAGATCTTCAGCTATACAAAGCATTACTAATGATCTTCATTATCTCAGCTTTACTAGACCAGACATTGCTTTTAGTGTGTATCGAGTAAGCAGATACATATGTAACATTGTGTAATTTAGTATTACACCGAACAATACTTGAAGCCTTGTACTTAAAGAAAACATTTAAAGAGCTCATAAATTCTTTTCCTACCTTGTAACATTTAACCTAATTTAGTTTATCCTTGTTTCAACAAAATCTTAGCATAGTTTTGTTTATAAAGAACCCTTATCCAATAACTTCTCTTACTAAATTCCCTGTATAGAATGAATATTAAAATCTCCATCATTTATCACAACTTAGGTTGTCTCATGAACACCACTCAAAAACACAATCTTTATCTATTTCAGAAGAATATAATCCTATATGATCCCTACATGTATATAGATATAATTTCATATTACTAAATTCACAGTACATATTTATACCATTACCAATATCCACAAATCAGGAAAGAGATATCCCTCCTTTATTGTTTATAAATTCTTATAGTATGCTAATCCAATACAAGAAATAAATATAGATACAATACATTGGATTATCCTACAATCTCCTATTTCTATACTAATTTCAAAGAATCTAGAAAATAATCACAAAGTTGAGGTCCTTAATTGAATGTACCACCTATAACACATAATAGAATATAATATAAATTAATGATATTCATATCTATTTCCACTATTTTCTTTATCATACTTTTAGAAATAATCGTACAATTTTTGGTCTTTTATGAGTATGTTCAGAATTAACTATAATTTTGGATTTATTTGTTTTTTTTATCGAAGAACACACCTTTTTCCTACTTTATACCGTAATATGCTAATAAAGTTTCATTTTCCTCTTTTATGACATCCTTCAACAACTTCTAATATTTTGTCTCACCACACGGGTTCTTACCACAATTATCTTTGTTAGACTCTATAGTAACACTACTACAATAACTCCTACTCATATATACCCATTTCCCTTAATATCTTTAGTATCATACTCGCTCTACAACTTAACATATTCATCATCACAATTTGCTTCCTTAATTGATTAACCTTTTTCAATTATAGCTAATGCCTAAAATGGAATGTATTCATTAAATAATCTAAAACTTCTAGTTCATACATTAATCCACTTTTAACTTTGTGAATCACTCTTCGATGTCATAAGTCCTACTTTGGAACAACGTCTTCCTTGATCTCATTCATCACTCATAAGCTCATACCTTAGTATATTTTGAATTACAATTCATTTAGATATTAAAAAAAAAAAATCTTGCCCTCAATTGACCATATTCATCACTCAAGTTCAATGCCCATTAGTTTTTATTTCTTACTTAATTATAAGTTCATGATACAATTTAAGTACTTGGATTCATCAATCCAATACATGTACTTAGCTCATGTTTAAGTCATATTAATGGCTATTCAACTTGATACCCATAATTCATGCTTTAAACATCAATCTTTTCTATAATTTTATTTTTAATACATTTTTCTCGTACTATATCTTGATTTCGCACCCCTTACTCTTTTTTTCTTTCATCTTTTTGGTCGGTACTTTATGTCAAACTTTTTTTTGTATATGTCCCGATAATCATAGCATGTGCTTTGTGTCAACCATGTTCATCGATTCATTCCTTGTATTAATTAATAATAAGTATTCGTAGTTTTTATTTCACTTTACATGTCTTGATATACACGTATAAAATTTGTATTACATTACATAATTAATCATCGTTGAAACAAAACATCATTACAACATATAAGTCAAATATTATATCTTTTTTTCTTCTATTCATACTTCATAAATAAAAATCCAACATTAACATGCACAATGAAGATCCCGTTTCCAAAATATTTCCTTTGGCAATAAGCCATAAACCCCTCATCATCACATGTAACCAACTGCTCAATCCCAATATTAGTACACTTGATATCGTTAGCCACCACTTTCAGGGTCATCTAATCGATTAAATCCTAGTATCAATACCAACAATACCATTAGTCTCCACCACATGGTAAACTACTCAAATTATGCTCGGTTTGGCTGACATTATGAATTTTAAACTAAAATTTATAATTCTCATTTTAACTTCAACAATACCTTTAAATTTATTTATGAAGATCATCTCCTCCATTACACATCACATTTATTATTATTTCCATTATTTATCTATTTATTTTCATCTTGAGTTTCCTTTACTCGTCAAGGTCTTATTATTTCGGTCTTACGTTCACACGAGGGTTTACAATATGCACAAGCCTCGAGTTCCACATTGGCAAACTGTTAAAAGGATCCTTAGATATCTTAAAAATACAATTTTGTATGGCCTATTGATCATAAGTCAAACTAATCATTCTCATCATGGTTATAACGATGTTGATTGGGTTGGGGATATTGATGATCATCACAGCATTGATGCCTATTGTGTGTTTCATGGCAAAAACTCTATCTCTTAAAGCTGTAAGTAGCAGTAGACAATTACTCATAATAGTACCAAGTCGGAATACAAATTATTGTCCAATAGAGCAACTAAAATTCAATGGCTTCACTCTTTATTGTCCACCATTTCTTTTCCATTTCTTAAATGTCAAAGTCTCTGGTGTTACAATATTGAAGCAACATATTTGTCTTCCAATTCTATTTGTCATGCATAAACAAAACACAAATTGATTTTTACTATGTTCATGATCAAGTTCTCCAAAAAAAAAAAAAGTGACAATATCTTTCTTGTCTACATGAGATCAACTGGCATATCTTTTTACAAAACTATTAGTTGTTGCTCGTTTTCGTTTATCATGCAACAACCTTCATGTACAAGAACTGCCCTTTAATCTTGAGGGGTAGCTCAATTGATCAGGTATTGGGTTTGTTTCCCAATTATCACGAGTTCGAGTCCTCTCAGGACTGCTGGAGGCTTACATGATTGTTAATTTCAGGATTCATGAAATTAATCAAGATACACGCAAGCAGATCTGAAAATTCATAATTAAAAAAAAAAAAGAAAAAAAAAGAGAGAGAGAACTGCCCTTTCAGTTGAGGAGGCCTACTGAAGGAATTGAATATCCTGAAAATAATGCAGCAGATAATGACAAAGTTGATGTTGCAGAAAATATCAAGTCAAATCAAGTTGTTAGACAAATATCAGCACCTCTATCCTCTACTAATAATGTTGTAGATATGGACACCAAAAATCAAGTTGTTAATTATATATCAAACAAAAGGAGTAGCGTGATCTGGAGGATCGTGTCATCTGAATTGTATTATATAAATAGGTTGAAGCAGTATATGTAAAGTATAAAGAAAAACACAGTTTTCATTGTCTCTTATGTGTTTATATTGCTGAGTACCACAAAATATTATGCAGACATGTTAATATCACTTTTCTCAATTTAACCACAATAATATGTTGGTCTTGACATATCAACATGTGATCCACCGATCTAAAACCTAACTCAGGCGTTTGATTTTGAACCAATTTTTTTTTATTTAAAAACCTTAAATGACATTTTAATAAAAATTTTGGATTGACCCATGAATCCATAACTTAAATCGAATAACTTTTGAGAAGGTTTGAAAATGTTTGAGTTCGAAAATTTAATAACAATGTTCCCATTGTTGGACAATGTGTAACTAAAAACTACAAATGGTCAATCCATCATAGAACAACAAAAGCAAGAAAACCTGCGACATGAAAAGGACATTAATTTACAACAAAAAATCCAGCAAAACCCAGAACCTCACCTCATACATCCATGGTTGCCCCCACAACTACTGCAGCCTTCAGAATCAAGTAGGTGCGGGAAACACTCCTCTCGCACCAATGGATTCCTATTGTCAAAGATAGGTCCGTTGATATAACACAAACAATTGCCCCAGTATTCCACTAGCAGTACCAAAGAGCATTGCAACAAACATTCTCATAAGACCACCATTCCGAAGTGCCAAGGTTTCACATTCTTAACAAAAGTTAACAGTACAGCAATGTCACAGAAGAGCAATTCCTGGAATCTACTTCCCATTCACAACATGGTGAAATAACTGCGTTCAATCTAAACAAATCTGGCAATGGTTCATACAGTATCTAGAGATAAAAATGCTATCTTGAGAAAATCTTAACTCGACAAAACTCCACAGTTGTAGATCTGGCTATCATTCATAGTTCTTACTTTTGACTCTTTAAAAATGATCAACAGAAAAGAAGTATTTGGATGTCAATTTTTCATCTTGTATATAAATCTAGTCTAGCACCAACAGCCAGAAAGATCACAATTATGGAATGACTACAGTAGCACGTAGCTAAAGAATTTGATAGCTTGCTCTGTTACGCTATAAGGCAATGACAGTCCAGTGGTCTGCGTGGATCTTTTGTCACAATTTGAAAGTTAGGAAATGGAGCAAGTCAAATGTGGGAAATTATATGAATCAGCGAGTTAAAAAATATATATGAAAGTTGACCGCAGAATGAATCTAGTTTTTGATCACTAAACATGCAGGATAAACCAAAGAGAAACAGGTAATTAATACAATAAAGGCTACATTAAGCAAGTGAAACCTTCTCAAAATGAATTAATAATCTACACACCATTTCTTCAATTCAAAGTTAAATTTCAGTGCTCCCATGATTAGACAATATGCAAAAACTACATTTGGACAATTAACGATCAGTTACAACAACACCTGCTAAAACAAGTACCAAGAAGAAGAAAATAAAAGAACAGGAATTTACAATACAAGTCTCCAGCAGATCTAAGCTCCAGTACCTAATGCTTGCCATCTTGGACGGCTTTATCTACAACTACTTTGACTTTCTTGTATTCAAAATCCCCAGGGTGGGCAGAACACTCTTCTGGCACAACTGGGCGCCTATTGCCAAATATGGTCCAAAGATATAACACCATGAATGCCCCCAGAGCTCCACAAGCAGTTCCAAAAATCATTGCAGCAAGGATTTTTAAAATACAATCACTCTTCTTTTGAACTACCACTGGTTTCACACGTTTAGCAAAAGCCCGAGGGTCCAGTGGCTCAGAATGCATCCAATGGGGGACATGCCTTAGCTTTAAGCTCCATGAATAGAGGAAGCAAGTCTGAGACGAATTTCCATTTGATGAGCTCAAGCCTATCAAAACCCTCTCATCATTGAGCATTTTTGATAAGTCAATTGGGTAAGAGAGCAGTGGATCAATTGGCTTTATATCACCAGATTGACTCAATCTAACCTCTAATCTTTTCGAACCCGCTTCATAATCAATCCAAGAATGCAATCTTTTTCCACTATTCAAAACCATATTATTGGACGAAACATTTCTCACTTTGACTGACACAAAACCACCCACGTCAATTCCCACATGGTTATCATTCAAATCACCAAATTTAGCATCCCTCGACGTGTCAAATTCAACAGCAACAAATTTAGGACTACTTTTCTCTGATCCTAAATATAGCCCAAATGGGCTGTTATCAAACATCCTCACATAAAAACCACTAGGAACCAAAAAAAAAGCCAAACCATCTCCATCATCAGTTGACATCAAGAATGAGAAATTGGTGGAAAAGGAAACCATATTTCCAGAAATACCTTCGACAAGCTTGATGGGTTGCTTGTACATGACTCGTCCAGCACTTGAACTCCCTGCGCGAGTGAGTTGAAGAGAACCATTACCAACGACCTTCGCATCACCATAAAGAGCAATGTTGGACTGAAAGTTTGGATTTTTATCAAAAGTTTCAAAGGAAAAGGAGTAACTTGAGCCAGCATTTAGCATTTTCAAGTGAGAAATCATGAAAGTAAGCACCGTTAAGCAGGCGGGAATGTTGAACTTGGCCATGGCTGAACTGGGTTTCTTCAGCTGAATCTTGGTTTGCTTGGCGTAGTGAGATTTCTAGGGTTTGTGAGGTGAACCCATTTACAAGTAGGTGACTTTACTTTTTTTCGGGGCTTGTAGACTGTAGAAACCGAAGAATGAAAGCAAAGAATATTGGGGAGGCTGGCTTGGAGGTTGTGAAAATTAAATACGTTCACTCCCTTCTGAAACTCTCTGACCCACTTTCTCTGAGTTGCTGCTGCGTGAGGGAATAGCTTATTTTGCAGCCATACCCCTATGTCTTTTTTATTTTACAAAAAGGTTATTTATATTTCTAGTTTGTTTTTTTAGTTTCAAAAATGTTTTTAAAAATATTTGAAAATTTTTATTTTTTTGTTTTAAATTAATATATTTTTATATTTTAATACGTTAATATCAAAAATAATTTTTAAAAAATAAAAAATATATTATTTTAATATATTTCTAAATAAAAAATACTTTAAAAAATAATCATAATTATTCTTCTAAACAACACGTGGCTTGGCCAATCAAACGTGAAAAATGAAAAGAATAATTGATTGCATTAAATAAATAAAAAAAGAAGAATAGAATCATTGATTGCAAACAGGCAAAAGATGAAACAATGCGAAATATAAAAGAGAGGGCATTAATAAAAACTATGTTTGGGAATCTGGTCTATTCCGTGTTTTCGAAAACGTTGTGTGTCAGAAAAAAAGAATCATTGATTGCATACAGGCAAAAGATGAAATAATGCAAAACATAGGAGGGCATTAATGAAATAACCAAAAAACGAATCCAGTTGTCAAACACCCTAATTAATTCGAAGACAGACCACCAACTCTACTCTCGATTGCATCCACGCCCTTTTGTCTTGTCTTGAACTGACTTCTAAAAGGACACTTGGACCAACCACTTAGCGAGTTGTATGTACCTCCACTCCACTCTAGTTTTAGGAGCCCTTTCTTTTTCCTTTTTGAATTATTTATGATTTTTTCTGTGGTAGTGCGGTAAAAATAAAGCCAAGGATTCTTCACAGCACCACTAACTTGCTCGGTGGGTGCTTATGCATCCTCCTCCTTGTTGCCTCTTTGTGTGTGTCTGGAATCTGTTTCTTTTTATGTTTAAAAAAGTATTTTTTAAAGAACTGTTTATTTTTTATTTTTTATTTATTTTAAAATATTTTTTTATTATATTTTCGAATTATTTTAATATACTGATATTAATAACTAATTTTAAAAAATATAATTTTAATAAATTTTTAAATAAAAAGCAATTATTATCATAATACCAAACGAGCTTTTAACATTGTAGCTGTAGTTGTGATTTTAAAAAAATAAATTTTTTAAAAAGTATTTTTAGATGGGGTTTTAAGATGAAAATAAAAAGAAAAACAATTATGAGATAGATTTTTACTTGTAAGATAAAGGAAAAATAGATTATTTTAATTTCTACATAATTAAAATTTGAAACTCAATAATATATAAACTAATTATTTTTTAATTTATACCAAAAACAAAAGTCATCGCATATAAAAACACAGATAAAAGATGGTTGGGTGGAGCAAGACAATGTGCGTAATTAGTACTTTAGCAAGCTCTTTCCAGGCAAAGACTAATGTGCGCATGCTCTTTTGTCGTGTTGGTAAGGATAAAGTAGCAGAAAGCCATTTAATAGAGGAAAACAGAGTCCACCAAAATCATTAAATTTAAAGAACCTTCGACTGTGGCCATTGCCTGTCTATCAATGGAAGATCGTGCTGTGTGTCGTTCTTCTGTACATTCTCTCTGGCCTGGATAATGCATTGAATTTATTGCTGTGAACAGAGGCTTGGCCGTGTCCTTGTGCTGTGAATGCTGAGATACACTGTGGTTTGGTGAAGGCCAATCTTCAATGAAATTAATGTTGAGATGCCATTTCTCATGACTTTAGTTAGTGTTGGTAGGGTCCTTGCAGGTTTTTGGTGGGTGTTACTGTTTGAGAAGTGAAGTTTTATTTTCTAAAAATTTATAAAAAAATATTTTTGCATCGAAAAACAAATAAACTATAATTAATTTAAGATTTGATTCAAGTTTTAAAAGATTTAAATGAAAGTTAATTGTGTTATATTTAATTGATTTAGGGAGTGTATTCTAAATGTAGTGTAAATCGTATTCTTAAAAATTTTGAATTTTATTTTTGAATAAAATTTGTTTTATGTTTTCAATATTGATGTCAAAAATAATTTTTAAAAAATAAAAAAAATTATTTTAATGTATTTATAAACAAAAAATACTTTGAACTGTCGTCGCTATCACTAGTACAATCTCAAACAAATTCTTAATGAATTAATCTGATTTACCTATAAAAATATAATTTATTTATTTAAAAAAAAAAAAAAGAGATGCTAGATTAATAATGGAAACTTTAATGAAAATGCAAACTATTGGGTTTGGGGAAAGATGACAAAACCACTTTACCTCAGACAATGATTTTACTTTAAGCATCATAGAATGTCAATGACTATGATTAAAGCAAATAGATTTGAATAAAATTGTGAATACAATTATGTTGATGGTCAAATATCGAAAACATTGGTATAATGGCAACTCCATGGTCCATGCAATTGATTCTCTAAATGAAAAATAAAACTATATTCATATAGTTATTAATAATATAATTTTCGATGATTGCTTTAAATAAACATCGTAAAATTGTTATAAATAATATGTAGATAGATCATCAAAAAACAAATTCCATACAGATTGTAATTACTGGAAAGGTCTGAATACATTGTATATTCGAGGGAGATGTATCCGTAAGATGAATGGACTTATAAAGACTGTTTGTTTTTGCGTTTTAAAAGTATTTTAAAAAATAATTTTTTATTTTTTTATTTACTTTAAATTAATATATTTTTAGTGTTTTCAGATTATTTTGATTTACAAATATTAAAAATAATTTAAAAAATAAAAAAAATTATTTTAATATATTTTTAAATAAAAAAATATTTTAAAAAATAATTATGAAACATTTCGAATTACAAAGCCTGCCATGGCTACAAGACGAAGTAATTGGGTCCAGAATGAGGGCGAGCTGTCATGCTAGGTCTCATTGTGTGATGTTGCTTTCATCAAGGAGCGGCCAAAGTTTAGAACCACGAGGAGTGACTGTGGATGGACGCTAAAGTGGAGACATGGGACCGCTGTATGAAGGGTGACTACTGACCAGTGGCTAATAATACTGAAAGCTATGTAGGCTTCGGTTATTGGTAATGGTACCCATGGACCCTTAGTCCTTAGGTTCAGCTCAATCTTTGCTTATACATCCATGGCTAGATGATTCTTCAAATAGATGTTCAAATAGATGGTGATATTTTTCTTTTCCTGCTGTGAGTAGTAACCGAATTCCCGTTTATTTTTGTATTTTAAAAGTTTTTTTAAAAAAAATTAATTTTTTTATTATTTTTAAATCATTTTAATACGCTGATATCATATTAATTCTAACTAGCTTTTCTTGTCATTTTAACATAGCATAGGTTTTTAAGTATTTTATAAATAATTCTAACATTTTTGTTGACTTTTTTAAATCTTTACATAGAAGACTCGATGTAATTTTCCACGAAATTTTTCATATAATAATAGTGTAAATTTTGTAAACGAGGCAGGGATCAATAACTCAGAACAATATCATAGCTAGTTTTATTGTTTTAAAGGTGCTCATGAGTTCCACTGTGACTTTCAAGCATGTTCTAGCTATTCTACACTCATCGTTATTAGCATCAATGATGCAAAATTATTATGTTTAATTATAATGAAACAGGTTATAACACAAGTTATATATATATATATATATTGACATATTTGCCATGTTTAAAAAAACATTTGCCTGAATCATTCAGGGTATTTCAGTTCTTTTATATGACATATTAATCATTAAAAATTTATACAGCAATGTAATTGTCTAACTTTTTTAAGTTTAATAAAATGATTTAATTACCATTCGAATTATAAATTTTAAAATTAGCTAAGAAAACTATTTTGGTATTTTAAAAAAATACAGTAAAATAACATAATTTTCCCTTGAGTAAAAAAGATTATGCCATCCGTAGAGGGACATTTTGGTCTTTTCATCTATTTTTTTTTGTGAACTCCACTATGTCGATGACACTTTCACCTTTTAAGTTTGATAATTAATTTTTTAATCTAAAAAGTTACTAATACATGTGGTGCACGCGCTAACACATAAGAGACACTCATGTACTTAGAGCAGCGTGTGAAGCCCTCGTGGTGATCAAAATTTCCCTTTCATCATATTGTTAGATGCATTAATGCGTTCTTTTTTTAGTGGTGTGCATGTGTCGGCATAGATGAGGCAATTTGTCAATGATTGACTTTTTTTTTTCTTGTCTTCTCTCTCCTCCCCTAAAAATTATAGATTTATCTTATTATTTTTTTACTATTTCTACTTCAATCCTTATTTTTTAAAATTTAATTTTGTTTTTTGCCCTTTTATAAAAGTTTTATTTATTTTTAATTTTATCTTTCAATCTCAATTTATCATATATTATTTTTTTTAATTTGGTCAATATTTTTTTTTCTAATTTTTTGTCTTATCCCTTTTATAGAAGTTTTATTAGTTTTTAATTTGATTATTCAATCCAAATTCATAGTATATTATTTTTTACAATTTAATCATGATTCTTTTGATTTATTTTTATTTTTTATCATTTTGTTAATGTTATTATTCTTTTCAATTTAACCCTCAAATTAAAAAATTATTGTTTCCCTCTAATTTATTTGTTATTTTTATTTGAACCCTCTTTCTTTTATTTTTTATTTTGAATCTTTTTGTATAGTTTTTTTTTCTTTCAATTTTGTCCTTCAGTGTTTCATTTCTTGGGGATTGTGTTTCATGATTTTTCCATATATAGTGTTTCCAGTATAATGACTCGAGTTACGAGTTTGAAAAGTTAAAAAGACCTAACATTTTTTTAGTTTATTTTCTTTTCTGATATCATCATTCAATATTTTTTTTTTAAAAAAAAATTGGTTTTATGGTTTTCTTCAATTTCTTTGTTTTTTTTTTTTTATTATTCTTACCTCATTACCTAGGACACGAGTTTGGCAGGCTAATCTAAATTGGCTCGGCCTTTAATGCTCAGATTACATGTCTATCATGCTACCTTATGTAGACTAATGTTAGTTTTTTTTTATCCTTTTTATCCTATTTTGTCCTTCCATATTTAATTTGTTAAAAATTAAACAACATTGTTTTTCCGTTCTTAGATAAAAAAAATTTTCTCAGAATTTTTTTTGTCAGTCTTGTGGTTTTCTTCAAAAAAGACACGGGTTTAACAAGTTAACTCAATTTCTATTAGGTTATCTCAATCTCATGACATAAGACACGGGTTTAACAAGTTAACCCAGATTGACTCATCCTTAATGCCTAGATTACTACTAGCTCGGGTTGACTCACACTATTTTTTTAACCTTTTTTACCCTATTTGTTCCTTCTATAATTAAGAGTTATGTCTTTAAACTCTACATACAGATTGGTCTGAAAATATATTTTTTTTTATAAATATCAATTTGATAATGACAAAAATTAATTACAAAACAATCTTTGAGGGCGTTTGTTTGATGGAAAGTGGTTTCATGGAAATCATTTTCCAAACTTTCTTGTGTTTGTTTGTCATTAGAAAAATTGGTCAACAGAAAACATTTTCTAGTCAAAGGAAAATTTAGCTTGGTTTCCAGGAAAGTATTTTCTTTTTATTTTGGGTGGAAAACACTTTCTAGAAGTTGTGAAAAATTTAAAAATGTCATATTATTTGCTGATTATATCAAATTTGGTCCTCAAACTTTTTGATTGCTATATATATTTTGTTTTGAATATTTTTTTTCAATTTCATCCCTTAGAATTTAATTTTTATATTAACTTTGGTCCTCATTTTTATAATTGTTATTTACTTTTCCCTTATCATTTTTTAATTGAAATTTTTATCAATCAAATTTGATCCTCATTCTTTTGATTGTTACTTATTTTATTTGAAATAATTTATGAAATGGTAATTATTATTTTAATTTCTTCATCTTTTAATTTTTTTATTTGTTAGATTTGATCTTTATTATTTTGATTATTATTTATTTTATTTGAGATAATTTATGAAATTATATTTTTTTCAATTGCATTCTTATTCAACCTTTTGTTTTGTAAGATTTGTTTCTCATTATTTTAATAAACTTGAAATAAATAAAACATTAATAAGTTATTTTTCAGCTCATTTGACATCACCAAACACTGGAAAGTGTTTTCTAACTTATTTTTCATTACACTACTAAACATTAAAAAATAATTTACTTTTCCGGAATTTACTTTAAAAAAAAAAACTACTTTCCAGCAAATAAACGAGACATTCTTCTCCCTCTAGTTTTTTTCTACAAACACTTTGACGTTTATCAGAAATAAAACAGAACTTCTTAATAAACTTATAAAAATTGATGTCTATAAGTCTAATGCTTTGTTGTATGAAGATATATTATTTTAACTCCGCAACAAATATTGGGAGTAATTAATACCTTAAAAATAATGATTTTCATGCCTCTAAACCTATTTTTTATACCCGCTGACATTACAGCTTATCGAAGCCATGCAGCAGCACACAAAAAATCATAGTTTTAAAACCTGACCCGGTTCAAGGGTCGGGTTCCGGGTTTTGACCGGGTCATCGGGTTGCCCGAGTCAATCCCTATTTAAAAAAAAATCAAAACGATGTCGTTTTAGAAAAAAAAACAAAAGTCAACGGGTTGCAACCGAGTTTTTGACCGGGTTTTGCCGGGTCAGCCCGCCGGGTCACACCGGGTCATGACTTTTTCTATTTTTTCTTCAACCCGGCCCGGTTCCAGCCCTGGGTTGGTTGGGTCCCAGATCGACCCGCCGGGCCAGGTCGGTTTCAAAACTATGCAAAAAATCATCCTTTCCCACCAAGACGGATCTGAATAACCATCAACTACTTCACCATAGAGGACGTCTGGGCGAGGGTGGGCTTCGATGAAGTAGCCTGTGCTCCTTTTGATCGCTTTCAAGGCGTTTGAGAGTTCTCATTTGGCTTCTAGTTGGGAACATGGTTCAATACAGTCAACGCTATTGGAAATCTAGACTTTACACTGTCTCCTGCATCATAGCATCCTCCCAATAAATCTATCTGATAATGCAAATTATATGGTCTGATATATAAAATCCAAAGGATTATCTATCATATATATCTTACTCCACCTTCACTGTGCTCAGAATCTCCACTTCATTGCACCGACAGTCGCTAGTTAGGACTTAGGAGGCAATTTTCCAGAGCCTTGTACCCCATTATTCCAGAGAAAATTAATGAAATATTCAAGTAACTTAACATGGAAATTTAAAATAGACAACCTACGTATATTTGCAGTTTTTTTTTCTTACTTCATACTCTTTTAAAGCGTGAAACTAGTTCGGGGTTTGTGGCTGCCCCTCCCAATAAATACGCTTTCTGAGAATCAAACTTATGTTCTCACCCTTACAGGAATATAACAGTGTCTTAACTGGTATATTTGCAGTTTGAATTAACATAATTGCTCCATGATATAGTCTTTGTTGAAGTTAATGATTTTAATAAGGAAAATTCTACAATGCTACCATTTTCTCTTCTAATTAAGTGCTATTATACAAACAATACTCTAAAAAGCATGGAAAGTACTCTAGCTTTCTCCATGCCTTTTATGTATCAGTGTTTCATTGTGCACTGTTCATTGCACAGTACACAGTTAAACTTTGAGTTGTCTTTTTTTCATTTTCATTTTCGTTTTTATTTTTTATTTTTTATGCCTTTATGGTTTTTTTTTGCCTTTTTTCTTTGTGTTTTTTTCTTTTAATAATTTTTTTTGTTTAATTTAGTTTGTTAAAGTGAATTATTTTTTATTTAGTTATCAGACTTTCATGACATAGATCTCGGGTTTGACGGGTTAACCTGGTTTGACGAGTTAACCCAGAATTTTTATTTTTACTTTTTTTCTTTTTAATCAATTTTTTTTGTTTAGTTTAGTTTGTTAATGTTAAATTTCTTTCTATTTAATTATCAGACTTTCATGACATGTATCCCGGGCTTGATGGGTTAACCTAGTTTGACAAGTTAACCCAATTAATTTTGAATTAACTCGTAATTTTTTTTTTATTTAGTAATAAAATGGAAGAATACATAGGATACAAGAGAATTGACTGTGTGGACAAGAAAATAGGAAATTAATGAGATGTAAGAGACGAGACCGATTTGTGCAGACAAAATAATAGATAAGACATAATTTTGTGTTCATGTCGTTGTCTGACAGTAGGCGATGAGATGGAACAAAACACAGAAAATATTTTATTTATGCTTATAATGCTTTTTGTTCATGTCGTTGTCTGACAGTAAAAAGATAATGATTAAGATCATAGAAGAAAATGCATTCATTGTGCTAAAATTATCTTCTCTCATTTATCTTTTTTTTTTTTTGCATTTATTGTTTTGCCAATAACATAATTTTTTAGCGTGAACGGTCCAGAACAATGAAATGTTGTTCTGATTTTATTGTTTATGTTAATATTTATATTTTATTCATTAAATTCTGAATATCCATAAAAATATTTATTATCAAACTATTATTTATTATATATATATATAATATTTATATCTTATTAATTGTCGATTAAATAAAACAACTATTAATTGCAGCCGTGCATTTCTCCTGATGGATATAATCAACATGGCTGTTCTGACCGGCGATAATGGATTCAGAAACCAGAAAAACAGCAAATCAAAGAACTCTCACTTAAATTCCGTCATCCACCAAGAGCCTAATCAAGCAATGTAAAAGAGCGCTTTGCGTTTTGAACCAGGGTAGCAGAGATTTACCTGGTTGACGAAGCAAACTCACATGTAGCAGAGATTTACCTGGTTGACGAAGCAAACTCACATGCTTCCTCAACTATCTGTCTTCTCTAGCACCTGTTTGACGAAGCAAACTCACATGCTTCCTCAACTATCTGTCTTCTCTAGCTTTCTAGCTAGCTAGGTTGGTGATTCTGATTATGGATGCCATTTTCTATTCAAATCTTAAAATATAACTGTTATGGAATCATCATGGGGCAAGCAGCTACGATCTTCAGGAGAAACGTTGATCTTTGGATAAGATAACTAGCCTGGTAGTAATTTGGTCAAAATGTTTTTGATTGATACTGTTGCTCAGGTTTCTCTGTTTGATGAATATGGAAGCATTCATGTCCGGCAAAATTCATGTCCGTTGTTAAACATGGCCACATGCCATTTGAAACTTTTTGAATAGCCAGCGGCAAGTTCCTCTAATTTCTTTTTTTTCAATTCTCTAAACTTTTTGAAGGAGTTAGTCTTTCGGTTACTCTGTTGGTATTTTATATTCTGTCGATAATTTTATGGGTATAAAATATTTTTTTTCTAAAATATTTTTGTGTTTTTTTATCTATTTAACATGTAAATACAGTAAAATCACAACACTCGTTTCACATTTGTTACCCTATAATTATTATCAATTTTCTCTAAAAAATCAAATTCCTCTTAATTTATCGAAATTTTCAACTTAATAATAAAATTGATTAAATATGAAATGTACCTATTAAATAAGTCATTATCTATTTCATTATAAAATACCCAAGTTACAAAATCAAACTTAATTTCATTAAATGACAAAAAAATATAATTTTTCAAAATATCAAACAAATCTTAACATGTACAAATCATACATTCATATACACAAATTTCTATATAAAAAAGTTGTAAAACAAGTAAACACATAAAAAAACTACATATACAATATAAAAATGCCAAAAAATTAACATTTTAAAAACGAGTTACAATAAGAAATGGAAAGTTTTGCTTACTTGATATGGAGAATTTTTTTTTAAAAAAAATGAACTAAAACAGGGATACTAATAGATTGAGTGTCAGGGTGGCTGAATTTGTGATGATGAGAGCTTGATTTGTGATAAAATAAGAGGAGCATGGGTGTCATGTGCTGTTTTTTGCAGAATAAAAAGAAAGAAAAAGAAGTATAAATGGGGAAGGAAGTCATCTGTCAAGTTATAACTTGAATATTACTGAGGAATTCACCAACGGGTATTAATAACATGCATATTTTATCAGTAATTCTGTTTATAACGATGATACTCCATTTTTCTTATTCCTTGATTTTGAACTATAATTCCTTCAGTACTCACCGATTAAAAATTTTCTTCAGAGAAAATAGTAATGTCTTGGTCCATTAGTGAATGTCACTATAATTTACTGATGGTATTGTTTCTTTTGGTATTTTCATTTATATTTGATAAATTTATGATAGTGATGCGAGATATGAAATGGTAGGAGACCAATCTTGTCATACTTAAAGATTTGAAATGTGAAGTTTATGTGAAACATGTTGTATTTAAAAAGTTAGGAGTTAAATTAAATAAATATAAGTTAGTGAAATATCCAAAAGCCTCTATAGTTTTTATTTATTTTATGCTACCTTTCTTTTTATTTTTTTATTTATTTATCATTTTTAAATAAATTAATTAATTACTTATAATATATATATATATATATATATATATATATATATTATTTTCATGTTTCTATTAACATTGTTAATTACA
>Ga0307517_10005965_pt1 | contig 18175 bp, 8 predicted proteins | sample 23_EM_MG_FD_194515 | JGI IMG/M metagenome (GOLD analysis project Ga0307517, IMG submission 194515) | Populus trichocarpa ectomycorrhiza microbial communities from riparian zone in the Pacific Northwest, United States - 23_EM | ecosystem: Host-associated > Plants > Roots > Unclassified | place... | reverse complement strand
TCTCGTTTTCGTTTTCTGGTTGGCAAACTCTCGATGCTTGTAGCTGCCGCATCGTGAGTTTGAGGGGAGATGTTAAATAATATTTATGTAGTCTTATTTATTAAGGGTAGAATAGTACTTTCAGTTTAACCTATATATACTTTGTTTGTATTTAGGTTAAGACTAAGCACTCATAATATACATATTATTCAGAATTCTAGCCTCCTTTTCGTGTTTGAGCTTAATTATTTTAACAATATCCACATAGCCCTTGAACATATCTACCTATGTGATATCAATAAACTTGTAATAAAAAATATTAATATAATTTAAATCAATAATATTTTTTGTTGAGAACCTTCCATATTTTCTTTGCACTAAATCTCTAAATCATTAGCGAGGAGACCATTAATGATATCATCACTACCATTATGTCATTGTATATGATATCATTATCAACATAATCATTATCTAAATAAATATTATAAATTGATGAAAAATATCAATTCACACCTATCTCATCATAAACAGGATCAAGATCTTCATGATACCCATCCCGAGCAAGAAGCTATAATTAGAACCAACAAACACCATGAAAGGAGCTATTAGAGGTGTCAATTGAGTCAATTACAATGTCAAAAGATAAGAAGATTAAATAGGAGGTTTTGGGCTTAATTTTTTCTAATAGGTAGTTTTGATTAACAAGTATAACTTTTAATCTAATTGACAGATCATGTTAAAATTTTATGAAAATATTTTAAAGGTCTTTTTTTTGCTATAAGGTTAAAATTTAGTAATACTCAGAGTTCAAAAAAACTTTACAATAAAGTTTAGAAGTTATTATCCAAGAATTATATTAATTTTCTAGTTAGTTATAGTTAGAGTAAGATTATATTTTCTTTTAATTTATGGATTTATGAAAAAACAAGAATTCCCATCTTATAGGTGGTAGTTTTTCCATATTCAATAAGGACAAATTGGCAGCAAAGGGAGAAATTAATCGTCAAAGTTTCCCTGTTGATTAAGGATTCAAAGTCAGCAACCTTTCCATGTTTTTCAAGGACATTAAAAGTTGGCATCATGAGCATTATTTGCATGGATTCCTAACCCTACAAGGTTGCCATGTCGGCAGCCCTTTATTACACATAAGTCAGCAACACACACCTATGCAAGGGTGGAAGTTTTTGACGTTCTTTTTGGGAGTTCGATAACTTATTAGTTTATTTGGACTTGAATTTTTTATTTTACAAACTTAGGATCTTAATCTTAATTAGGTTTTATGTTTAGCTCATTAGTCATTAACGTTTATTTGTTTTGTAAACTATAAATACCCTATTTGAAGGGTCAAACATGTTACACTTAGTTTATTTCAAAATAATACTATGCATGTGTGCATAAAGTTGTTCATGCTTTAGATTTTATGTTATACTTTCTTGGAATTATAAAAAATTCACTGTTTTTATGGCATTCTTTCTATATTTTCAATTCATAATTCATCATAATAATAGGTTAAAGTCTTTTTTTTTCATCCAATAGCTTTGATGCCTTGGTTTAGGTAATTATTATGTTATTTATTTATTTATCATAATTTGATTGTAGTTTTCTTGGGTTGTTCTTTCTTATGTGTAGGTTCAATATATGATTCTTATCCTCTAGACTCGTATCAGTTGGTATCAGAGTAAAACTCTAAAACAAGGTTTTATCTTTCTATCTATCTATCTTTTTTTAAATTTTTCATGTTATTTGTTTGTTTTTTCTCTGTCTTGATTTTTTTTGGAAATAGTACATATAACAGAAGTTCATGTTCAAAAAGGCTATTGCCAAAAAGTATTGTAGAGGAAAAAAAAGTTGAAATCGCAAGTTGTTTTATTCTATTGTAGTGTTTATTGTATCGTAGATTAGGTTTACAAAAAAATGAATTGAGGAATAATTTTTTTTTAATTCATATTAGATTGTGGTTTTGATATTGATTTCAGGTTATTTGAGAAAATTACGATTCAATGTTTATTGAAATTAGTTTGCATTGTCGATTAATTTTGTTTATTTGTTATTATTATTTTGGGTTAGTATAATCTATTATGGTTTCAAGTCATTAGAGTCTTTCCCGCATCCATTTTTGCTTTCATATTTGTTTTTGTGTTTATTGACATATTCATTGCTATTTTTATTTTCGCTATTGTTTTTCTTGTTGTAAATTCACATCATTTTCTTTATCATATTTATGGATTGTTTTGATTCTCAAAAGCCATGGTTAATCATTATGAGGTTGTGATTTTTTTATTGTTTGCAATTAGTTCCTTAAAGAACTGAAAAAGAGAGCATGAGAGGTAAGATGAGAAAAAATAAGCATATTATCGTGATAAACTATAGTGAAACACGAGTGGAGTGACATCTTATGAAGTGTAAACACATGAGGAAGTGTGTGATGATATATTTTATTACTACAAAATGAAATTTTAGATTTTAATAATGTCTTTCAAAGACAAATCATCACCTATAAGGGAGAGGAAAAACTTATTCTTTATGTTATAGGCCATGCATCAACAACTTGAGAGGATGGATATGAAGTTTAGTGAGGTTTTTGATAGAATAGACAGACAAGTGGTCGTGATTGCTAGTCTACGAGAGGGGTCAGTTTGAAATGATCCTATGGTCAGAAGGTCATAAAAACATGTTACCCCACCTTAAAATGAATTTATTAATGAGAACAGAGATGAAGAAGCTGAAAATCTTGACTATACAACAATCAACCAAGCTAATAGATCTCAGTAGCCTAGAAACCAAAGTGACAAGGGATTTCAACAATATAAGAATTTCAGCCATAGAGGTCTAGGAAAAGATTTTGGGTATCGTGATGACTTTGATAAAAAAATAAGGAGTATTAAAATAAAAGTTCCAGTGTTTTAAGAGAGGAATGATCCCGAGATATATTTAGAGTATGAAAAAAAAGTTTAATTGATTTTCTATTGTCACCGCTATTTAGAGGAGAAAAAGATAAAACTTGTTATGATTAAATTGACTGATTATACTGTAACTTGATGGGATCAATTTGAATTTTTGTTCTATACCTCCTAGCTACATATCCCCGTCTAATTTTAGTCATTAAATAAACAAAACTTTAATAAATAACTAATGAATTTTTAAAAGAATAGATCATACAAAATTCATAATTCACAATTTTATTATTGAATATTTATTTTTAAATTATCTGTTTTTATAAAAGATTTACAACTCATTAAATAAACCAAAAATCCTAACCTAAATAAACTTGAAAACAAAGAAGATATAATAACGTAACTAAACAAAGAAAAAATAAAATTATTAATCTTATTATTTTAAAAAATTCATTGAAAACCCCCTCCATCACCTACAAATTGACTAGAGGACAAAAAGGTACAAACCAAAAACACTGATAATCAGGTCACCCCCTTCCCTCAACTTGTTAGAGGTCGGTTATCACGGGTCTTCATCACGGGTCTGATGTCAAGTAATGAGAATCACTCATCAAGTAAACCAAAAATATGAATCATGTCCTTGTAATACTTTACTATTAGTGTCTTTGTCTTGACATGCCATGCTTCTGTTTCTGTGCAGGATTTAGAAACTGCGTCCAAATTCTCACCCCAGGCGTAGTATTCAATGCCTAAATCAACTTCACTTCAGAAAACACATAAATACTCCGTATTTTTAGCCATTCTAAGCAAAACAGATCAAAATGAGTGCAAGTCTAATAAAAATCCCACATCTTTTTTCCTTCACACCCACTATGATTCTGTGTTTCTTCTTCCCCCTTCTGATTAATTGCCAGTGCAGCAGAAATCCAGTAATATTCATCTTTGGCGACTCCAATTCGGATACTGGTGCTTATTATTCTGGTCTTGGTTTGATGTTTGGAGTTCCCAATGGACGCTCATACTTTAATCAGCCATCAGGTCGATTATGCGATGGACGATTGGTAATTGATCTCTTATGTAAGTCCAACAGAATCCTTTGCATTTGTCAACCATCTTTCCTTGTTATTGACTAGTTTCTGCTTCTTTCAGAATGTTACGTAGAATAATGCTAACATGCCGCTTCAAAATTGCCATCCAATGCACGGATTTCGGACATTTAGTACTCCAAAATTTTTATAATCAGGACCAAGTCCATAAAGACCATGGAATTTGTGCATTCTGAACTTGCCTCCACAACCTCTAATAAACAGTACTAATCAGAGAACAATCATCTTCTTTACACCCGACATAAAATTTATTTTGTTCATCATTTTGTGGCTACTGTGGATCTGTTTAGTAGCTGCTGAAATATAGTTGAAATTGTGTTTTGCTCTTATAGCATTTGATTAATTAATATAAACTATCATTTTGTGTATTCTTGAAAACTCTTTCTTGAAATCTTAATACCAAAAAAACTATAATTTATATATTTTTTAAACTCTAATAATAAAAGCTACCACAATCCGAACACACGCATACTCTTGAATCTCTTTTTTCTTTTTGGAATCTGCAGAGGCTAGAAACTAGACTTGCCCCATGTTTTTGGAGAACAACTGACCAAACAAGCTCCTCTCTCGCAATTGTATTCTGTGTATACTGCAGGCGAAAGTTTGAATACAAGTTACTTGACCCCTTATCTAGAACCATTGGGTCCAGATTTCAGAAATGGAGTTAATTTTGCTTTTAGCGGTGCTGCCACTCAACCTAGATATAAGCCTTTCAGTTTAGACGTTCAAATTCTTCAGTTTCTTCGATTCCGAGCTCGCTCCCCTGAGCTATTTTCAAAAGGTACATTGTTAAAGATTAATAAACTACAGTTATATGCTCCTTCCAAGAAGAATTTTAATGCCAAATAGAGTTCAGTTCTCCTTTTGCTTCTCTTGCTTTCATTTCAGGCTACAAAGATTTTGTCGATGAAGATGCCTTCAAGGACGCAATTCATATAATTGACATTGGACAGAACGATCTTGCTGGTTCATTCGAATACCTTTCATACGAACAAGTCATCAAAAACATATCATCTTACATAAAAGAAATCAACTATGCTATGCAGGTGATTCTAAACTTTTCACTAGCAGTACAAAATTTGATATTTTTAGCCCTTTGAAGTGTTTTTCATGGAGAAATTGATTTCGAATGTAGAATATATATCAACATGGTGGAAGGAACTTCTGGATACACAATACGGGACCTCTGGGTTGCCTGCCACAAAAACTTGCTACCTTCGACAAAAAGAGCAGTGATTTTGATCAGTATGGATGCCTTAAGGCTCTTAATGATGCAGCAAAGCAGTTTAATGACCAGTTGCGCGTCCTCTGTGAAGAACTTAGATCTGAGTTGAAGAATAGCACCATCGTGTACGTGGATATGTATTCCATCAAGTATGACCTCATTGCGAATGCTACTACATACGGTATGGCCTCGTTCCCAAATTGTATAAAGTTCATCAAGCAAATTTAGGATCTTTGTGTTAGTTTCATTGTTGAAGAAAACACATATTTAGCTGTGTGTGGATCGCGCATGTGTTTGTCACCTCGAGCTGACAAACGTTCAAAATCAACAGGTTTTGGGAATTCATTGATGGCATGCTGCGGTTATGGTGGTCCACCATACAACTATAATCCTATTATTACCTGCAGCCGAGCTGGTTACAGTGTGTGCGAGGGAGGATCAAAGTTCATAAGTTGGGATGGAGTTCACTACACAGAAGCTGCCAACGCAGTCGTTGCCTCCAAAATTCTATCTACTAATTACTCTACTCCTCAGATTAAGTTTAGTTATTTCTGCAGTAACTAGCTAGTTTGCAGCTAGCTTGATTGGAATTGCTGATTTTAAATATCCTTGGAAATTTAGTACTTGCAGGAACTTTGCAAGCAAACCAATTCAAGATGAAATTTTCACTATTATTTATTGCTAATTGACATGTGATTCGGCGAACTTGATCTACACTTTTCACATTCCTGTGGCCCATGGTTAGTAGCATTTACAAGAAAATCCCGTGAGTCATCTTGCAGAGAATGTGGTTTACGTAAATGGACAAAAAAAGAGTGGTTTTGACTGAAAATCAACGCCAGCAAATTAATTTCATTGAACATTTTGGTACAAGTCTTTCCATTCTACATTATGAATTAATTATTTCCTAAAATATTATTACTATGAACGAATTCCCCGCCTTCTTAAAACCCAAAGCTTGTATGACTCATTACAAGAAAAGATTGAATATGGAAGTTTAGCATCATATTAATAGAGTGAGGGTTCATTCCAGCACTTTAATTTAGATAATTTTTATGTAATATTTCCTTTTTAGCTTTTTAAGATTTATCTTTTTTGGATGTAAATACATAACTACCGAATTCACATCATTCTACCGAGCGTAGAAATTGCTGCGCTATAGGAAATGGGCTATGCGGGATTTTCTATTTAATCCGTATTGGCTGTATGGATATGCATCTTCAGATATGTGTTTTCTATCTCATCAATTTTGGTAATTCGAATTCAGACATTGGAGGGGTGCTGGAGGTACTGGCCTTCCCCATGGCATTACTTTTTTCCACGGAGGCATTGGACAGCTAGGTGACGGCCGGCTTCTGATTTACACCTTTTTATTTTTATATTTTAAAAATATTTTTGAAAGAATTTGAATTTTTTTTATTTTTTTATTTTAAATTAATATTATTTTGATATTTTCATATCATTTTAATATGTTGATGCAAAAAATCATTTTTAAAAAATAAAAAAATTATTATTTTAATATATTTTTAAATAAAAATTACTTTAAAAAATAATCATAAATACACTCTCAAACTTATCCAAATAGACTACAATATCTCTATTCACCGATCCTGGGTAAACTTTTCCCTGCCTTTCCTTGCTTTTTTTTTTTTTTCACTCGGGAGCAAGAAATTCGAAAGAAACAATAAGTAGTTCGATATGAAATATTGTTGGTAAATCGATCATGCTTCCAATTTCTCAGCAATGATTAATTCATAGGTGTCTAGTAGCTGTGAGCTTATATTGGTGCTATTTTAAACTTCCAATATCGGGAAAAGTAGCAGCCGGGACCGTTCCAACCATTTCCATTTCCGGCTCGAGTTCCAGTTTCAGCTATCAAGCTATATATTTTCCTTTTTAACTGGATTTTTTAACTTCACATATATTTTAAAAGTTGGGGAGGAGATTTGGCTCACCCTTCATAGTCTTGATGTGTAGAATAGTTCATATTTCGAGCAACATTAATATTAGATTAGATGTTGTTTTACCTTAAAAATATCTATCAAAACAAATCTAAGCTTAAAAAGATTTTTTATATCGGATTGAATTCAACTATTCAAGATTTAGGACTTCTTTTTAAATTATTAATTACTTTAACAAGATTATTATATGTTTTCTAGATGTTTTGAGTCAAAAATTAATTGAAAAGAATTTGTGATTCATATAGCAACAACCCTATATTTCTAGCAAACTCATTGTTGGATTCTAGGAAGCTTCAAATGATACATCATCTTTTTTTATTCAAATAATTGAAGCGAACAAAATGTTGTTCACCCCATTAACTTAAGAAAAATAATTACAAGCTCGCGTGCAAGCCTTCTCTTGCTATGCCAGGCGCTTGGCTTGGCTTAGCAGACCCAACATTGCGTGGTTATTTTTTTCAAAAAAAAATTTTGATTTTTTTAATTAATACTTTTTATGTTTTTTTTTAAATAATTTTTAAATTTATGTTTTAATTAATACTTATTCTCTATGATCTTTTTGGTTTATTTAGCATTTTTTAAATATCGACTATTTTTTTATTATATCGGGAGTGTTTAATTTTTTAAGAGATTAATATGATTCATTTGTAATTTTTTTATATAAATTAAATATTTATTTTTTATAATATTTTTAACATGTTCAACCTTGCATAATATTCTTTTCCTTTAATTTTATGTGTGTGTCAATTTCTATTAAAAATCAATTTTAATAAACAAATTCATTAAGTACAACAAGGTAAATGACTTATGTTGTGATATTAAATATCTTGGTTTGCATTTGTTTCTCAATTTTTTCAATTATGTTTTTATTCATCGTTAATGATTTTTATTTTTCATTTTTCATTTATTAACACAATGGTTCCTGATTTATTTGATTCATTGCGTGCATAAATTTTTTAATTTATATTTATGATTTTTGATGTAAAAAAGCACGTTGAAAAATTTTGCTTACTCAATTTTTTATCATGTATTGGTGTTTTCAATTTGATCATTATTCTTATGAGTTCTTAATGTTTACCTTAATTCTTTTGTAAAAGTTTTATTATTTTTAATTTTACTTTTCAATCCAAGTTGATTTATTTATCTTGTTTTCTTTTCTGATATCGTCGTTCAACATTGTTTTTATTTTAAATGGTTTTGTGGTTTTCTTCAATTTCCTTTTCTATTTTATTATTCTGACCTTATAATCTAGGACACGAGTTTGTTATGTTAATCCAAACTAACTTTCTCATTATGTCCAGATTACTTATCTACCGTGCTGGCTCGAGTTGACTCACTCTAATTTTTTTTTTACAACATTTCATTCTTTTATGTTTAATTGACTAAAAAATAAATAATATTATCTTTTGCTCTTATATAAAGGTTTTTTTTTTCATGTTATCGTGATCAAATTTTATATATATATATTTTTTTCTGTTTGCTATTGTTATCTTTTATATATATATATGATTCAAATAAAATATCTTCTTTAGTTGGTTGGGATTATAATACCAGTTATTAGATATTTTGTTTAAAAATACACTTTCAACTTTTAAATATTTTACTTAAAAAATAATAAAGACTCACAGCACAGCTTAGTGCGGGCACCAGTCAAGTAAAAAACTAAAATACAGACAAAGACGACTCCCAAATAATGCAAGTGAACAGAGTAGGTGAGCGATGAGACACCATTCTAATTTAGTTTAGTTTATTTATTCGTTTATTAAATGGTGTGCAATGCAAACTCACTCCCAAGTAATAAAGCCCATTATGCTCTCTGCCCAGCCCAACCTGCCTCCTCGTCTGCAGGTCCTGAAAATAAAACATCCAGGAAAGAAAGAAACGGAACCATGGAGGGTTTTTGTGATTTCACTGCTTGAAAGGAAATTAAACTGAAAGAAGGAGCTTAGAGAGAGATTGGGTGTTAATTGGATAGACCTTGAGCATGATTTGATATCTTGCAAAATATAATTCTGTGTAGTGAGTGACTGAGAAAAAAAGACTAAAGCAATTACCTGCGAAGCTAGCAAGAGGATTTGTGTTGCTGGGAGGGATTAATGCATTTACCTGTGTGGTTTTCTTTTTTCTAATTTGGGCTCTAAACGGCTGCTTACTTCAAAACACCATGCGAGCAGAAGATGCTCCACGCCTCCATGTTAATGGAGGCAGAGGTAGCATAGCACATTTTAAACTCCAGCAAATTTCAAGTACAGAACAGGGTCCCTTAATTACTAGCTGGGCTCCAAGAGAACAGGCACTCTAGTCTCTAGAGTCTAGGCATTTTGCTGTGTTACAAGTCAACTTTGAACACCCCACCAATGGAGCTCTCTCGCAGTGCTATATCAGAAGCAGAAGAAGCATAATTTTGCTTTGCAAGGACCCTCTCCTGCCATGTTACTTCATCATGGGCTAGAAATTATGCAGATAAAGCATGTTCCTTTAATTCCAACAACCTAATGAGAATTGCCTAGTTCTTTTCCCTGCTAGAGTTCTGTCTTCTACATTATTGATCCGAAGAGAAATAAGACATGCTAGTGCATGCATCAAATAATTGCAGCTCAAATGGGGCATCCCAGAACAAAATTGCCGTTCAAATTGTTGGAGTGGATTCTGTGGAAGTGACCTTTGTAAAGCTGTATGCATCATGTCAATGGGCCTACCACTTAGTCAATGGCTGAGATTGAAAATGATATATATCTGCCTTTATGGACAAATGGTTTTGTCTTTGCCTCACAATTTTCAATTATGACCAAGAATAAAGCTCCTCTGCTAGACAAAATCATTTGAATGCAACTCCAGTCTATTTATTTTATGCCCAAAAGAAAAAAATGTATGGAAACTTGCTTTCGAGTAATTGTGGACCTGGATTCTTATTTCTTTATTTTCTGGCGAGACATGGGAAGTAGGGAACCAGCAACATGTTTTCAATGTCACTACTATTGTCCGTCATTCACAATATATATTTTTTTAAAATGTAAAAAAAAAAAAATTAAAAGTATTTAGTAGCCATACAAAACTCAAACAATTTGGATCTGATAGTCCTATCAAACCAAAACGAATTGGGACTAGCAGCGTGTGATATAGCTGCCAAACCCCCAGCACTAGGGTTTGACATGACTCCCAAACCTAAGTTGTTACTTGGGTTTAAGACCCAAGTAATTTGGGTCTTACTTGTTTGTCAGACCAGACCTAAGTAAACATGAGTTCAACACAATTTTTTAAATTTAAAAATAATAAAACGATATCATAATATCCCCTGTGATTATAAAAAATTACACAAAAAATAGTGTGAAAGAACAAAAATGGATTTGCAAATCTTATCTTTTGCCTTTTTCAAGGCTAAAGATGTATTTTAACTATTTAAAAGTTTGTGAAAGGTAAAAAAACCCATGAGTAACAAGTCTTAATTTTGTTAACCTTGGGGGATAGAATAGTATTTTTACTATGCAAATAATCATGAAAAAACTACCATACACCCGTTGAAACATTTAATGACCAACGAGCCTATGAAAAATACTAAAATACCCCCACAACCTGGGTTTTAATTTTTTCAACCAAAGCGCAATATGATAATTTAACTTTATGTGAAAAGACAACATTAGCCCCATCCTAAGCCTTTAGAACTTGGAAAATCCGCTATACAAGTCTACAGTGGACTGTGTCTTGGTCCACAATATACTTGCATAGGGTTGCCAGACCCAAGTCGTTTGGTTTAGCTTGAGAAAATTAAAAAAATATATTTGAGGTTTTAATATTTCATATGAAAAAATTAAAAAACAATCCATATGAATATAAGATAAAAGATTATTTCAAAAGTTTTTTTTTATCTCACATTGAAAATATATTATTTTATCCTATTAAGTTGAAGTATTTAAACAAAAAAAAATAGTTTTTTTTTCCCATATTGAAAGAACACGACTTTTTTCTTGTAAACATAAAGTATATATATTAATGGGATTCAAATCTCACATTAAAAAATAAAACATTCTTTTAGTATTTATACAGTAAACTTTGATATGGGTTAGTAACCAACTGAAAAAGATGAAAAAAAATGGGTCTTTGGTCAGGGAAAAAAGCAGCTCTCTATCAGGTTTTGCTGGGTCACCCGAGTCCCGGGTTGAATAAATGAGTTGGGTCGGGTCTGATAATTATGCTTAAACAACAAAACGTGAGCTTGGGGGTGTTAATTATAACTTATTCCCTTATTCTTCTTTTTTCAATAAAGTTAATTGATCTTTAAAATTTCAAAATATAGATTGAGGTTCGCTTTTGCACTGTTATTTTTTAATTTTATTTTTTAATCAAGCACTTGGGTCTGAGAACTAGCAACCATGCCAGACCTGCACCTTGGCCTGGCATGACCCAAGTGTTTGGGCCTGGCAAACATGTCAGGCCCAAGCGCCTTGGGTCTGGCCAGGATTTTAGACCTAAGGTACTTGAGTATGACAAATATGTCTAATTTGACAAACAATAAACAAAGAAGAAAATTGTGCACTTTAGTTGTTATGAAAGAGAAAAAAAAGAAAAAACACAAATAATCAATCACGAGCAACAATTCAACCATTATTTGTCTACATGCGTCACACCATATAGAAGAGGGCACAATTGCGCATCCAATGAGACAACAGTTGACCAGATTTGGCCTCCAAAAAGCGTAACAGGTGCCTCTTTAGTGGCGCGGGCGCCACCCATTTGCTGGGAAAAAAAAGGAAGCCAAAGAAACGTCTCGCAAAAAGATGAGAAATTGAAAGTGAAACTAGTATTACAATCCACAATAAAATGTCTCTTAATCTACAATGATTTTCCCACAACATGTCAAACCCAAGTGTCTTGGGTCTAGCAGCCATGCTAGACTTGCGCCTCGTTCTGGCATGACCCAAGCACTTGGGCTTGGCAACCATGCCAGATCCATGCGTTTTTTTAAAAAAAATATATAGAAATTCACTTATAGTTGTTCTAAAAACATATTTATTTTGTATTTTTATCTTTGTCTTTTTAACCAAATATATTTTTATCTTTTCTATATTTCTTTCTTCTATTTTTGGACATTAACCACACACATTCCTAAAATTCACTCATTTTTTTTTATATTAATCTCTAATTTTAGTGAAGAAATCATTTACAAAATTGCATAAATTAAGATAGTGAAAAGAACAATAAGTCTTTTATATATACAATATTTTCTTTTCCTACAACATAATATATCAATTCAACAGTTTAAAGGTTTTCTCTTATGATCATATATTTCAAATTTTTGTATATGCTAATAGTTATAATGTAGAATAAACTCTCATTGTAACAAACTTTGACAATTAGATCATCCAACAACATCTCGAATTTAAAAAGTAAGAACCCTTTAAAAAATTGTTCAACACTTGGATGGAAACATAAAATTAATATTTTCATCCACAATGCATATAAAAAAGAAAAGTTTATTTTTGAAGACTTGAAATAAATAACTTAGAACTCAATATTTTTTCCTTTCTTTCTTCTTCGAATATAACAAATTTATAAAATAAGCTACACAAACAAAAAAGAGTTTGCAGTTAAGTTTTATTGCATATGAATGAAAAATCCTGTTTGAATGAGGCAGTGTTTGTTTTTGCAGTCCAATCGTGCTTTTGAAAAGTTTTAAATTTTTTGACCCCGGCACTTGGGTCCAGCATGGTTGCCAGACCCAGGCACGGGTCTGACATACTCAAGCGAGCGGGTCTGGTATGCATGATTTGACAAACAACAAGCAAAGAGAACGATTATGCACTTTAGTTGCCAAGAGAGAGAAGAGAAAGAAAAAACACAAATAATCAATTACCGACAATAATTCAACCATTATCTGTCTACACGTGTCACACCATGTGAAAGGGGACATGACTGTGCATCCAGTGAGACGGTAGATGACCAGATTTGGCCACCGGGACGTGTCACATACACCTCCTTAATGGCACGGACGCCACCTATTCGCTAGGAAAGAAAAGGAAAGCAAAAAAAAAGAGAAGAGAAATTAAAAGTAAAACTACCATTACAACAATATATAATAAAAAAAATTTTAATTTACAATAATTTCTCCATACTATTTCGCTTTTCGTTATAATACACAAGACATGGATCAACCTTCCATGATTCCTTAAGATGACTTGAAAGTGTTGAATTTACCCATATTCAAAACGGGGGGGAGAGAGAGAAAGCGAGAACAATACGAAAAGAATTGAAATAAAGTGTAAATAGTATAGAGGAATAAGAAATCGAAAAGGGTCCCCAAGAGAATATAGCTAACTTAAAAAAGAAGGAAAGAGAGAACATAACACGCCAAGAGCACGCACTACCTTAGTTTCTTCCCGACACTAATAATGTCATTGACCATTAATGATAATAGTTTAATTTCATGCGATACGGGATCGGAGGATGGAGTTGATGATTTCGACAACTCATTTCTCTAGTAATTCTTATTTCTCACGCTATCTATAGTTGAGGTTAGGATAAAACAAGAATTTCTTTTTAAAAAAAAATTAATAATATCTATACCATATAATTTATTTTTAGGTATGGTTACAAGACTCATTGTAATGGTTAAATTTGAAGTTTCAAATATTATTAAAAATATTTTAAATGAAAAAATAATAATATAGTAAAATAAAAATAAAAATAGAATTTAATAACAAAATAAAGAAGAAAAAATAATAAAACTAACAAACCCATATTTATTAAAAACAAAACTCATATTTATTCTTGTTTTCTAGTAAAATATAATTATTTTGAATAAAAATTAACCATAAAATAATGAATTTCTTGTTCATAATTTTTATTATAATAAATGTTTCATTGGATGCTGATCTTTTTATAGTGATATTTTTTAAAATTAATATGAAATATTTGTTAAAGGAGAATAGTTATAAAGAAAAAAGGTAATACTTTATCCTATGTATTTAACTTCGTTTTTTTATTTTTTATAATTTCTAATTTTGAAAGAACCCATGTTTTTTTCCTATAATTGTGATTATTTCTTTAATATTCAAATTTGTTTTTCTATTTTGTTATTGCTTTGGTTATTTCTCAAATTTTCGTATGCAATTTTCTGGTGTCCAATACACAAATATTTGACACGTTGAACCTAAGCTAATGAAATTTGTTGGGAGAGCATAAACCATACCAGAACCTATAGTAAAAGGGTAAAATCCATAAAAATTATCCATAGAAAATCAAAATTACAGATACAAAACATGCCATCATGAAAATAAAAATTTTATTGATAACTATATAATTACCGTATAACCCTTTACAGAGTTTATATAGAGAATACAATTATGAAATATGGAAATAACTCGAAACATATAATTACAATCATGTATTCAATTTTCTTGATCTCCTCTAGTGAGGATCTTTGACCATTCTCATTTAATTTCATTTTCTACATAGTGGAAAAACACTATAGAATCAAAGATAAAATACTATGAATTTGCATAGTGAAATCATTCTTTTGTCCTTAAAGCATTTTCTATTCTATAGTCGATTTTTTTATAATTTTATTTTTTCACATTGCATTGACATGGGCTTAAGTCTAATAATTTTTTTTGATTAGCTAACTATGAAATTCTTATACTATCAAATAAACATCTTAACATGAAGTTAATTTTCTATTTAGAAAAATAAAAATGTATTTTATTGCTTTAAACAAATTGAAACTACAGGACCAGTTTTGACACACAAAAAACAGTGTTTTACCCTTTTTTTTAATTATTTATGAGGCATTTAATTTGAGATTCTAGCCCCTAAAGTTTTCTCTTTTTAATTTCTTATCCTTGTTTAGTGAGGTTTTGATGTTTCGACCCTACACGTTATTTGTTTTGAGCTTAAATCCCTAAATTTTGTAAGGAGAGAGAGTTGTTGGAAATGACGGAGTAGATAGAAAGTGGTTACTTGGCCAAATTATAGGAACAAAAAAGCCAAATTTTCTATCATTGTGTTAATCTTGACGAGAGAAGTGTCATTGAAGTGTTTTTGAGCTTCTATGTCACTAGAAAAGGTAGATCAAGGTTGAGAAATAATTTTTTTATATTTAATTTTGTGTTTTTTTGATCGATTTATTGGTGTTTTAAGATGAGAAATTGATTTATTGAGTTTCTTAGGGTGTTTATTAGGTGTTTTTGATGAAAATTATTAAAAATAAGTTTTTAGATTAAACAAATATGTGAATCAATTTTCTAGGGCAAAATTTAAACTAGTAAATGACACGTCGTTTGTCAAAGCAAAACATGACTTCTGTCTCATATGTTTTTTTTTTTTTTAAAGGGTGGCATCCATTTTTTTAAAACTAAAAAACATTAAGGTGGCCTGACACATGAACCTAGTCTTGCAAGCCCCCTCATATGTGCTCTCATTTGTTATAGGCCAGACATGTTGACCTAGGCGCAAACATTTAACCTCTTTTTGTTAAGTTGTTTATTACCTTTTCCCTTTTACCTTAATTAGAATTAATTAATAAAAAAAATAAATAATTTTTTTTATTATATATTATTCAATCAAATACCGTTCAATTTTTACTTATCTTTTCAAATAAGATTATAGTGCTCTTTTTTTTTTTAATTTAACGAGAGCTCTTTTTGTACAACTCCTTTGATTTTTTTCCTTAAATTCTATTCATTTTGTTTCCCATGTAAGTATATTTTTATTATCATGTAATTAGATAACAAAATAAACTCCAAAAAGTTCCTAGCTCAGCGCCCGAGTAGTCTATTATTCTTATTTTTTTAATGTATTTGTATCTACATTATCAAGACATTGTTTTGTTCATGAGAACCTTTTTATTTTTATTTTTTTATGATTCTTATAAGTTTTTATTTGAGAAAAATAAATATTAGGTAAAAAAAACTCCAGAAAAAGAAGTGCATTAATAAGATAAATGGGTTTTTATTTGAGATACATTTTTTTATCCTTATTTAAAATTATCCAATTTTTTTTATATTTATTCTAATTACTTTTGGTTTTTATAAAATAAAGCACATATAATAGAAAAGCTTCTCTTTTTTTTTCTTGAGGAAAATAGATTGATAAAGGAAGAAGAAATTACACCAACACATTATTTTGTTTCAATGGAATTTAAATTAAGATTTTTCTTACAAAACAAATTATTGATATATTATTAAATAAAAAATTTTGAATAGCTCTTCGTGGAAGATGATTAGATATCTTAATATGATTCTATCTCTTAATTTCATGATTTAGTATTTAGTTAGCACTAATAAATATTTTTAATATATATTTATATATATAATTCTCAATTTATTTAATAAAAATCATGCATCAACTTTTTAATTAAGAACTTCAATTTTTATTTAAGCTAAAAAAATAATAAAAACATTTATATATTCTTTTTTGTGTTTAAAATTAACTTTCTATTCAACTCGAAGTAAAACACGAGTCAACTAACTATTATTTTCTATTTTAAACTCTTTAACACTTCCTCTTAAATTCATGAAAATTTTAAATAAATATATATATGAATATGACATGTATTGTAGATATTGATATTTAAAAAAATGTCATCATTAATAAATGGATTAATAGAATAGTAATGCTAAACATTCCTAAATGGATTAAAATCTTCAACCCCAAATTAGGGTTATTAAGCCCTAAATTTACAGCCTTTCATTATAGAGAAAATTTGGAAGTATTCAAAAAACTTTGTATTGAATAATCTTCAATTAAAAAAAAATAATACTATACAAGGTTGTTTAAATACAAGAAACAAATTAGTAGAATTCTAATTAAATTAAAATTTATAAGTTAAATAATAAAAAAATCCAAATACAATAAGAAAAATAAATAAAATCCTGAATAGTAACTTCTAGGCTTTATTTGAAAGCTTTCTCGACATTCGATGAGTATTAAATCTTAGCCCTACAAGAAATAAAGCATTTAGAATCTCTTAACAAAATATTAGTTTAATATAATGATTGAATCAAAAGTTATGCTGGTATAATAAAATACATACTTGAATCTTCTAAATTCATCGAAACCTAGAAAATTTTTACAATTAAAATAATAATAATAATAATTATGACAAGAATAATAATAAAAAAAAAAACCCCCCATACATATAGTCCTTGAAACTATTAGAGCATTTCTACCTTTCTTTTTAATTCAACAAAATTATTAGAATATTTATATACATAAGGAAACAACAACATCACAAATGCTAAGAATAAAGAAATATTCATGACATGTCAATGTCATCATTTTTTTTTCTACATAATTTGACAAAGACACTTGATTATAAAAATTTAAAAACTCATACACTCAAATAAAAAAAAAAAGATACCCAATTAGAAAGAATAAAAAAGTTTTCACACTAAATTATAATAATTTTATTTATTTATTTTGTGAGATATTAAAGAGAAAAGGAGATCATAATCCAACCAAAAAAAAAGTAAATGAGTTTGTGTTTCACGACCAAAAGAAAACTTTTTTTCCTTAAAAAAAGAAAGAGAACATAAAAAAACTAGCCTTTTATAATTTTTTAAACTCACTTTAGCTTTACTAATAATTAATTAATGCAGAATCTTGCTACTTTATAGTTTAACTCATAATTAATGCTTTACTTGATCATAGAATAATATAATTAATTCTGCTTTAGGGAGCGAAAGTTTTCCTAGGATTTAAAGAAATATATATGAGATGGCAACATAAAGGAGTTGGTGGATACTTATGAATCTGTAAGTGATGCTCATTTGCCAACCCTCCCTTTTAATTAAAGTTGATGATTAAATCTGCAACCATATTAATTAAATCTTGCTACTTTTACTTAATATATAACTATTGGGGTTTAAATGATTAAGGACAATAAATAAAAATATATCAATTACGCGGAGAATCATATAGTTTATTTATTTTTTTGGTTTATTTTAAGAATTTCATTTTACTCTGTGAAGTTCATAAATTTAAAGGACTTTATATCCTCTCGTTGATGCATCAAGA
>Ga0307517_10005964_pt1 | contig 18175 bp, 9 predicted proteins | sample 23_EM_MG_FD_194515 | JGI IMG/M metagenome (GOLD analysis project Ga0307517, IMG submission 194515) | Populus trichocarpa ectomycorrhiza microbial communities from riparian zone in the Pacific Northwest, United States - 23_EM | ecosystem: Host-associated > Plants > Roots > Unclassified | place... | reverse complement strand
GTCAATCCAACATAAAACACGGGTAAAAAATCTATTTTTTAAAAAAATTTCTTTGGACAAAACAAGGTTACTTTGATTTTTTTAAAAAATTTAGGTCAGCTCGGGTTGACCTTGCTAATCCTTGACCCTAGCTTTTCCCTAGGTTGACCCGCGAGTCAAGCTTTAAAACTATGATAATAACTACTTTTATTCAAATGTTGATTTGGGTCAACCAGGTTGACCCTCTCGGATCTTGACCCATGCCTTACACTGGGCCTACCTCCAGGTTAGGTTTTAAAATAATGATAATAATAATTTTTATTATTATATTGATGTGGATCAACCCAAGTTAACACTTCTGACCTGTGACTCAGGATGTGTCCTAAATCGACTCACTTGTCATGTTTTAAAACTATGATAATATCTATTTTTTCCTTATATCCTCTAGTCAACCCGGGTTAACCATCCTTACCCGCGACCTGGACCTTGTTTTAAGTTGACCTTCTAGTTAAGTTTTTAAACTATAATACTAATCATTTTTATCCTTATATTGACCCGGGTCAATGATCAACCCGATCCATGATCCAAGACTTGCTCTAGGTTAACCCCCGATTCAGGTTTTAAAAGTATAATAATAATCATTTTTTATCTTTAAGTTGATCCAGGTCAATGATCAACCCAACCCGTGACCCGAGCCTTGCCACAAGTCAGCCCCCAAGTTAAATTTTAAAATTATGATAATAATAACTTTTATCATTACGTTGATCCAGGTCAATGGTCAACCCGTCTTGTGACGTGGATCTTGCCCTAGGTTGACCCTTAAATAGAGTTTTAAAACTATGATAATATTCATTTTTATCCTTACATTGACAGAGATCAATGGTCAACTTGACATATGACCTGGGCTTTACCCTAGATTAACCCTTAAGTCGAGTTCTAAAACTATGATAATAACCGCTTTTATTCTTATGTAACCCAAGTCAATGGCTAACCTGATCTGCTTGCCTCAGGTTGACCCTCTTAGTCGGGTTTTAAAACTATGATAATAACCACTTGTATTCTTACATTGACCCGGATCAACCCAAGTTAATTATTGTGAAAAGAATTGGACAAGCTTGTCCTACCTCTTTTAGTGGGACAAAAATTTCTCCAATAGAACAGCCTTGGACATGATAAAAATTAATTTTTGTACCAAACAACTTTTGAGTTTCTAGATATCATACACGCAGTAGAAAAAATAAAACAAAATTATCCGGGAGTCCCTAAGATCTTGTTATACAGATCTAAAGTTTAGGAATTTATTACTTGAAGATCTGATCTTCTTTCACTTTGAATAATTCTTTAAAGGCTGAGTTGTCACGAATCACAAGTCGTTCAATTTTCCGGCCTCCAATGGTAATCTACACGAACCACCAGTGATAAATATCTTAAATCCCTATTTAGAATAGAGGAATTGCTATGCTTAGAGTGCAAGCTTCCTATTATATGACTTGCATAGTTTTTCTTTCTAACTAGATAATCACTCAAAAATAAAAGACATAAAATTACTATTTATAGGGAAATTTGGAAAACTCTATAAATTGATAAAATATCAATTTTCCATGTGAATAATATTTATATTTTAATTCAGGAAGATTTTAGAAATTAACTCAATCAAGTGCTTACTTAATTTTTCTAGGTCTACAAATATAATCCTTGTATTAATTATATTCTAGTTTTTAATTTCTAAAATATATTTTAATCAAGTCATACTTAATTAAATCATCCCAGTTTAATTTATGATTAATTGTTCTTAATGTGTGTGATCTATTAGGTTTTTAATATGTTGACCAAAACATAAATTATAATAATTAAATAAAATTAGACAAATTAAATAATTTAATTTATTATCAATTCAATAATTGATTAATTTATATTTGAAGATCATGTATATCGTCTAGCAACGTGTCATGATCCCCTAAATATTAGAAAAGTTATTAGTGGTTTGAATTAATCTTTTAGTGACCAGTTTCTCAGTGTAATTAATATCCTTTCATCAATAATATCTCGATTTAATATTAAAACATTGAGTATGTCTGCCATGTTAAATCATGTTTGTTCTCTACATAATAGTCATTGATCATTTGAATAAGATTTGAAACTCTTTTCAAATCTCATTCCACCTTGATCTAGGATTTCTCAGTCAATACTATTTGAGAGTATATTGAATATTTTTTCTAATTCACCTAGGGTGATAAATCATTTCTTGATCACTCAATCACCTTTATATAGCTCATGCTATACCCTATATCTGCCCTTTCGTATCTCGGTTAAGATAACTTGTCACATGATCAAAGTATAACATTTTTTATATAAGATAACTTAGTAACCTCAGGTCTAAAGATCATTTATACAACCGTCACATGAGTCTTTTCATAGAGATAAATGATCTCTCCATATGTAATTCTCATGTGGGTTTATTTAGTGTACATGTTTTATGACAAACACCTACATATTAGTTCTAGGTATTCCTTATACCTCAGCTTACGAGAACAATTATTTCCTTTCATAAAAGAAAGAATATAATATATATCCGTCTCTACGTAACTAATAAATATCTAGTATTTAAGAGAGCATCGATCAGGAATATTTTAGGAACAATGTTTTGATGCAATAAGAATCCTATAATTATAACAACTTTATAATTTCCTTTACAAAGTATTTCTGTCTCATGGACTTTATCATTACTCTAGATTCATAAATTAAATATTAGATTCATTAATATAATATTATATGAATATTAAATATGAATTTAGCCTTTATTAATAATAAATATGTATTTACATTAATATAATAATGCCATGTGTGATGAACCGATTGACTATAAGATATATTAAACTAACAACTACTTTATTAAAAAATTGATTTTTGTACCAGTCCAGTCCATTTTTGTCAAGCATACAAAACATTACCTAAGATTATGAAGGATGTCATGCATGGATCCATGAGCTAGGTCCTTATGCAAAGAATTTTATACTTTGGTTTGATTTTCATTTAAGGTTTGAGAAATTACAACGTCTCTTTGTGGTCAACAAGACAAATCAAATTAGATGAAAAAATATTTTTTCCCTCGTATATGATGAATGTAAATTTGTACAATTTTCTCATAAACCTTGTTTCTCTCTCCGGTCTCTCTCTCTCTCTCTCTCCCTCTATTAATACGAACAAAAACATTAAATCTAAAGCCAGATCTTCACACTAAATCTAAAAAGATCTTCTAGTAGGAGAAAATGATGATGTCTCTAAAGTTATTGATGAATGACCTTGGAGAGACTACTCTATCGGTTATGAAGTAATTAGAGAGAAAATATTTTGATATGGGTTTTTGTTTATTTAAGTTTATTTTAATGAGTAATTCCAATCGACCTTCATAATTCCTACTTATATTTTTTTTTCTTTCATGCAGATCCAAAACTTATTAAATGTTGACTCTAAATGCATTGTTGGCATACTAGGCCTTGGAACTTCTGAAGCTATTCTTGGCCGCCACATCAAAAACTAATTTGGCCTTTAAATCAACCACATCCTATAGCCTTTCACCAATTGTCCTGGCAAACATGTAGCTTGACTTGTAGTTCTTGGAATAATCACCTTTAACAAATACCTTTTTTTTTTTTTTTTTTAATTCAGGCAAATTTAATTTAGTTTTGGGGTGAGTTTAGATTTATTTATTTTAGGTGGATGGGCTTTGTGACGAGAGAGATACTATGGTTATTTTAGGGTTGAGACTGGGCTTGTTAGATCTAAGTTGAAGGACTAGATTTTCTGGGTTGAAGGGCTGCTGGTTTGACACTATGGTAGCTATGATGAGAGAGAGAGAATGTGTTATGGTTAGGTGACAATGTTGCTGGGTTTAATATTGTGGTGGCTGTTAGGTTTTAGATAGGTTGATGACTGGATTAGTATTTCATGAGGTTGAAGAAGGTGTTTTTTTTCAAAGGAACATTTAAATAGAATGGATATTTCTTCTTTGAAAATAATCTAAACGTTATTGTTGTAATATTTATGTTTTGTTTACTCATAGCTTGAATTTCAGTGACCTATTGGCAATTTATATGTGCTTTTGCTATGCATGTACAATTCTGCTCGTTTTGTGAAAGAACACACACTTTTATTACATAATATTTGAAAGAATCTTCTGCGTTGTTATGTATATATAACACTTGGATCGTATTTAGTTCACTGTCATTGTGCTCTTAGCTGATGGTCCTGACTGTCATGCAATGAGCTTTTTCCGAACAATCTTTCTTAGATTTCTAATCAGTTTTGAAACCTTGCTAGGATCTCAAACACAACCTTAATGTTGATGTTGGTTTCCTGAAATGCATACATTTAGTGAAAATAATAAATTTAAATTTTTTTAGGAATCTCGAGGATCCTGTTAGAAATATCTAGAATTATTTAGGATTTATATGAAGATTACATGAAGATCAAAAGCAACCTGTTTTTTCTTTACCGAAGGAATATATAGCAAGTTCTGATGCTGAAGTTCAAATGAATTATGCAGATTGTTTGAAGCAAGCTGCAGAACATTTAAGCTTCTCTGTGATGCCATTGTCAATCCTAAACATTTAAGCCTTGACGTAGAATTTTCCTGCTTGGTTTCTTTCATTGAAAGCTCATTTGCTTTGAGTTAACGTGTAGACCCTTGATCTGGTAAATGGTGATCTAAGCACAAGATCATCGGATAATACCTAGGCAGTTGATAAATTTGAAGACAAACCTAGCTAGCTAGCTAGAGTGAATGGGTGATTAATAAATTGGCTGCCACAACAGAATTAATGGGTACGTTGTAAGTAAGCTGTGGTGTCTTCCAAAAGTCCTGCCCTGTTCTGCTACTGCAAGTGAACTCAATGACAAACAAGATTGCTCCTGGAATCCAAAATCAGGTTCTTTAATTACAGTTACAAGTGCTTATCATGTAGAATGCAACCTGACGGAAAATGGAAGTCCCGAGCTATCTCTTTCAGGAATGAACTCAGAATGGTTCTGCTTAGAATCAGGTCTGGACTCTAACTGTTCCACCTGAACGTTTCGAACAGCTCTCCTGTGAAGTTGGTGGCTAAATCATTTTCATTAACTTTACTCAGTTTTCAGGACTGGTTTCTGCTGCTGGCGCTTTCTCAACAAGGATTCTGAAAATGAAGAAAAGGCAGCTATGGTTCCTCGGGCCATATGGAGATATCGGCCTTGTCCCGTAAGGGTTTCAATTTAAGATAAAAACTTCAAATCAATTCTCAAACTTCATATCTGATATGGCGCATAAGTTTTGCACGAAGATCAGCATCTTTTTGAGAACCCTTTTTTAGACAATCTTCTTACTGAGATTGAAGATGATGTAGTAGTTTTCCTTCTTCTATAAAGCTTACATTTTCCTCAAAAAAAAAAAAAAAAAAAAAAAAAAAAAAAGAAGAAAAGAAAAGAAAAAAGGCTGGACTAATGTATAGTACTGTGGTGGATAATGCAATATTTGTTGGGTATCCATATCCATATAACACGCTTCAGTTCTGTATGAAAATACCCTTCTTCTGAACCTGTCTTCACTACAGTTTCTCTGCTATATCAACAGGACCTTTCTTCTTCTTTTTTAGCCATAATCTACTTGTCCAAACGGTTTTACAGACCGTGAGCGAATCAAGCTCGTAATTATTTGATATATCTTGAAACATGAATCTTTGATTGGCTAAAAACCCTCCACACACCAAAACCATATAGAATTATGTTAGCTAAGAGATAAGCTAGATTAGCATGTGGTGATCATATTATATTTATAAGAAACAACAAATCGAATAAGAAACATTCGATAATGTATTACCTTGTAGCTTATTAATATAATCAAGTCCTGCAAACGAATGCCTGCTAGCTAGCATGGATTATTAGCTAGCTCTTATCCAAAACTAAATAAATATATGGAAAGTACACAAGAGAAACTCTGAAATAGCGTTGGCATTTGAAATGAGGCAATTAGGAAGAGAAACGAAAGGAAGAGACAAGAGAGAGCACCAGAATGACCAGACAATTAACAAGAAGTGGCCTATTTTAGTCAAATTGAAACATTTTGATTTGACAAGTCCTAAAATAAATCAAAATATATATGAACTTTCATAATCCAGAAACAAGTTTTATTAGTTCACTTCAATCAAACAAACTGATGTCAATAAGGATCAAGGAAAATACAACAAAAGGCCGATAAAAAATCAGATCAGATATCTGGAAAGAAATTAATGGTACAATCATCCAGCAAATGGGACATGTTCAAGTAAGAACTCGCGTTAAGTGCTTCAGCCATCCAGTGCCAATAATCGTGTTATTGTCCGAACTATCTCTGATGCTCATAAAAGAAAACACCTCAGTTTTCCGAGGGAGCGCGCCAAAGTTGTTTGGAAGCGGATAAGAAACAAAGAATACATGACAGACATCTATAAAAGTGGAAAAAAAGTATTGCACCTCAGCTCCTCTTAGATCTCTTCCTCTTGGGTTCTCTCTGAATGGATTTTAAAGAGGAATGGGAACGAGCACCAACAGCAGCATAGGTTCTAAGTTTCTCGAGAATCCTCCTTTCACTCGCGCGCAATACCAGCGAATGGTATAGCTTTCTCTCTTTAGTACAACATTTTTCCAGTGCTTCAATATCATCTTTTATTGAACTTGAGCCATATAAACTCTCCCTCTTATCAGCAAGCCACAAAAGAGCATTGCATACACTTTCTGTCAGCAACAAGTCTGCTCTCATTTCTGAGATTTTATCCCATGTAATATTCCATTTTTCAAATAAAATTGTGTCAATGGATCCTTTGTGGTTATTTGCAGCTGAGACTGCAAGATCCAACTTGCGATAAGTATCCTCTGGCAACAATATTATATACAATAAAATCAACAACTCAATTTGCGGTTCCCCATTAGATGATATCTCAAAGTATTCAGCACTCTGGCTGTCACATCCTCTGTATTCCAATCTTCTCCAAAGGGATACCCTTGCTCTACTAAACCTGCTAGAGAATAATGAGGAACTCCATTCTTGTACCAATTCCAAATCAATATTGACAATGCCAAAGGAATTATCTGGCTCTGTAAACCCATATCTGTGAAGCAATGCAGCGTTACCCAGCAAACCATATGTATTAAAGACCTGAGATGGAACAGAAAAAGAAACAAAATAAAATGAGGGAATGATATGTAGAAAGATGCTTTCTCATATGATACTTGAAATTTGATTAACCATTACACAAGGTGTCAGTATGATACCCAACAGTCATTGGTAAAATACAGCAAAGGACCACTTTATCTGCAGTTATAAACAGCATGCCTAATGTGACAACAAAGCATTATAATTAGGGTTGCCAACTAATCCAAGCACCAGAGTAAAAATTATTGAACACCATTTCCTGTGAGAAACATAAGAATTTAAAAGACATTCTCATTGTCCCTGTTTTTCCATTGACTTGTATTGTCCTCAGGTTGCAAGGTTTTAAAAGGGTTTTAAAGGACCCCTCAACATAGATGACTAAACCATGAAGACTAAAAAACCTAGAAAGCATAGGTAGCTGCTCAACAAGATGAATAAACCATTCGACGCATTTATTCTTAGGGATAGAGTGAAAAGATAAGTTGAATTTGTCATTTTCCCCTTAAACTAAAAATTTCCTTCTCATGGTGTCAAATTCATGCGCTTCCTTTATACATGATCAATTGGTCTAGTATCAGCTCTAAGAGCCAACAGAATGGTAACTAAAAAAACATAGTTGGTAGTAAGAGAGATAGTGCCTGTTGTATTAAGTTTTCTGAGAGACTTCAAAGTAGAAAACTAAGGATGACTTAATTAAGGACATACCAAGTTGATGTATGCGCTTGATTTTAATAGCTTAAAATCACCTCATTGCAGAAGCAACCAACGCTAAAAAGTTCTCTACACCTAGTCATCTAGGAACACAGGCAACTTGGAGAACTACAAAATCCAAAGAAATTCAACTAATAGGACTCTGGTCAGATATTGCATTAAACCATGACAGCTCATAAATACTCCTGATGCCACTGGTAATAATAAGAAAGCACAACATATATATACAAAAGACCTCCTATGAAATCAGCCAAACCATGAATCAAAACAATGGAGCTAAATGAGGTAGAAATTATATCACCTTCTACACTGCTGATCCGGATTATGTTACTAATTTGAATGATATCGCAAACTGTTAAGGAGAGAAAATCAAATGACTATGTACCCCAGACAGTTCAATTTCACCAGCTGCAACCCACATAAACATCCTCTTAGACTTCAACAATGAGGACTATTCCAAAGTAGAATTCAACAATAAGGACTGCTCCAAAGTAGTTCTAAAGGTCCACATGTTGATTCTCTAAAGCAGAAACATTTATGTGGTCTCAAAGGAAAAATAACAATATAAATGCATTAGCTCTCTATTCAAGGGAGGGTGAAATTTCCATAAAATTATGCAACACATTTGCAGTTCATATTCAAAGCACTGGTGATAAAGAACTGACTCAAGAGGCAACACTGAGATCATCAATAAGACACAAGAATAAAATTTAGATACAAACCTCAACTCCAGCTTTAACATCTTTCACCATAATCATTTCCAACACCAAGGGATCATCGCCAGTAACTGAAGAGCAATCCAGCTCGCTTGATGGTTCCTTGTTGCCAATATTATCAGCATCTAAGTCAACGGTATCACTATTGTCAGAGTCATCATCAGATTCAGAATGAGATGATGTACTGGTAAAGTGCACATCCTCAGCTCCGGTCTTGTGATTAAAGCTGCATGATTTGAAGTTACAACCAGGAGTAAGAAAAAAGAATGACTACCATAACCGCATAACATATCAAGAATTTTAACCATCGTAGAGATGGCATGCATACTCACAGGTCTGCCAAAGGAACCATTCCAAATCCATGATAATCATCAATCTCAAAAGAACGAGAAGCAATCAAGCTCTTCGCAGCAAAATATTGCTCGACACTAAAAAATTTTGGATCAATATTTGATGGCAGCGAATCCAAAAGAGGCAATATACTTTCTTTCCAATCCTCATAAATAAGAGCTTTGTCTTCCTTCACTATCTGCCTACAAAAAGATCACCAAATGATGAAAAGCCAGAAAATCTCAAGCCAATCAAATTCACAGTTGAAATCCCATCTTTAAAAAGACAAACAATCATCCAATCCCACATGAACATAGTAGACAAATTGATTTTTTTTCCAATTCCATCTGCCTACAAAGTGCACGATAAATTACAAAATTTTTAGCCATATCAACTTCACAACTAAAACTCCATCATTAAAACATGAAGAATTATTCAACCTCACAAAAATTAAATCTTTTCCAATACAAGCAAACAAAAAGACCTGTACTTGGGAGCAACTCAAGTGAGCAAAACTAAACCAAAAACCAACCCATTAATTACTTTGAAGTTCACCTTATGGAGCTCAGTGCCACGAAGGAGCAGATCAACTTCATCAAGAGACCAAACCAAAGGCAAGCACTCACAGTCAGGCAAGACTTGAAGGTAACCAGCCCAAGGAGAGTCCCCACCTAAGCTCTTCTCATACATTAGAGCCACTGATAGTCCCAAATAACCATCCAAACCAGTAGATTCAATCAAGTCTTGAGCCCCACTTGTCTTAATAGTAAGGCAAGCAGTTTTTGGTATTTTAGCAATCAAATCTCCTTCTTTCAAATCCCAGAATGCATTCACTGAGATTCCCTCTTCTGGGTTGTCGATAAATTGGAGAGTGTCATTGCTCCATTCAATGCCTTGGGATATCATCCACCTCTTGAATGCCCTCAGTCGCCTGCTTGACATTTTTGCTTCTTCCTCTCTTCTTCAGATGGTTCTTTTGTCTGTGGGTTTTGGTAGGGTTTTGTTTTATTGGGTCAACTACTAATGGACCAAGCCCTAAAAATGGATGGAGTCTCAATAACACAGATGCTAAACCAGAGTGGGCCCAGCCCAATAGGCTTAGGCTTTTAGAGTAACAGAAGAAAATAGAAATAATAAGGAGAAAAAGATTCATAAGGTGTTCTAACACTACACTTCGAATAAATAACACAGCAAAAGTGAGAGAGAAAGACACAGAAAGAACGAGAGGAATTGAGACGACGACCATAACAAAGGTAAGCAACTTAGACCTTTTCCTATGTCTTGCCATTTTCAATTTTTTCAATGTTGTATAGGAATTTATAAGGTTTATGTTTCTATGAAAAATTGCTGATCTGGGTTTTTCAAGTTTTTTTTTCTTTGTAGTGAAATAGGGAGGGAAAGTTGGTTTATTGTGAGATTTTTCTTGATTGAAGAATGGCGTAATGATTTTCAATGCCAAAGTTAGAAGCTCTTGTCATTTCTGTATGCTCTTTGAAGTTGACAACTTGTTGTCTTAGGCTTTTGAAGCAGTCTGAACCGAGTATTTTGACTCCATTTTTTAATGTTTTTTGGCTTAAAGATATACTTTTCATGCTTGGATTTGGAGGGGTTCTATTATTTTCAATAAAGGTTAATTCTTGTGTAATGGGTGGCAGTTGGTGATGCTCCACATATTTGGGTAAAATCGCTTTTTTTTTTTAATTATTATTACTGATTCAGTTAACAGCTCAGATTGGGAGGAAAACAGAAAAGCTAAACAAACAAAATCTCTCTCTTTGCCTGCCATTTTCAATTTTTTTTCATGTTTTGTAGGGATTTATTAGGTTTATGTTTCTAGGTTTTTTGTTTCCATAAAAATATCTCTACTTAGGATTCAAAACCTAAATATTTTATTTCTTAGTCTGAAAAGGAGACAGTTGGTTCATTTTGAAACTTTTGTTGATTTATTCTCCTCTCATTATGTGTAGAAAGGAGAAGTTTTACACTTGAATTGACGAGAGTGTGAAAGTTATAAACTATTGCTACTCGTGATGGTTGAGTTTTTAAATTTGGAAACTTAATGTATAGTTTTATTGTTTTAAGCTTTTAAACCAATTTGAACTGAGTGCTATTGCCTCTATTTTGCTTTTTTTTTTTTTTTAATAGTTTAAAGCTATATTTTTTGTATTTAGATTTGTTTTGATTCTATTATTTTCAAATAACAGTTAATTATTGTTCTATGGGTGGTAGTTGGTGAATTCACCTATTATTAAAGGATTATTGTTTCATTTTTTGATTACTGATTTTGTTAAGCAGTTGATTAGAGTATGAGTGGTGCTCCTGTTAAAAGATCGCATGAAGAGGGTGTTTATTCTTCTTCTTCAAAATACCCTCCACATGAGGACACAGGTTCAAACCCTAAGCTGACATCTGGGGTTTCAAATGAGTACCATCCACCATATGAGATGGGTCCGGATGCTCGGGTGGCAAAGATTTCCAGAACTGAGTCTCGAGATGCAGATAGAAGATCACCTTTGCATTCAATGTATCGAATGTCGCCATCTTCAAATGAATCACACATGGATTCTCATTCTAATGTTGCTCCTGAAAGCAGGCTTGAATCAAGGGATTCCAAGGACAGCAGAGATCACAGGATTGAAAACCGTGACCCAAGGACTGATGCAAGAGAGGTGTATGGTGAGGTAAAGAGGGATTCACAAAGTGTTAAAAATGAAAAGGATGCGAGGTTTGATAGTAGAGGGGATGACAATAAGGAAGTAAAGCATGACAGGGAGGCTCATATTGATCTGAAGGATGGTTTTGGTGCAGCAAGTAGTCAAGTGAATTGGAAGGAATCCAAAGAATACCATAGAGGAAAGAGATATTTGGAATCCCCAGGTGGACATGTGGATCCTTGGCTTATATCACGTGGTAATTCTCAAGGTCCTGCTGAGATAGGAAAGGAAAGCACTAACATTGAGGAGAGAGATCATGTGGAAGCTCATGAGGCAGTTGGTGAAAATAAACTTGATTCAAAAGGTGAGGATAGATTTAAAGACAAGGATAGGAAGCGGAAAGATTTAAAGCACCGGGAATGGGGAGACAAAGATAAGGAAAGAAGCGACCGAAGAGGAAACATGCAAGTAGGCAACAGTAGTGCTGAGGGCAAGGAGTCAGTGAAGGAAGAGAGAGAAGCAGAGAGGTGGGAGCGGGAGAGGAAGGACCTGTCAAAAGACAGGGAAAGGTTAAAAGAGAGGGAGAAGGACCACTTAAAGAGAGAATCAGGAGCTGGAGCTGAAAAAGAGAGTTCGCACAATGAAAAGGAATCTGCAGATGGAACTGTCAGAATCTCAGAACAGGAAAATCCAGTTTTAGAGCCAAAAAAACAGAAAGATTTTGATAACTGGAAAAATGTTGATAGAGAAGCTAAAGATAGAAAGAAAGAAAGAGAAGCTGACATAGAAGGAGATAGACCTGAGAAGGGAAGCAGGATGTTTGGCAAAGAATCCGATGATGGATTTGCGGATGGGGAAAGGATTAGTGAAAGAGAAAGAGAAGTTTTTAACTATGGAGTCCAACAGCGCAGGAGGATGCTTCGGCCTAGGGGTAGCTCACAAGTGGCAAGTCGTGAACCCCGTTTTAGGTCCCATACCCAGGACACTGAAGGGTATGTTATTACTGTTTTAAGTGGAAGTATGTTGTCCATATGGTTGATTTTGGATTATTGACAACTACCATGTGGAAATATGCTTTAAAATATTTGTTATGCATGTCTAAACTGCTGTTGTTGGAGCTAATTGTCTACCATGTGGAAATTTGCTTTAAATTATTTGACATGCATGTCTAAACTGCTGTTATTGGAGCTAATTGTGTAGAGATTTATCGTACAATTATATTTTCTTTCTGAAGATAATATTACTTTTAATGGTGTTGAAACCCTTAACTAAACTTCGCTTTGCATGAATTCTTTAGATTGTTGGCTCTTTTAGATTGTTTAAATTAAGCATGATTTCACTTCAACAATTCAAGAGTTTTATGGAACTTAGTCTGAATGCATTATAACTAAGTTTCTCTTTCTTGCAGATGTCAAGGTAAGCTGATTTATTCCATTTTATGAAGCTGGAACTTTATTTGCGATATGGTTATTGGAGTCTGTGAGTTGGTTTCTTTTACAATAATGGAAAGAGTTTAGTTATTATATTTGACTGCACAATGCTAAACTGAAATTTAGCTTTTCCCACCAAAGGCTTCAGGCATGATGTGATTAGGAGGCACTTACAATCAGCATCATCATTTTGCTACATAATATACTGTATTTGCTAATGATTCTCTATTCACAATCGGTGTTATCTGAATGTTGATTGCTGCTTTTTATTTCTTTTGGGCAAAACCTTTTGGTTAACCTGAATTTTCAGCTTTGTAAAACTGTATTGCAGTATGAATCTTGTTTTTCCTTTTATGTAAGCGTGCAGCAGGTTGCAGGGGAGTTGAGTGAAGGGAGCTCCTTCTGAGTACTGATTGGAATGTTAAAACTGAAATATTTGGCTATCATTGCATATTTAGATTTTCCTTTTGCTTTCTTTCTTTTTCTACTCTCTTAATGCATTGGATATACCAGAATGAGGTGTTGCCTTTTATTTTACCTTTCTCCTTTTCTTTTGTGCTTCCATATAATATATTCTTGAGCTTCTGTTAAGAGGTAGTTTCCTTGGGCTTTTTTTAAGTTTATTTGTCAGGAGGAATGAGTAGTTTTTGTCAACAACTCCTGGTCTTTGCTGTCATGAACTGCTTCTTTTGGTAAACATATTAGTGCTTCCTGATGAATGATTAAAAAGCTCGAGATAACATCAAAGTTCACAAGTTACCCAATTTCCTTTATATAGCTATTGAGTTTTGTTTCTGATGCTCAGGCAAATCTGAGGTATCCTCTGTTGTTTATAAAGTTGGTGAATGCATGCAAGAGCTGATAAAGTTATGGAAGGAGTATGAATCATCTCAATCTGATAAAAATGGTGAAAGTAGTCATAAGGGCCCCACTCTTGAAATTCGAATACCAGCAGAACATGTTACTGCTACAAATCGCCAAGTAAGAGCATGCTACTGTATATAATAGTTGACACTCTTGCTTGTTTTGCATCATATGCTTTACTTTTTCTTGCATCCTTCTTCCTTTGTTTCTTTTGAAAATGTATTTCCCCTTGGCCCTATGGGGCCTGCACAAATGCTAAGGGGGTCAGGGACAGGGGTTTAGCTACTTGCGTGCTGTTTGACTTGTAAAATTCAATGAATCGCATGATTCGGTTAAATCTGTACATCTGTGATTCACCACATGAATCCAGACAAATCATAATAATCAAATTGTGAATTGTAGGTTTCTAACAACTAACCAAATATCCATTAGCGTCCTTGGAAAGTTTCAGAACTTTTAAATTGGCCAAATGAGGATTTCTTAGTAGAGTATGATTCAATTGTACAAGTTTAATGATGTGAAGTTAGTGACTTTATCTCCATTAGCCTTTACCTGCAAGTTGTGGGTGGTTTAGAATTGAATGATGAGATGGATTGTGTGGGGTTTGTTTCCTTGTACTTGTTTGAGTGTGTTTTGTGTCCGCAAACTGAATTTTTGTAAGATATGGCTAGTCTTAAATTTTTAATTTCAATTTGTTGTTAGGTAACTTGTATATAAGTGGGTGGGTGCCTTTTATGTTCTGATTTGTACAAATTTGTAGTGTGAAGGGTGAAACAATCAATTTTCTTTAGAAGAGAAGAGGCCTCTATATGTACATTGGGATTGCTGTATAAGAGCAATTAGATGTCATTCTAGTTCTAATGTTACAGGATTTCTGCTCTGCATTTGCTACCTTCATGCTTGTTATTAACTATTAAATATTTATATTCCCATGTTAGTTCCTAAATTCATTAAGTGCAGGTAAGAGGTGGACAATTATGGGGGACGGATATATACACAGATGATTCTGATCTTGTTGCTGGTATGTGTGATATGATGGACAGTATTAATTGTAGAATATGTTGATATGTGAACAGAAACAATATTGTTGATGCAACTTTGTTGCAGTTCTCATGCATACAGGCTACTGCCGTCCCACTGCTTCTCCTCCTCCACCTGCCATCCAAGAGTTATGTGCTACTATAAGAGTGTTGCCTCCACAAGATAGTAAGCCCCCTTTTGTCTATCGTACTTTATGATACTGCTTTTCTAAACATCTTTCGCATCATAATGCATTCAAATAATTTGTACATGTAAATGTTACATATCTGGATACAGCTATCTGTTTAAACTTTTGTGTGTATATGTTTCTCTTCAGAATGAATTTTGTGTTGTTTGTTGAAGTTTTACATTAGAAAGTTTGTCAGCTAAAATTTAAAACATTAAGAATTAAACAATGAAATCATATAGATGGACTGAGAATTTTGAATTTTGGTTGAAGCCTAGTCAACATTGAAATGGTGTAGGGGATTGGCATAGTACTATTGATTTTGTGATGTCAATCTGGTATGCATTAATCCATATCTATATTTGAACAAGTGAATCACAAGGATGCAAAGTCACATTCCCAACAAGATAACTAAAGCTCTTTACAAAAATTTGACATACTTGATTGTGTTCTTTGTCAAATTTCAAATGTCAAAAGAAAATACTTATTTTAGTAGATAGCTATATAAGAAACCTAAATGAAGTACTTGCTTATATTTTTCTTGCTAGTATTGCATTTCTCCTCGTGTGTCATTAATATTTATGCTCTACTTTTGACACTTTAACTTTGACATGTGCATTAGGCTACACCTCTATGCTGAGAAATAATGTTCGCTCACGTGCCTGGGGAGCTGGAATCGGTTGTAGTTACCGTGTTGAGCGTTGCTGCATCGTGAAGGTGGCTGAACAATTTTCACAATTTTAGTTATAGTGTCTATTTTTCTCTGCAATTTATCAAGGACATCAGAAATGTCTGTAGGTTCATTTTTCCTGGATCTAGAGGGTATTATAATAACGTTGCTATTACCAATCTTCACTAATATTTCTTGCTGCTTTTGCTGTTTGTTGTTTTTTTTCCTAATAGACAGCCTTTAATCATGCTTCTTTCTGTTTTCTTGTTTATTTCAGAAAGGAGGTGGAACCATTGATCTTGAGCCCTGTCTTACACACACATCAGCAGTTGAACCCACCCTTGCACCTGTGGTTGTTGAACGTACAATGACCACCCGCGCAGCAGCTTCGGTATGACATTGCCATATTTCTTCCAATACCCCTTGGGTTTATGGTCTTAGCTTTTACGTCTTTGCATTTTGTTTCCATATTCTGTATACAGTTTTTTATTAAGCAATTTTCTGTTAGATAATTTTTGTTACCTGTTCCCACATATGCTAAGTAACAACAGGTATATGTATCATAGGCGTGCTTCTTGTCCTTTTTCTTTTACGACTTATGATTTAGCTTATTGCAATGGTAATCCTATGTCTGTGACTACTTATAAGAAAAGCTAAAATATTTGTTTATGACCAAGCACTCTTTTTTCCCACTACTTGGATCTACTTACATTAAGATGGCTTTCCTTGTACAGAATGCATTGCGGCAACAGAGATTTGTGCGTGAAGTTACAATACAGTACAACCTATGCAATGAGCCATGGTAGACTCCAGATCTTTTTGATAACTGTGATATGCTGCATTTTTTCGGAACTATATGGTACTTGGAGATATTTATGTCTTCTGGAAAGTAGAATTTGGTTTTGTCATTGAGGAAAATGGTTCTTAAGCCAGTGGCTTTGAGTTTTATCAACAGTGATATCCATTGCATGTAGTTGTTAATGGAAGTATCAATAGCATGCTGTTTAAATGCATATGTATGTTTATTGTGCTAGTAATTGTTGACCCTGTGGGCCTTGCTCTTAACGAGCCTAAGGCTACAATAAAGATGTGATGATTGACCTGTATCAACTACGTGATGTAACACAATTTCTTCACATGACAGCATAGATTTTTATCATATCTCTTTGAAATAGATTATAACTGTTCGTGTTTGGATTAAATTCTTTCTTTGATTAAGCATGGAGAGAAAAAAAAGGGTTTGGACATTTATTTTCTTTAGAACAACTCTCAACGTAGATCTCATAGAGAGCTTATTTCAAATTCACCCAAACCAAATGCAATTATCTATTCTGTGAAGATATCTTTTCAAGATATTGTTTTGAAGTTGATAGGCTTTTAGGGGATTATTGTTATTTTCTGTATGGGATTTTTTTGGTTTAGGAAAACTAAGGCTACCAAGTTTGCTAATGCTTTTTAAGCCTCTTTTTTAGTAACACATCAAATATCCTCCATTGTTGCAGAGTCAACAAAGGTTATGGCATCAGTTTACTGTATGTGCCTAACCCTCAATCTGTAGTTTTTATTTAGTTGTTTCAGTACAAAATATGTCACTCGATCAACTCTCCAGAGTTTCCATTCAATAGTCATACTTATCTGGAGTTTAAAAGTCTGATTATCATCAGAGAAGTCAAAAAGGAAATGCCAACTTTCCTTTCCCTCCTAAGCTCCTCATTTCACACAATAAACTCTTTTCTGACATTTCTTTTCTTTATGTTTCCATGACACTGTTGTCTATTATTTTGATAAATGCAAGGACACTAATTTGCATTGCGTTGCGAGATGTTTATAAATTTCCTTTTTCTTGTTGGTGCTGTTGTCTGTATCTATCTTATTTCTTCGCTTATCAATTACTAAAATGTTGCGTGTCAATTTTGATGCCTGCATAATGTACCAGGATAAAATACAGCATTAGTATCGTTGCTGACAAGGGTCTGAAAAAGCCTCTCTATACTTCTGCACGTTTGAAGAAGGGAGAGGTTCTATATTTAGAAACACATTCATGCAGGTACTCATATTTTCTTGTTTTCCTTTTTGCCTGTCAACTTGATACTGCACTAATGCACCTAGGTTTTGGAGGCACATTTGTTGTCTTCCTGTAAATTGTTTTTGTTTCTGTATCTTATGTTTTTCATGTGTTACTCATATCTCTAATATTTATAGATAAAGCATGGCTATTCACCATTTTGTTTCCCTCTCCCCATGCAGTCTGCATTCATTGCATGCCTAATTTTAAGTTCTTTATCATCATGGAAAGAACAGCCGCCTCGTGTAAATTTAAGGTGTAGTGGGTTGGGCAAAAGAATGAAAGAAGGATACAATTCTGGCACGTAGGAAACCTTTGATGGGACTAGGAAACTTGCTTGCCAATAAGTTGGAACACCCCCCCCCCCAAGAAAAAAATAGAAAA
>Ga0307517_10005963_pt1 | contig 18175 bp, 19 predicted proteins | sample 23_EM_MG_FD_194515 | JGI IMG/M metagenome (GOLD analysis project Ga0307517, IMG submission 194515) | Populus trichocarpa ectomycorrhiza microbial communities from riparian zone in the Pacific Northwest, United States - 23_EM | ecosystem: Host-associated > Plants > Roots > Unclassified | place... | reverse complement strand
TAAGATTATAAAAATTCATGAAGTTAAAAAATAGTTTCCAACCTTGAAAATTTTTGAATTATTCTTTAAAGTAGATTTAATTTTAATAGTGTTTGTGAAAATTTTCATGTCAAAAATGATTTTTTTTCTATAAGAGATATTGATTTACCTCACAGGTAAAAAGTAAAGCATAATTATAAAACTTGAATGATCTGCTGACCTGATATCTAAATTAATTTGAGTTAATAAAAAAATAAAGGAAAAAACTTGACTGACCATGTTAAATACTTGGGTTGACTTGGCCAGCATGAGTATGATAGTTCAAAACTAGACTCTCAACTCATTAATTTTTTTTTATTAAAACAATGTTATTTTAGTTTTTTTATTTTTTTATATAGAAATTGACATGAGTTGAACCAAGTTAATTATCCTAGCCCGTGACTTGATTCGATCCTCTCGGGCCTTGTTTTGAGTCTGGTTTTGCAATTATGAATTGTAGGGCCACAACCTTTTTAATTAAAGGGCAATAAAAAAGAACCCGAACATTGCAAGTTAAAGCCCGTTTGTTTTTAAGTTACAAAAACGCTTCTGAAAAAAGAATGAAAAATCTTTAATTTTTTTTTCAAATTATTTTTTTTGTTGTTTTTAGATCGTTATGGTATGCTGATGTCAAAAATAATTTTTAAAAAATAAAAAAATTATTTTGATGCATTTTCAAATAAAAAACACTTTTAAAAAATTCATAACAATTGTTTGGAACTAATTCTCCAATGTAATTGAATTTAATTATAGTGTTTTATTTGAATTCAATTGATAAATAAGTTAAATTCACATGTTTTTTAAAAAATAAAATTTAATTCATTTTATTTTTTATATTACCCTTATTATTTTCATCTTATTTCTTCAAAGATGTTTTAAAAAAGAGGGTTAGATGAATAATTTTAAGAAAGTTAGTTTTGATATTAAATTACTCTGATTTATTTTTATAGTATTTTTAGAGATTGAATACCATTTAAAACTCTAGAAAGCTCTAACCATAAGATTTTATTAAATTTTTTTAATTAAATTTAATTCAGATAGTTTCAAACATATCGTAACATAATATCAAATTAGCTATTAGAGTCTATTTAATATTATAGTAATAATTATTTTTTAAAGTGATTTTTATTTAAAAATATATCAAAATAATATTTTTTTGTTAATTTATTTTTAATATTAGTATATTAAAACAATAAAAAAACAAATAAAAAAAAATATATTTTTTAATTTTTACAAAAACAGTTTTAAAACAAATAACGAAACTTCATTTTCATGCACCGAATTTCATGTTTCCATTTCTCGGTGGGCCAGTGTTTGAAAAGAGGGAGCCTCTCATGGGAGGATGAAAGAAGAACCAGACGGTGGCACTTTCGCCCATACGTTTCCTTTCTCCTTGCATTTTCTTTGTTCCTCAAAGCATCCATTATTCTGGGCCTTGTTTGTGATTTTTGTTTGCTGCAACGTTTTTGTGTTGTGATATGGAGGAATCAAAGCAAGTCAACGTTGAGATATCAAGGGCAACAACAGCAGAAGAAGCACAAGGAAAAGGGTTAGTGGATGGGATAATGGAGGTTCAAGATGTCACAGAATCCTCAGGACCCCTTCAACCGAAGAGTCTTAATGGACTAGCCTCTGCCTCCAATTCTGCCTTTCGCCAGCGATTTGGGTTTAAGGAGAAGGTATTCTCTTGTCTCGCCGAAAATAAGTGGAAAATAGTTTAGAGATAAAGTTCTCTGTGTTGTCTTTCCCTTGTTAATTTCTAGTTGTAATATTCTATAATTATGCATATTTTAGACTTTTTTTCTGGATTGTGCATTGCATGTTGCTTTTCCGATCATGATGTTTGTAGTTGTTGTTTTGGTCTATTGCAGTCGAAGCTGGAACAGGTGGTAATCGAGGTAAACTTCGATAGTTCGAAGGCTGGTTACCTTGCCTTGAAACTTGTAGCTGAAATTGCAGGTAAACATAGCAGTAAAGAGGATTTGCATTGCGCCTAATCTCACAACTTAAATTTTTAGGTTGAATTGATTCTCTGACAAATGAGAAATAATTGGATAACTTGCTTAATAGCCAACCGGAGAAGCGCTTTTAGTCTCTATATTTGAGAATACACTGACTATTCAAAAACCAAAAAAAAAAAAAACCTTAACACATAGCCAATCCAATCTAATTCGGGTTCCATGCTCTGTCGTTGTTAGTTGTAGTAATGGGAGTTATACAGGCAATATGTTGATGTTTTTTTTTTGGTGTACAATCAGGAAGTTCATTAAGTTATTTCATCTTGTTGATGTGTTTATTTTGGGGAAATCAATAGGTGTGGAAAGTGTGGAGTTAGGAGGGCCAGATAGGAACCTATTGGAAGTGATAGGAGATGGAGTCGATGCCCATCATCTTGTAACCTTGCTACAAAAGAAGTTTGGAAATGCAAAGCTAATAAGCATGGGTCCTGTGAAGGAGCCGAAGAAAGATACCATGGAAGATGAGCCAGTCCTGATCAAAGAAGAGGAAAATGAGCCAATGTTGCAACGCCCTGTTTCATCATCCATTCCTCATTGTCTTGATCCTATCAGTGAGGTTGAATGCTACTACTGACTCTCATGTACCCTTGCTCCATTGTTTTGATTCAAGATATAGTAAATAAAGTGTAGTTTAGTCGTTTCAATGGGAAATGCTCTTTACTATGATAACTTTGTTTGAGAATTGGTGGCCAAGCTAGTGACAATGGGTATTCAAACCTAACGAAAGAAGAAAAACAGGATTTATAGCATCTGAAATGTGCTTACTTTAAATGCAAATTAAGTTTGTAGAATTAAATTGTTCACTTATCATTGATATTATTATGTTATTTGCAATGGTACAGTCTGTAGTGGATATTGTTGAGACGGAGAAGCTGAATGGAGCAATGGAGATGGAGATGGAAACAAAGACAAAAACTCATAGTAATCTCGGTCTGGAAGAGAGTTCATGTACAAGTGTAAGAACTGCATTTTAGTTAATACTGAAAAATGGTGCTTCTATAGTGTTTGATGTTCTATATAATTTGTCGTGTAGAAAACAACCCAGTGGACTCTACTAATCACCAGCTTACTTCTAGAGGCTATATCCGCAATTTTTGATCAGCTGGGTTATGCATTAATTAGTATGGCGATGGCATTTGTAGCTTTGCTTCTTTCCATTCTTGATCTCATTTACAAGGCTCGAGAGAATGGCATTACATGTGATGGGAGGAGCCTGCTACCCTGTTTTTATTGCCATTCAAGTCATGATTTCCAGAATCGCAAGCCTTTTGGTAGTCTTGTTGAGTACTTTGGATTTGCTGGTGCTGTCTGGCAATGCTCTTACACAACAGTAGGGTATCATTATGCTCGTCGGAACTTGGATAATCCAATCAAAATTTGTCTTCTACCTTTCATTTTTGCTTTGTGTGTGCTAATTTCTAAGTTAGTTAAGAGTGGCCAACATGAACCATTGGTTGAACTTAAACCCACATGAGAGGTAATTTGTTTTTAGCAGATTAGAATATCATTTAATTGCATTAGTGTATGTATGATCTAGATGAGGTTAATAATTTAAACGAAATTCAAATTGTTCACACTAAGATGAAGAGAATAGAGTTCAAAAAATGGGACAATATTTGGATCATGTTGTAAGGAAAGGTCAACAGTGCCAAAGGGAGTACCCCTTGCCCTCTCTTGATAGTTGAAGATCCTTGTTTTAAAGGGATCATTCTCATGCATATTTCCTTGTTCTGATGGTTTGCAAGAGTTCAATGGAACTGCATTAAAAGTTTACAGGGTTTTAGAGATGGTGTTGCTGGTATTCCATTTGTGCAAAATCCCCTGAACGTAATCTGATCTGAGCTGAATATGATGGGAACAACTCTCTGGGCTGTCTTGGTCTTTGCTCTTTTATATCCGTAAGAAACGAAGAAAGGCTTCCAAGATTTCCAAAAATTGTGTTCTTACGATCTCACCAGGATGAAGATATGAACCTTTTCAGTGCTGTGGACAGTTTGAATGATTTCTCAGATGAAAAAAAAATAAAATTCCACCAAAGTTATCATCCTGTAACCTTTCTATTTGTTATTATTCTGAATCTAAAGTAGCCAGAACTAAATTTTCTGTTGACAGCCTTGGGTATGTTTCGACTGCTATCTCAACTAGCCCTAAGCGGTTTTTCACACATTTTCAAGAGAAGTAGCTGCTAAAATTCTAGGGCATCAATAACAACAATTGTTTCACTTCGAAAATCAATCGATAAATCTAAATATCAAGGCATTACTTTGGAGTTTGCACTATTTGGTGCTGTCCGGATAATTTAAATTAAATTAAATTAAATTTTGACATCAATATATTAAAATGATCCAAAAATACATAAATAAATTAAATTCAAGTAAAAAGAAATTAAATTTTTTAAAAACATGATTTCCCAAAACAATATAGCTATAATAATCCAATCAAAGTGTGTCTTCTACCTTTTATTTCCACATTGTGTTGTTGTGTGTGGTCATTGCTAAGTTTGTTAAGAGCAGATCACATGAACCATCAGTTGAGCCTCAAGGTTTTTTAGGTGGAGATCCTTGTGGCATCAAGATATCATTTTCTGCTTTTTTTCATTTAGAGGTTGGGTTATTAGATCAATTCAGATTTATCATATTTTTTAAAAAATAATATTATTTATTTTTTATAATTTTTTATATTTGATCAGTTTAATTTTTTATATTTGATTAGGTTAACTAAGTTTACAATATAATTTTTGAGTTATCTGGATTTAGATTTAATAGAGTCAATAAATAATAATAGTTAAAATTTAACATAATTTGAGCTGTTTGTTTTTGTGTTTCAAAAGCGTTTTTAAAAAAATTAAAATTAAATTTATTTTATTTTTTTATTTGCTTTAAATTAATATTTTTTTGGTGTTTATAGATCATTTTGATGTGTTGATATCAAAAATAATTTTTTTAAAATAAAAAAACAGTATTTTAATACATTTTTAAGTGAAAAACAATTTGAAAAGTAACCGTGATCTCACTCTGAAAACAGACTAATATAGATTTAAAAAATATTTTAAAAAATAACGATAACCACGATAAAAAAAAATCTTTTCAGGTAAAATGTTGGTTTGTTAAAAATTTTATTTTTATTTTTATTAAAAAATATTTTAAAAATTAATTACTATAATACCAAACAGTAAATCACTACGCGGGCTTAATACGAGGCAATGATAAAATTAAAAAAAGAAAAAATTACATGAATCCAACGTGGAAGCATGTCAGGCATCAACTCCACACAATAACAATTCACCAAAATCCAGTGGATCCTCTCGCACTCCTCTACCGTCGACTTCACTGCCTGTACTTTAATCTCTTTCATTTCTCTCTCTCGAATAAAAAAAAATAAAATAAGGAACTCTCTCCCTTTCTTTTAAACTATATTTTTTTTCTCATTAATTAAAAAGAAAAAAGAAATTAGGGTTTTCTTCAAAATTCTGAAAAATATGGATAAAATCAGAAGACCATCTCATGCCGGCTCTTGGTACACCGACAACCGTATGTCCTCACTCTCTCCCTTACAATTTTTATTATTTTTTTGAATCAATTATATTACTTTTTTTTTTATTTTGTTGTTAATTTCAGCTAAAAAGCTTGAAGAAGAGCTTGAGGGATGGCTAGGTGCTACTGGATTAACGAAATCTCCTGATGTTCGCGGTGTTATTGCTCCGTATATTACTATTAATCCCTTAATTTTGCTCAATTGATTGTTTTTTTTTCTTTTTTTTTTATAATTAACTTGTTTTTCTTTTATTATTTTATTTTGGATGGCAAAATGGAGATTTTAGACATGCAGGTTACTCTTATTCGGGCCGTGCTGCTGCTTATGCTTTTGGAAATATTGACCCTACAAACATGTGAGTCAGAGAGTTTATTTTCTATTTTATTTATTTTTGGATTATTTATTTAATTTTTGTTTATACACACACATCTATATAAAAAAGTTTTGTTATAATGTGGTGTGATTGTGGAAATGTGATACAGTGTTAGTGTTTATGTTTCTGGGTATCGCATTTTGAGGAGAGTGATTCTGATGGGGAAAGTAATGATTTTTTGTTGATGATAAGCGAGAATTTTGTTTTGTTTTGTTTTTTTTTAGCACACGGGTATTCCTTCTTGGTCCGTCACACCATTACTATACACCAAAATGTGCTCTTTCAACGGCTACAGTTTACAAAACGCCCATAGGGGACTTGCCTATTGATTTGGAAGGTACTGTACCTGCACAGTTTGGTTTTTTATTACGTTGGAATGCAAGTTTTGAATCATCATTGAAATGGATTGGTTCGTTTTAGCTTTCACTGTTGGTTTGATGTTCTATTGGTCCATGTGATTGAACTAATTATGTTCATTTTGGATCCTTTTCAGTCATTGAGGAACTTAAAGCCACAGGAAAATTTGAGTTGATGGATCTTCAGGTTGACGAGGCTGAACATAGCATGGAAATGCACTTGCCGTATCTTGTTAAAATATTTGAAGGGTAATTTCTGCTGCATAGAGAATTTCACTATGTTGGTTTTGTTTGTGGCTCAACTTTACTGATTTATTTTTCTGTGTTTTGTTTATTTATTTGTTCATGGATTGCAGGCACCCAGTGAAAGTTGTACCCATTTTGGTTGGAGCTCTTAATACTGATAATGAGGCCATGTATGGCCGCTTGTTGGCAAAATATGTTGATGATCCAACTAACTTCTTTTCTGTCTCTTCAGATTTTTGTCACTGGGGTTCTCGGTATGTTCCATTATAATGATGGTTTCATGGTACTTTTCTCCTTCTAAATGTCTTTGAATTTATAGAGGAGGTCTACGATGGGGATGGCTCTTTAATTTGCTTCCATCCCACACATACACTTGTACTATGGACAATACTGAGTAACATTTGTTAGATTTCCTTTTCTTTTTCCTCGTAATCAAAATTGGAGGGTTGATTTTCTTTTTTAAACTAATGTTAGCAATGCTTTCCTCAAAGCCTTGCAAGATCTATTGTTCAATTTGCTTCTATTGTATGTCTGAGAATTTCTTTGAAGAACTTGATTGAATGTCAGATGCCTCTGAGCCCGCTGAATACATTATGCGAAGGGGTCTTCTAATCTTTAAGATGAATGGATCTATATTTTGTTCAGTTAATGAATTAGAGAAAAAAAAATGTCATTTGGTATTTGATTATCACTGTATGTTGTCCATTTTTGTATCTGTATCTCTGTAAAGCATGATATTCAACAATTTGTGCTGACTGTTTACTCACAAGTCACAACCATGCACAATATCGTGTTGTGGTTCTGTTGAAATGCATTTGGTTCACCTTATGTATTTAACCATCTCATCAAGCAATCTTGACCTGTGTTTCCTTTATTAGGTTCCATTACACACACTATGACAAGAAATGTGGGCCCATACACAAGTCTATTGAGGCACTGGACAAGATGGGCATGGACATAATTGAAACAGGGAATGCAGATGCATTTAAACAATACTTGTCGGAGTATGACAACACTATCTGTGGAAGGCATCCAATTAGTGTTTTCTTGCATGTAAGTGCCCAAATCTCTTAAAGTTACTGAAATGGCTTGATTTCAGCACCATAAGATGTTTGCAGTGTCTTTACAGCTTTTTCTTCCATTTTCTGTAAGGAATTTCTGCCAGCCATGTTCTACTTCTATTTTATTGAATAATTCATGACAATTGCTCACACCTATCACACCAACAAGAAATTTTGTTTTAAAACGCTGTTAAAAACTTCTGGATATATTATTTCAGGACTTTTAGTTTCTATTTTGCCATTTTGTTTGACATCTATGATACTTTCAGATGTCGAGTAATTGCTCGACAAAGATAAAGATCAAGTTCCTCCGGTATGAGCAGTCTAGTCAATGCAAAACAATGAGAGACAGCAGTGTCAGCTATGCATCTGCAGCGGCGAAGGTGGATGCTTGAAGTTGGGATATGTAGCATTTCCAATTTACTTGTGTGGAGGCAATTGACTTGAATCTGGAATATTGAGCATTTCAAATTTACTCGTGTGGAAGCAATTAACAATTTAAACTTCTTTGAATTGAATGTGTTGTCTAAATTTGAACTCGCATTTGCAAGAATCCATCTTGCTATGCATTCCCTGTTTATAGAGTGAAGTTAACAGTGAAGCCTGATTCCCCTTTCCTTGTTTGTTGTTCCAGACTCCATTTCAAAATTTTTATGTCAACAGGTGAGTGCTTATGGTAATTCAATTGCTTTGGGGTGGCACCGGCAGGGATGTGCCACCATTGTCGTGTACTGGAAAAGGCTAACCAAGGTAGCATAGCTCTTGACCGAAATAGGCTAGGATAAGAATAAAAATCCGAGTAAGAAATGATAGTTGTGGTGGTCAGGGGAGTAGAAGAGAGCGGGTAGTAACTTCCGACTTCCGTGATACTCTTAATAAGAGCCAAGTGTACGCTGGTGGAAGGTGAGACTACCTGAATCCAATAGAAACCGACCTGAACTAACTTGAATGCGTAGAAAGTAGAAAATTTTTAGAACTAATTGAGTTCAGTTAAAACTTGAAAGAAAGAAGTCTTGAGCTGGGTATGCATATTGCTTTACGATCTAAATCTGAAATAAATAACTAACTTCGAAATTTTAAAAAAATTATGCGTATTATAGCTTTCAATCAGGTTCGAGTATGAAAAATCCATATCCCATCGAGTTCGACCTACATTATGATAGTTACTTTAGATATGAGTTTAAATATAGATAATATAAAATCCGAACTAGGGTATCCATTACCATCCCTAGATGAGATGCTCGACATCTTTAATGCCCATTTCCTCTTGTAACCGAATCAATAACAGTTCTTGGAAATTCAGACGCTGCGATGAATAGTTTGGAAGTAGAAGGCTTGCCCAGCCAGTGAATAGCAATACAGATATGGACGCTGTCGGTTGTCGAGCAATCTCTCCATATCCATCAGGTTCCTTTGGCGAGAAGATGGTTCATTATCGGAGAATTGTTGGCTTTCAAAGTCTCGTTCATTTTGGACTATATTTGACTTCATAGACATAGCATGGCTTTAGATAAGTTTATCTTGACGAATATGGCTGGAAAAATAAAACAGAAGACGGGAAGAGTTCTTTCCCTTTGCGTACGATCATGCACAAGCATAACAATTAGAGGAGGAGAGGATTTAGCAGAAGACAGTTACGGCTGCAAGCAGTAGCTGATCACAGTTGTGCATGCCATCATGCAGGTGCATGATTTGTCAGAACCACCAGGCATTGTTTCTGTGGACGGCTAGGATCAGTGACTGCATGCAGCCACTACTCTCCGTGGCAAAAGCTCTAAACACTAATGGTAATGCATTTTATTTTTACAGACTAAGGCATATCTTATTGGATGATATGATACCATAAACGACTCTTTGGTATTCGTTACATAAAGATACAGAAATACACATACAGATGGCCGGCCAATGTTTTCAATGTTCGCTAATTTAAAACACAGTTTTCATACGCTGAAACTGAATTATCAATAATTACCCTCGGATTCGGCAGGTAATTTACTTGCTGATCCATTTTCATCGGCTGTCAACATACTCCATTTACCAGCAGAAATCGGAGGCTCAAAGACTATAACACCACCATCTGTCAGTCCCACTGCAAATTGGTTTGGTTCCTGAGGATGTGCGGCAATGGCAATCGGATACACTCCCAAACTACAGCCACAAAAAAAAGCTCAAGATGGTATCATTAACTAGTTACCGGATCAGATACTTGATAGAACTTAAAATAAACACAACTATAAATGTATGAGATTGGACAGCTTCTGTGTCTCTAATTTGTTTCATGAGAGTGCTTTACCTTGAAGTGGGGAAAAGGTAGGCAGTTGGATTAATCTGACAATATAACTGAAAATCTGAGGCATCAAATATAGAGACAAGTCCATCCAGAAAGCTGGCATACACCATCTGGCCATCGCATGAGAATGTTGCATGGGAAATTGGTGTTGCAAAATCTCCTGGAATCCACTGTAAACATAAAAATAAATTGTCAGGTGAGTTGAATTACTGGAATTCACCTTCTTGAGATTGAGAGAGAGGGAGAGAGAGAGAGAACCTGCTTCACACATTCTAATTTTCTGGCTTCATAAATTGCCAGGTGAGTCTCATGTACAGAAAGGAATTCTGTCTGATTCTGATGAAACTGGATGTGGGTATCTGTTGATAATGAAAAAGGTATTCTTCCATCGGGAATCTGCAAGAATGTGCTCCTCTGTTTGTACCACCCTTCAACATTCCAGACAAAAATCTGCAGAAGAATAAAGAACATGATTGTACAGGAGCACTTCAGACAAATGACAGAGGTCAAGGTATCATTTAAATAAACACATTTACTCTTGGAAATGACTTCGAAATAATCATCAAGGAAATTCAGCATTATACATATCTCGTATAATTCAACACTAACCTGAGCATCTGCTCCAGAAGAAACAAGTAAATTCAGGTCATTAGAGAAGGCTAGACCAGAGACTCTCTTAGAATGACCCTCAAGTATGGTAATGACCTGCGAGTATTAAGGAGATGATAAAGCTTGGTTTTGCTCGAGTAAAGCACTGGATCACATCAGGAGAAATGCATACCTTAGCTGAACGGACATTATATATTAGAATTGTGGAATTGTCTCTCCCTATAGCGAGTATGTTGTTATCTTGAGGGTGGAAAGCAATGCAAGTTGCTGCAGGTGGTGGTTGCATGATGGACAGCATCGTCTATTAAGTTTAAGAATGTTCAATTAAACATGCTTGTAAACTACCAAAACACGTGAACAAATCAAAAGATTTGAAAACTTTGCATGTAAAAGATGGTATTTTATATTCATAAGATGATGTTCAATAAAAAGTGAGAAAACCACCTATGGAAAGTATTTAAATTTCATAAACAATAATTTAAACCACATAAACTTAGTACAATTGGAAATTATGACAAGTAATTGGAAGATTTGTAGTCGAATTGAATATGTAAAGATATCAAAGTATACATGACAAACAAGATCACATAGGGCTATGTAAAGATAACAAAGTATACATGACAAACAAGATCACATAGGGCTAATAAAAATGTGCATGGATTATTTAGACCTTCATAAGTTTGTAGACTGCAAATGGAAGTTCATGATACCTTGAATTTCAGCAAATTATACAGAGAGATTCTCCCTCCGGATGATGACATAAGATATGAATCATTCCTGGACAGGGCAAAGCAGGGAACTGTCTCTTCAGGGTTGCTGCCTGTAAGGTCATTTGTCATCAGCCCTGAGTAGCTCCTGGGTTGCCATAGTTGAGGGGAAACTTTTGCAGCTGCCTGCCATTAAGATTTCATTGCAATAGCATTATTAACAGCAGTTAACACTAAATTTAAAAGAATAATTTCAAATGCAAAATAGAAATGGTTTGAATCTCTAGTTTTGCTCACCGTGTCACTCAAGTCAAAGTCATTCTGTGGCCATTTCCAATATAAATGAGTGGCATTTGATGTTAATGCCAAAATGGAGTTACCTGCATTGTTGTAAATGAGCCTTGATATCTGCATTTGTGAAAGATAAAAGCTACTGAGAAACTTCTCATCCTTACACGGTATATTGGAATTTTTCAGCATATACATACATACATATTTATATATATATAAAAACATTAGAGTGGCTCAGATCCTCAAGCAATTGAATCGGTATCTCCAAAAACAAAGATGTGTTGCTTTTTGAATATATAATTTAACATTTTCAGATGGGTTTCGAAGCCTTCCAGTTTTCAAATTTGTACACGTGTTGAGAAATCTCATCCTTCACATCCACTGCACAGAGAGTTATCAATTTGCAAAGCAAGAACCAGCAAGAAACTTAAACTACCTAGAAACCCAAAGGAGAAATAAAAAACAATCTATGATCATAGTCAAAATATTTGAAAATGTGTCTACATCTGCAGGACTTCAAAGACGTGAGGCAGAAGGAGCTAACAAAAAATCAAAAGGAAAAAAAAATGAAAAGAAGAATTTAGCAGCTACAACACAGTACAGTCCAACCTTGTTTGCTTTCATATGAGAAGGAAGTCGCAGAATCTGGCACTGAGAAGGGCTGTTTAATTCAATGAGCCTCCCACTCTTTGACTTAGTGTCTTTTCCAGTAATTTTAGATTTCACTGCCTTCAGGTTTCCATTCTGTAGAAGATTAAAACATTGCTTAGTACCCCAAACTTCAAAGTAATTTCCAGAGTCATGACAAGTCCTACCAAAAGATACTACTGTATTAAGTAAAAAACAACTCATCATGTCATATAAGATATAGCATGAATCTCTGACAAAACCAAGAGTTACCCACTTTTGCAACAGCTTCATCTGCATCTTGAGCACAGGCACCTTTTGAAATTGCTTCACTTACAAGCTGAACAAAAATTAAAAGCATCAGAAAGAGATCTATATTCTATCGCTAGTCATGACTGTATTAAATATGCCCACCTTCTTAAGAGTATCAGAGAAAACTCTAAAATCATCATCCAAGCAATTTTCTGTTGTATGCAGTGACTGAAGACTGCCATCTTTTGCCAAGATTTTGATCTTGTTGTCATTTGCAGAAACAGCCAACAGCGTGCCTTCCTTGTTAAATCGAACACATGGGTTTGCCTTCACATCAGGGGTGAAAGGAATTATATGAGAAACTGAGACCACTATTCTTTGTAAGTGGAATATATGATTTTAATTCAATCAAAATTACCCGTCATAAGGAACTTACTGGTAAGCCTCCCTCTGCATCAATGGTTGTGAAAAGCTCAATTTTGTTCATATCCCAAATTTTGATCACATGCTCGTCACCAGCAGCTAAAACCTGGTTCTTCATTATATCGAACTGCACTACACTTGAAGAATTCTTTTGCAATCCTAGATAGGTTCTTTTTATGGCACCTTCAGAGTCATCCCATTCAACAAGAAATGACTCTCCACTTCCGCTGGTCCCGCATGAGAAAAGCCTACAAAGTTTTTGATTGCGACATGATTTACCCTTCAAATATAACCAGCATGTGAAACATTGAAAAGGCAATTCAGACCGAGTAAATGAAACCTTCTATCACCACTATAAGCCATTGATGTACACCCCAGGCCAGGAGCATCATAATCTACTCGGGCTCCTAAATTATCATACAGCCAAACTTTTATGTTCCCATTCACTGATGTCGCAAAGACAAACTGAAGCAGAAAAAGAAAAAAGTAAAGGTGGAATTATCATCAGTCTGAAACAATCAATGTCGCCACAAGTACAAAAGAACCAATAGCGATACTCACATGAACGTTTCCCTTGCTATAGGGACAGAGAGAATAAACAGGAGCATCATGGCCCTCAAAAGTATACATTTTGACACCGTCAGTCGCATCCCATGCCTTTAATGGTCATCAGAAAAATATCATCACTTTCTTTCCAGGACAGAAAAATCCATGTCTAATTCTGATGTAAAATAAACCAACCTTAACGATCTTGTCATCACCACAGGTAATGACCAAAAGTTGTTTCTCAGGGGCAGAGAAGGTTAGGTCATTTACACCACCAACATGAGCATCAATCTAGATATAAGAAATAAGTTAAAGAATAAGCTTGATATGATAAATATCCAAAGAATGAACAGCAAAGCCAAAAATTTAGTGAAGAATATAATATGCTAGAAAGCTACCTCCAATTGCTGCCGCGCATCTTTGGCTTCATTATAAGAATATATTTGCACCAAGTGTTTTGAATAAGCAACCCCTGTTTAAAAAAAAAAAGAAGGTTAAATTAATGAACAAACATATTCCGAATGACAGGATATTATTTCCCCTTGTCTTCCATTATCTTTAAAAACTTACCAAACAAACCGCCTTCTGGGCTCCAAGCAACACGATTAACAGAAACACTAGGATCCTTAAGCAAAGTTGCCTGGATATATGCAAGATCATTCATATTTCAGAAACATGATTGTTTAATGGAAGCATGGTATAGAAGGTGACGAACCTTGAACATCATCGAACATGCTGCAATATCCCAAACCTTAAAATTCCTTGAAAGCAAACTTTCCCCTGAACTAACTTCCCACAATCCAATGTCCCCCACAGTGGTTCCAACTGAAGTATCAAACCATCAGTTTCCATGAGTAAACAATCAGTTTAAATAGGGTGCTTATCCCAAAATATTGAAGAAAAAATATATATCCTTATGAATAAACCTAGAAGAACAGTCTGTTTTTCAGGATGAAAATCCATGCTTGTTGGAGATGACCCCTCATTTAATATCCTAAAAACATTCTTTGGCAAATCATCAGAAATGTTAACAGAGCTTTGATCAGGAAGAGAGGCATCTGATATTTCCTGCACGCATGAAATCGATGACTTAAGAAAAGAAATTATTATTGATATTTACCAATGTTTCAACAAAAAGAAATGAAAAATTAAGCTTGCCTCATTGGAAGGCCTTTTTAGGTTTACAATTCTGTTTTTAGGAATACCACTGTCATTTACAGTAGTATTATCCTCCAAAACCTCTATCATAGCTGCAACAAACATGGAATAGATAGTTAGTGATAAAAGGAGTTTTTTTTCTATAACCACAATAAAACTGCCTTCACAGAAGGTCAAAGAAATATTAATGAGAGAATCACAAACCATTACCTATGTTTGTTGGAACTCCAAGAGACAAAGCTTCACTTGAAATTGAAGAGTGGGCCTCAGAAGATGAAGTAGAATTTGAGGCTGAGGAAGTTGAAACTAGCATTGATGTTGTTTGAGAAGGCTAGACAATAACACTGAAGCTCATTAGAAGGATTATGTACGAATACTGTTAAAAGGATAATCAAGCTGGGTTGGTTAGGAACCATACTTGAATCCATTATTGGAAAGGGAAAAATAAAATAAGAACGATCATTGTTCTTCTTGTGTCATACCAGTGGATTGCTATCACTTGCTGCTGAAAATAAATGATCATCCGATGGTATTGGTACACAAATGTGATCCACAAAAAGGGTTCTTATATCAGGATTTGGCTGCGGATATGCACAATGCATATGCTGCCAATTCAGACTGTCAGATTAAATGCAAAAATCAGTTTTATCGGAATGACAAATAGACATGTCTAGAAATTCTGAAGAGAATCCAACATGCATATGTGCATATAAAAGTGCACGTACTTGCATGTGCTCTATGTGCGTAACCAGAGCCTGCATGCAGTTTGTGGCTTGGTGTATTCGAGTTGTGATGTGAAATTGAGAATTAAATGAAGGAAAAGAAAAAAGGAACCTTTGGTTTATGAGACGCCGTAGCCTATGATTTGCAATGTTCGGAAATTCCAATTTCTCACGCAAAAGGGGATTTGCTTCAATAACTTTCTTAAGCTCAACCATCATAACTTTTCTTGCCGACTCTGCATCACTATACATAGAGAGTGACTCATGGTCCCTGTTCAACAACGAGAGAAATTAATCTTCTTGTAATAAGCTTAACATGCTTCTCCTATGGAATGTGAATAATAATAATAATAATAATAATAATAACAAAAACATATATACCATAGATTTATACCTTATATTATTTAATGTCAAAAGCAAAGTCATTTCCTTTAATAGCTCCTCGTTGTCTGGGGCAAAAGCTTTCAAATCCTTCATAAGGATGTCTAAAGCCTTGGAACGTTCATTGCTGTAAAATCAATTAACAAATTATAAGTAGAATCGATGTGACATACATAATGCGTGCACAGTGATTGTGAAAGAAAGAAGCAGCCTTACTTGTCCAACACCTCAAGGAATTTCTGCTTCCTAATTTCAAAATAGATCTTTGTCGAGTATCTGTTGTCATCTAATTTTGTGAAACAAGAAAGATATCTCTCAGCCTCATCCCAGTTGCCACTGCGTATCATGTCCTCAAAAAACTTCATGCTGAAGTAATAACCACTTTCACGCTCAAGCCTGGGCCGATGATGAAAGGAAAAAAAAAAGGTTACACACAATCAAACGATTCGTTAAAAAATTGCATAATTCATCTGAAAGGGTCTGAGATTCCCAAGATTGTGTGTGTTAGAGAGAGAAGGAGAAAGTAACATACATGCGAGCAGTTTCTTTGAACCCTTCCTCGTCTAAGAACTGTGAGATTAACAGGACAAGATCTTTACAGAGAGCAGCCATTGTCACCTGAACCTCTAAATGAATCCAAAACACTGAATTTGTTAAATTAAAATGATAAATAAGATAAGCAATAATGCTAGCTTATTTAAATCATCAAGAAGATACTAAATCAAACTTTGCAAGTTCTAGCTGAGAATTTAATACGAACCATCCATACACAAAAAGTGAACAAAAACAAAACCCCATAACTCTTAACTCAAAAAATATAATTTTCTAGGACACCAAACAAAAGATTTGAGTTTTGATCCAGTGGGCATGAGCCCAAGACAAACCAAAATGATAAAGATGATCATCTGCTCAGTTACAGACAACTCTCTCTCCTGTCTCCATCAAATTAAGAAAAATTAAGCAAAGAAATTTGATGATTTTCAAACAGAAAACAGTAAATCAATCAAGAAATTCTGGGTTCTTAACTAATCAAGACAGTACCTTTTAACTAAATATCACTAAAAGTAAAGCTAAACATCACTTAACAAGATGAAAATTAGCAAACTTTTCAAGATATAAGAGATGGGCATCAAAGAAAACCAGAGAAATGAGCAAAGTTATGTGTAAGCTCACCAGATAAGTGAAGAAAAACAAGTAAATTAGATTGACAGAGAGAAAGATCAGTGAGTGACCATGACTTTTAGCTTCAAAAAACAAAAGGGTCTCTTTCTCTGTGTTTTCTTTACTTTAAAAGCTGAATTCACACCCTGCGTCGAAAATGTCGTGTGCTAAATAGCACAAGACTGGCGATGTGTACGAGATGATAAGTACATAATTTGATAACTGATAAGTCCTCTTAGATGATATGTGATAAGACAGTTGTTATAGAAAATGTAGTGGGGTCCATTGAAAGACAAGTATCGTTCATTCAGAGAGTGCCACGTCCGGTTTTAGACACGTTATGCAAATTCTTCATGTTGTGCCAGAAACTTCCTCCAAGAAAAAAAAGCCTCGGCATCCCATGCTTAATTGTAAAACACCGACTGGCTCGTAGGGTAAACCCGGACCTAAAAAACCCAGGCCCGAACCGGTCTCAGGTGAAAAAAAACCTGGTCTTGAACCGGTTACCACCAGACCTTAACCAGATGATTTTTTTTAATTAAAAAAAAATATATTATTTTAAGTCTTAAAAAAAAATGGGATCAATCCTACAGGAAAATAATTTTTTTTAACATATGCCACTCTACTAGCATAGCATATGTCGTGTATCAAAAATGCGTTTCAGATGTTGTTTATAAAAAATTGATTTTTTTTTAAATTAATTTTTTTATATTTTTAAATTATTTTGATATATTGATGTTAAAAATATTTTTTTAAAATAAAAAATATTATTTTAATATATCTTTTTAAAAAAATATTTTAAAAAACAACTATCATCATAAACACCCTAAAAATAAAAAGCTAAGAAATTATAATAGAGGAACAAAATAATATAAATAATTGAACAACGACATTATAGTCAGAAAATAATTTCATGCTCTCACTAAAACAAAGAGGCCAAACGAGGCCAAGCATGTTTGAAAGTGTGATTGCGGTTGTTTTTTAAAATGTTTTTCGTGTTAAAATACATTAAAATGATATTTTTTTTATTTTTTTAAAATTATTTTTAAGATCAGCGCATCACAATGATCTAAAATATATATATATATAAATAATTTTTAATAAAAAAATATTTTTTAAAAAAACACGGGTTGAGCCGACTTGTCTATGCTTACCCTTCCTCTGTTTTACAGACCAAGCCAAACTAACCTTAAGAGGCAAATCTACATCTGTCAAGATCTTGGTTGTCGGTAAGCCTTGAATTTGTAAGCTGGAATCCACCACATCGACAACACATTCGCAATATCTCTACTTCTCCGAGGCATAAAACTCTCCATTATATAAAAGAATTTATGTTATTGCGGCAAAATTTAACACTCAATCATCATTTTATATTTGATGTCATCCTACAGAAACTAAGGGA
>Ga0307517_10005962_pt1 | contig 18175 bp, 26 predicted proteins | sample 23_EM_MG_FD_194515 | JGI IMG/M metagenome (GOLD analysis project Ga0307517, IMG submission 194515) | Populus trichocarpa ectomycorrhiza microbial communities from riparian zone in the Pacific Northwest, United States - 23_EM | ecosystem: Host-associated > Plants > Roots > Unclassified | place... | reverse complement strand
CTAACCCTTTTTTTTTTTTTTTTTTTTTTTTTTTTTTTTAAATTCGATTTATCCCGACAACGGTAAACTAGTACATGGTCGGCGCCTTATCTTCCTAGCACACAGCTAAACGTCATCTCACAAGCAAGCAAAGATAAAGTCCAGAATCCTATCCAGTCCAGAAAAAATGCGCCAGAAAAAGAAGATAAAAAAGGGTTTCGGAGGGCCGGACCTATGGCCGGATAGGGAGGAAGCCGGGTGGCCTAAATAAAAGGAATCCCAAGGTCTAGTAGGAGACTTATGGGCGGGCTGAAGAAAGAAGAAGAATCCATCAGTGTTGAAGTTATTCAGACATCCGGTCGCATGGTGGCAACCTGTTGAGGATGTGGGCTTGAGTATACTTGAGGAGCCATCAACCGCGTGATAGTCCCGATGCCCTCCCTAGAACTCTCAAGGTCCTTGTACGACTCGACTCGTCATCTTCTCTCCGTCTGACTTTTCCTACGAATACCAGAATCAGGCGCCGCGTATCGTACCCATAAATACTGGATTGTGGTGGCAGACTCGAAGGAACTTGGCTCACTGACACCATTCCGCAGATGCAAGTCCGCAGTCGGGGCCATAGTGTCAGCTGCGAACAGGTAGCGAAGGAAACATATAGAGGGATGGAGTGTGACATCCTTTTCTTCTCTCTTGCAACGAAGCGACTGACCCAAGTGTTTTTCAAGGGGATAACGGGGGGGACAACGACCGTCGGGATCCACCCGGACCCTTGATGAATTAGTTCAGCCATCAGTACGCTCCTTGCATGAATGTCAGTGGCGGGTACCCACTCGTGACTATTCATGGTTGTACTCTGGGGAGGTCGGAAGCCTCTTCAGAGCACACCAACGGTTTCCATTCAGAAGAGTTGGACCGACCGGCTGGTGTGTATTCACGCCTCCTGTCACCATGATCAGCGCTTCCAGGGGTTGGACGGTTACGATGAACCCTTCTTACGGGTACAGTGGTAAACATTGGACCAATTGCAAGATATGCTAGTCACTCAGCAACAATATATTCGGAGAACAAACCTGTTCTAATATGAGTACAAGGGGTGGGTTCCTCTATCTCAGCGACATTCCCCCACGGACGGGAGTCACGAAATCGAACATTGGAGCTGGAATCTCACAAGTTCGTTGACTACCCCAGCTACCGTATGTGTGAAGAAACACCTTATCCGTCCTCTTGTCGCGAGCGGCGGACCCAAGGTTTCGGATCACCGTAGGTGCAATGGCAGCCCCCGAGCTGGCAGCTATCTGCTTTTTAACCACACCCGTCCCGCCGTCGTTCCACTCAGCAGTAGCCTTGATTCACTCCAAGTATTCCAGTGCATAAGCCCGGGGAACGGACCGACAAAGAGAGGGCGGAAATCCGGGTTTACACGAAATACCCCCAACGTTTCCGGGAGCAACAGCATCGCACCAACGCCCGTAATTTGTCTGCATGTGTCGGCCAGAGCAAGCGCTTGTCAACTGCTGTCGCCCGTGTGTGGGGTATTGTTGAACGGAACCGCGCGAGTGAGTCGGAGCCCAGCGAAATAACCCATCCGCGATCTGCGTGAATCACGGCCACCACAGGGGAGAAAACGCCCACTCCTTGCTACTCGTCCACCGCCCGTCCGGGATCCCTGGCGCGATCCACCGCATGCTATGACCCTGATCATCCAAAGCGTTCTACGGGGACTCCGCGTCTGTAGTGACCCCAGCGGACCAAGATCCCAGATCCGTGCGTGACTGACTTCACGTCCAAGGGTATCTGTCTGGATAAGCGTCAGCGCGGTGGTTAGGTAGGCCATAGAACAACGCGCACTCTCTTGGGGTCCTCATAAACTATGTTGCGGGATTGGAGGTAGCTGATGAGGGAGTAAGCGTGGGATCAAGTACAACGGGAGGGAAACTTACGGTACCAGTCGATCTACGTCGAACACAATACCCCGTGGAATTACCGCTGGGCGTCCGACCTGAGATGAACTGAGAGCAGTGGAAACGATACTAAGAAGGACACGGTTTTGACGTTTCAAGTACCCTCCGCTACGGTCTGTTGGAAGAGGGAGCGATGGCGATGACAATGCACTTTTGTGGCCTTCTCCGAGTAGTCCCCAGAACATACGCGGATGCGATTGACACAAATCCCCGAATGATAAAGGTTCTTCGTGTACGTCGGCGGAAGTTCCAAAGGAGACAGGCCGACGATCGATACCCGTTAGCGAGGATGAGGAGACATGGAGGTCGGTGGTACCATCTTGGCGCCACATGTTCGCAAATCCGCGTAGAAATTTCCGGAAACCAAAACCGGCAGGGTCGAGACTGTCAAGAGCCTACGCTGGCTTAAGCAGAGAGCGGAAAAAGCGAAGTGGAGACGGTGCACCTTGTCCAGGTAGCCAACGAGCTACGCTAGTTCATCGCCCTGGACTCCCTCTCGTAAAGTACACTGCTGACTTGATCGTGGAAACAAGATGAGGATTTGTTGAAGGGATGGAGTCGTCGCAAGACGGGGGACTGGGCGGGGACGCGAGGGGTACCATTAGCCGGGGCGGTGGACGGGAAATGCAATCCACAAGGCGGATACGAAGAAGAGGGTGGGTGAACTGTCCGCCAAGCTCCGGACGCCTTTCGCTGCTGAGAGGGCACGGATGTCGTCGTTCGTAGTCTCGCAGCCGTTCAGAACGAAAGATCGCGAGCAAGATTGAAGGCGGTGAAAGGAAACTTGGTCGACTCTCTTCATACCCGAGTGACGCGCGTTCGAACCGGTGTCCTAAACTTTTAACGTTTAACGTTCAGCAGCCTCCCCTCCTACGGCCTCGTATACTGATGCTTCAACACCCTTTTCCATCCCCCAAAGCCGTAAGACGCCAGAAACTTTACCGCCCTGGGCACCACTTCCCCGCCACCTCAATCCAGCGTGTGCCAATCGCATCCCTGTGTGTATTTACACCACTTCATTTCGTGTTGTACCCTTACCAGTATTACAGCCGGATGTTCTCTTGGCTTTCTCCTTATCCACAGTCGCTCTCCCTCTATCGAGGGTCATAATCCCATAGAGTTGGACCCCTACTCCAGTCCAGCACACCCTCGGTCTCACTCCGTCCCCACAATAGCCACCACAGCAAATCAAAAAACGTCTCGCGTTCAACACTCCCTTGCCAACCCCCGTAATTGCATTATCGTTACCACCATCGTTAGATTCATACCATGGGCAACCGTGTCTCAAGCAGCAGATACCACGATGACGTCGCCTACCCGGCGGCCATAGAAAGGCAAATTGAGGAAGTTCCAGTAATGTTCAGGAAGGAGTGCAAACTTCTGTTACTCGGTAAGTTGCACTCATTCGCTCACGGTCTGCGGTCAGAGTACGGCTTTGGAAGGTCCACAACTTCTCTGGCATGTATCGGAGTTCACTGTTTTCCTACTCCTAGCTTTCTCTAGTCCGGGGAATGGAGCCAGCGCCAGCCAACGTTGACCGGCAACCTTTCATCCTCCGATCTACTTCCTCGTCTCCTTCCAACGTACAAGTAATTCCCCGAGCGACGAGCTGACTTTGTATGCTCAGGGCCTAGAGAGTCGGGAAAATCGACAATCGTGAAGCAAATAAAGATTATTTGCCAGAATGGCTTTTCCGACAAGGAGCGAGCGTACTACCGACCCATTATCTACAAGAACCTCATGGAGAGCGCGCAGGCTGTGGTGTTGGCTATGAGGAAAGCCGGAGTTTCTCCAGAGTGGTCTATGAACCGAGTGCGTGGCCCATGCTTGTGCCTAGCGTTCCCCCCACCGCTGACCGTTTCGTTCGTGCGTTTAGGACAACGCCGACAAAATCGTGAATTACGACTTAGACCTCATCTCATCTGCGTCGACATACTACTTGCCAGAAGACCTTGCCCTCGCTGCCCAACAATTATGGCAGGATCCCGTCATCCCCAAGTTTCTGGTCAACCACTGGAACGAGTTTTATCTGATGGACAGTGCTCCCTAGTATGTCTCCTCCGCCTCGTGACCACCTGACGGCCCCCGCACCGACACGCGCCTTCGAAGGAGCCCATCGGATAGGGGAACTCGGTTACGTTCCAACGGAGACGGATATCCTGAGATCACAACAGAAAACGACTGTGGTTACCGACACTCGGTTCTCAATTGGCCCGTTATCGTGCGTCTTCTCATACCTCTCCCCGGGTATACCTGGGTTCTTATGACCCGTTAGAATCCGCATGTTTGACCTCGGCACCCAACGGTTGGAACCAAAGAAGTTGATGCACTGTTTTGAAGGCATGACAAGTATTGTTTTCTGCACAGCCATAAGCGAGTACGATCAGGTACGTTGCGTCCACTTTGATAAATTTATCTCGACTCCGCTGACGTTGACGGGGGCAATTTAGAACCGGATGACGGAATCGCTGGTGCTCTTCGAGTCCACCGTAAACTCGAGGTGGTTCCTACAGACATCAGTTATTCTCTTCATGAACAAGATAGATCTATTCCGGAAAAAAATACTGAAGGTACGATGAGGTCCTTCCGGCAATCATACGGTGAGCTGATCAAAAGCAACCTAGGTCCCACTGGAACGTTACTGTCCTGAATACACCGGTGGACCGGGCGTGGACAAAGCTGCCAAGTTCATTTTGTTCAAGTTCATGCAAGCAAACCGGGCCAGACTCAGTATTTACCAGCAGTTCGTTTTCTCCCCCCTCCCTACCTTTGTTTGGCCCCACTCTCATGATCTAGCTCGGTGTCTCACTTTCCCCAGTTTCACGCAGGCGAATGATACAATAAATTTCCGGCATGCGTTTGCCCTGGTGTTTAGTGCGGTAAAGGAGACGATTATGCAGAACGCACTGAAAGCTTCTGGGGTTATGTGATGGCCTGATCTTCCAACCTTGATCGGGGTCCCCTTTCTGTGTCACTCTTAGCCTCTTTATCACTCCACCATACTACCCTTTCTTCTCAGTCACCCCCCTACGTTATCATCTTCACACACCCCATTTACACTGTTACACCCTCCCTCTCCCACGTCGTAACTCGCTCATGCCAACCCTGCGTCATATCCTTCCCTTCCCTCGTGCTATGTTTTTTTTTCCTTTCCTTTCCTTTCCTTTTCACGCTCACCAACCTCTATCCGACAATCAGGGCTGAAGTATGTATGACCACGCTTTTCCTCCTTGTTTCCAAGAAATCCTACCCTGCTCTCGTCTATCCCAACTCTGTCACTTTATTTGGTTTTATTTCTCGTTGGTTTACCAAGACATCCAAAAACCACGTCGTTTCTTATCCTTTCTCCGCAGTTACACGAAACGCGAACTCGTCCCCTGTCAGGCATCTGGTGGTGCACCATAGCGGAGCCGACCTCGGACGGGTGTCTCCGAGAGGGAGATCGCTAGGAGGAATTCACTGTCCACGATAAACGTCAATGCGATAACCTTCGTTGAGGTCGGAAGTCGATTGGGTTGACATCGTGTTGGCCCCGCGGTCCTGGTTATACTGTTGCTTAGATGGTCAAGCTCGTCAAGCGAGCGATAACTCCATCTCGCGATTCACAAACTAGGGCCCTAATCTACGGAATAACATTGAAAGGTCCAATATATCGCGCTCTCTGAAATCTTGCCTTCCACTCTCCGCAGGGTGCGTGTCGCCGACCCTATCGCGGTCATCCAGGTCAAGCACCCACCCTCCATCTCGGGTGCCGAGGATGAGTCTGCGGGATTTCCTAAGACTTCGGTGGGGCTCGGCATCAAGATCGTCGTACATCCTTCCCTCGGAAGGGGACTCATCGTTGGCCGCTACCCCGGTCGACCGTCTCGGAGAGTAGTAAGGTGACTCATCGAATTATCCGCATAAGTCTCCCGACAACTCTGAGGGCATCTACCTCATTCCCATGATGCACAAACAGTTGGGGCCGCGGATACGGCGGAGGCTGCCTGATATGACTGTCGTGAAGGTTTAACGTTTACGACCTGCGAAGCCATTGCTCGCTGGTACCCCCCTTCCCTGAATTCCGAATCAGTTGTTGGTGATACTTGATGAGTATATGTGATGCCGCTATGCACTAGAAAAACGAATAATAGGAGATATGTACACGAAAAACAAGTGGAGATGAAATCGTTAACAAGCATATCGTTCCGCTCCCGTATCGCGGGTCAAAAATCTCTCATGTACCAAAACGCCGTCGCGTCATTCAAGCAAGAAAGGATACCCTCTATCCTGGGTCGCGCGTTACGATTCTCCGACCAACATCGCTCAACGATTCTCCACAATTCATTGCTGAACCCGAGGCGTGCCGCCCCCTCCGGTTTCTCCGGTTGAATCCCTTCCATGATCGCGTTCATCACTAGAATATCCGACTGGATTTCAACGTAGGGATGGTGTCCGCATAGTACCTGTTGGATTATCAGTTAACCGCTTATAACCACGAACCAATTTGGATGAATACCCACCTCGTAGATTACCATGCCCAGAGCATAGCAGTCGGATTGTCTTGTTGGTCTGTCGTTGTCTGGTTGCAGTATCCCAAACCGTTCCGGGTATAGAAGTTCAGGACTCATCCACCGGTATGTTCCCCCCGCAGTGAACGACATCAGTGTGTCGTTTGAAATCAACGACGCCTGGGATGTCCCAGCAGCAGCGTGAGTTACGACGCCGGTGATGGTTGTGAGGCCAAAGTCGGCGATACAGGCTCGTCGGTTCTCATTGATGAGGACGTTCGCCTTCGCGATCAGTGAGGGGTGTGCAAATATCTGATTTGAGAAAACACATACGCCCTTCAAATCTCCATGGACAATGCGGAGGTCATGCATGTGCTTCAAGCCATTCGCAGCGTCAACCAGCTGGACAGCGAATCAGTCAAGCTCCTGTCAGGGTTGAGTATGGCACGTACAAGCTCAATCCGGTTCACGTGCCGATCCTTCTCAACGAATTCATTCATATTCCCATTTTCCATCCACGCGGAAACCATCGCAAACCGCTTGTTACTGACTGTCACTCCAATCAGCGATAATATGTTTGGATGCCGGAGATGCTTCCAGGCGACTCCTTCTCGACAGAATCTCTGTAACGTATTCATACATACGAGTGTGACAACGCAGGCAGAACACTCACGCTGAGAATGACATCCATGTCGCTCGTGATGTACACGCGCACAACCTTGATCGCTACCCGACGGCCGCCATATACGCCCTGCGATACGTCGGCATATCCCCCGCTTGCGACTTCCGCGGAGCCTTCTGAACAATCCGGGATGTGCATGGACTTTGGGATCACCCTGTGTCGGCTACACGTTTTGCAGAGCTTGTTGAACAATTTGAGTCGGTCCCGATCTGACAAAGCTTCGTTCTCAAGACGCTGCAGCTCGCGTTAGCTGGAATGGAGTGGAGGGGGTGGAAGAGCGTGCCTTATCCATTTCATTAACGAGGCTTTCAATTTCTGGTTCCGGAACTTGGAGAAACTGGAACAGAGAGGTGATCCGCGGGAGGAATCTCCCACGTCGCTGTTGCCCTATTTCAATGTTCAGGAACTTTCGGCCACGGTTTCCGGTGTCTCGGGCACTCCAATTACCTGAATTGGCATTCCAAAGACCCACAGTTAAAAATAGCTCACGCATGACGGGGACTTCCCATCGCTTCTCTGGGTCCTCACTCCAACAGGTTGTAATCATACCCCATACTACGTCCCGCAGCCATCGGTTCGCATTTCGATTCCTTGGACGCAGGGGCCGTTCCCCAGATTTAATGCGGGAAATTAGAGCCTTGCGGCCACGAATCCCATCATATGGAAACACCCCTGTGAGGACCTGATGTTAATGGGGTGATTGTATTGAGTATCACTCGGTTTCCCAATTGAGGAGGAGCATACCGTAAAGGATGTCATCGCGAGCGAGTAAACATCATTTTGTTTTGAGGCCAAGTCAACGTCATAAACATCGTCAAACTGTTCTGGGGCCATATATCGGACAGTTCCTTGCTTGAACCGGTAGCCCCAGAAATAAGGTAATTCTTCCATGATCCCAAAGTCCCCAAGGCATGCGTTGCCATCTGGAGTAATCAGAATGTTGCCCTGTATGTACGAAGCATCAACATGCAGGTGGGCATACAGATTCGTATCACCTACAGGAGCGATACAACCATGTAAAACGTCGAGCCCGTGAAGATACGAGAGGCCATCGCAGACCCCTGCGAGCTGTTACCGACATGGTCAGTGGTGTACCCCTACCAATTTCAATGGGTGCATACCAGCATTAGCCTATTGGCGTTCCCGTTCTTTTGGGTGTACTCCAGGATGTTTCCATCTGGCATCCACGGGCTCATGATGCAAAGCGGAACCAACGTCTCCGAAACCTCAATTATGGGGAGTATGTTCGGATGAGAAAGGTACTTGCTCCCTTCGACTTCACGACAGTAGTCCTGGTGTGAGGCGCGGTGAATTTAACTCCGATTAAAAAAGGAGCCGCGCACCCTTTTGATTATCCCCAAGCGATGTGTATCCCCCATCCGGATTACCTTGATGCATACCTGATCCCCATGGTGATTCACCTTCCAAATATCCGTGAATCCAAAGGGATCGTAGTCCGGTGATTCATCACACAGCTCTACGTCAGGGAAAATGTGTGATCCACGAAGTAGAGCATGGGCATAAAGTGTAAACAATAAGGACCACCTGAGAGAGTCATCGAAGCCGATTCCCATGGCCTAATCACCAGGAAATTTCAGAGGGCGAGGGAAGATTTGATTATGAAGGTATACCTCATGAAGCATTTTCACCAATACTGTCACATCCCTTGAGGACAGACCTGTCGGAGATGTTCTAGCCCTCGAGACCACTTCGGAGATCCTATCTGCACAGTCCTTCTCGTCTTGCGACCAGTACGAAGACAGAGGATCGAGGATGGATAGTGCACGGACAAAGTCTTCCCCCAGTTTGGTCAGGATCTCGGGAGAAAACGAGGTGAAGTCGACTAAATCATCTATTCGTCAGCTGTCACCGCTCGTGTTCATGTCGGTCGGTGGCTCACTCTCATGGGCTTCTGTCAAACTCATGACTACCTGACCAAGTGGGAAGATCGTGGCGATAGGAGAGGTATCTGGCCAACTGTCAATATTACAAGGAGAGTGTATTGCCGGTCCCGTGGAAACCAGGTCGTTCCCTCACCATGGCCACTGCATTCAATGCCTGAATCGGACAGCATACAACGGAGTACCGGCGCCATCAACCGCGTGATCGTCCCAATACCTGGAAGCCTTCCCTAGAACTCTCAAGGTCCTTGGACGACTCGACTCGCCATCTTCTCTCCGTCTGACCATTCCTACGAACACCAGAATCAGGTGCCGTGTATCGTACCCGTAAATACTGGATTGTGGTGGCAGACTCGAAAAAACTTGACTCGCTGACATCATTCCGCAGATGCAAGCCTACAGTCGGGGCCATAGTGTCAGTTGCGAACAGGTAGCGAAGGGAACAGATGGAGGGATGGAGTGGTTTTCATATGGAGTGTGACCTCTTTTTCTTCTCTCTTGCAACAAAGCGACTGACCCAAGTGTTTTTCAAGGGAATAACGGGGGGGGGGGGGGGGGTAAGGCCCCGCGGCGGGGGGGGGCCGCCCCCACAAGGACCGTCGGGATCCACCCAAACCCTTGATGGATTAAGTCAGCCATCAGTGCGCTCCTTGCATGAATGTAAGTGGCGGGTACCCACTCGCGACCATTCATGGTTATACTCTGGGGAGGTCGTGGAGCCTCTTCAGAACACGCCAACGGTTTCCTCGGAGGTTGAGGGGGGTGCTGACCCGACCGATGGCCACAGCGAACGGAGAAATGCAGAATGCCAACTTCTATTTTTCTGTCAATCTGCTGAATTATTACATGATACCATGCCGGCTCTTCCACCAAAAACAAACAGAGTCGGGAATCTGCATTAGGTGGTCTAATGGTAAGCTTCGCCCTTTGGGATATCAGCTCCGGGAGCAACAAAAATGAGTTAGCCTCGGTCATTGCGCAGCTATTGTCGTCAGTGGTGGTGGTGGTGGAAGGGGCGGAAGCTGGTTCCGTCGTATCGTACTGGGTGAGTTCCAAAGCGAGGTCGGCTGGGAGAAGGGGCCTAGGGTGGAGTGGGGAGCGGAGAACACTTTACGGAACCGGCATGGCCACTGGCGGTCTAAGAAGGTTGGGGGTGAGTTTCGAGGTCGATGGGAGGGTGAAGACAAGGGACGCGGTCCCTTTGACGCTGAGTTCTATGTATGCCCTGAGTTCCTTGAGGTACAGGTCCTGAACGAAATCTACGTGGGGAAAAAACGGTAGGGCTGAGCCTTGCGCATCGCGTCTAGGCGAGTTCTGGAGAAGAGCGCACCCTTTCTGTGAATGAGGGAGAATGAGAAGCCCGGCGTGTCTGGATAAGCGTGCACAAAAGTCAGGAGAGGAAGTACTCCGCGATTTGGGTTGTGAGTTTAGTACACATGCCCCAGAAGACTTGCCTGACGACGAAGGACACAGGGGACGGCAAGAAAAAGTTCGAGCGGAGGGAGTTGGGGGAGGGGGAAGGATGACTTGGGGCCTGATTTTACGAGGTCTAGTAATGTCTCATTCTTCAACAAGGGACAGCAATAACGCGCCAGCCTCGGTGGTTCCAGGAGTGACGTGCCGAGCGTTAGCGGTGGTACCGGTAGTAGGAATGGAAGCTTGTCCCGCGTCGTCGTCCTGAGTAGGTGCTGGGGCGAGGTCGGCGGAGAGGTGTGATCATTGGGTGCCCTAGAAGAGAGACGAGCCGCAAACGAGCTTTGAAGTTGGAGACGGATCAAGACGAGGGACGTGGGCCCTTTGGCGCTGGCTGATCATGGAAAACCAGAGGATGGGAGGATGACGGGAACCTGGCTCTCTCTTCCTGAGCGGGCGTCGCAAACAACCTTTGTTCTGTTCGCTTCCTTATCCGGAGACGGATTCTCACGGTTTGACGTGCGTGACGTCACGGCATGGTTCCACCGCGTCGTCGCCATCGCCTCGGAGCGGTATAAATTCGCGGGAAATGCATTTCCAGGCGTCATCCTCCTCTCTCTCATCCGAATCCCACATGACGTCCCGAGCATTCTGCGTCCCCGGCGTCGTGTTCCTCTTCGCGGCCACCGTGCTGCTCCTCATCACCTCCATCTCCCTCCCGTATCTCCCCGCCGTGGACTTTGCCCGAGCCAACGTCCGGTCTGGGAACATAGGAGTCGCGGATGCTCAGGGGAACGTCACGTCCCCGCTGATCAGCCAGTTGAAAGTAAGCCGCTTGGTCGGTGGCGCATCTTGGATCATTCCTAATGGGCGTCTGCGTAGTTCGGATTGTGGTCTTACTGCACCATCGAGTCTCCCTCTGGGAATCGCGACTGCAGCACCACTGGATACGCTTACACCGTCGGCATTCGAGACAACGGCTCTGGCGACTCGGTCACTATCGGGTCTAGTTGGACTCGAGGCTTGGCGATCCACCCCGTCGGTACGTCATCGCAAGTTCATATCTCGCGGGTCTAGTACAGGTCTCTGACGCGTTCTTAGCCGCCGTCGTGTCATTCATTGCGCTCCTCCTCTCCTTCTCCACCCATATCACGGTCACGCTCCTCGCGTCGCTCGCCTCGTTCCTAGCCGCCCTCATCACCCTCATCGCGTTTGCTGTAGACATCGCCCTTTTCGCGTACGTCAAGCGCCAAGTCGGCACTCTGGACAACTCGGACTTTGTTACCAACACTGCGCCGGGGTTCTGGATGACATTCGTCTCGTTCATCCTTTTGCTCCTTGCCGGTTGCACTGTCTGTTTCGGAAGGAGGAGGCAGAGGAGGTTGGACGGTGCTGAATCTGGTCCCTACAGTTCTAGGTTCGGGGGCTTCTTGAGCAGGTTCAGAAGGACCCCCAAATATTGAGTCGACCGTATGAGATACCTGAAGTGCTGGTCCCCTATCTTTCCCACGTTTCCTGTTTCGATTCCCCTCTTGCTCCATGCCAAATCGGTTCGATACCATATGCAAAATTCCCAACGCTCCGACTAGTGTACCTTCCGGGCCTCCCGGCCAGTAGCCACGATGCTAATGAATCTCATGGTTGTCCATCCTGGTTCCGAAGTGAGAACGTACATACACATTACAAACGCGCAACACGATAGACGGCTGGTCGAAGAGTAGGTGGGTGACACAAGAAGTAATGAAAGACGAGAGGTAGAAGGTAAAACAAGAGCGTAAATCCTACAGTGAACCCTCCCAGGTCCTCCGGGGATTGGTATCGTGTGACAAAAGTCTGGGGAAGGACGCGCTCATTGGAAGATCACGTCTATGATCGCCACAAAGGGAAGGGCCGAGAACGTGGACGAGGGGCTGGCTTAGGGCGCCACCCTGAATGGTACGTTCCGTGTGATAGTGGTGAACCGAACTAGGTGGCTTCTTCTTCAACGCGCTTCCCCGGCTTGAGGGTGAGCGACTTGTGAATGTGTGGCATAACTCCTCCCCCAGCGATGGTCGCCTTTACGAGGAGATCGAGTTCTTCGTCTCCCCTGATGGCGAGTTGCAGGTGACGTGGTGTGATACGTTTGACTTTGAGATCCCGAGCCGCGTTGCCTGATAGGTCCAAGTCAAAATGGCTGGTGATTAGACAACGTGACAGGGGACGATAAGGACTGAATCGATGACGCACCGGCTAATTCGAGCACCTCCGCAGAGAGATATTCTAGAACCGCCGCCAAGTAAACCGCCGCTTTTGCTCCGACCCGCATGTTATTCTGTGTCTTTTGCTTGAGGTATCGATGGAGACGGCCCACAGGGAACTGAAAACAACAATAGGAGACAAGGTTTTCGTCAAAAAGATGGATTAGTAAATGTGAAGGTGGGAGACGGACCTGGAGGCCGGCTCTGAAACTGCGCGTCTGGAGACTTTTCCTCTCATCTATTACCATAGAAGACACAGACGTCGCAACTTTCACTTTCGACCTTTCAACCATTTCGGCTTGTATCCAACCTGAAACGTAAACAATTAATAGGAGTTTCACGCCCGCAATTCGCCTCCGTCCGTCCGAGGGCGATAAATATATAGAAAGCCCCCGACATAATTCACACCGTGTGGATGGGACACTTACAGTGATGGCCCCTAGTTCAGCAAATATGAGCTCAGTAAGGGATGGGGGACGATGATTCCGCTCGGTCAATACGGAGATGACGGGCAGGAAGAGAGACGACCGCTCGTGATCGAGAGGTGGGGGACGTTCCGCTGGTCTGATCTTCCCACGCTTGCTTCGACTCTTTGGCCAGGTCGCCCTTGAGTTCTCTGGCGCGCAGGAAGTCCTTGGGTTGACCGATATTTCCCCGATCCAATGTTATGACATGAGTCTCCCGGCTCATCCTATCTTAGAGCCACGCGCTTAATCCCATGCTGGTGACTGGAAGGGGTGACCATGTGCCGTGCCCGGGTCAGAGGATGTTCCCCGACCCGAACCTCCCGTTCCTCAAGTCTGGAAACCGAGTGGTATAAACGGTTCACGCATCATCGGCTATCCCCGGTATATGATTTCGTCTTATCTACTTACAAGTGCGCCACCCCTTCTGTAATATTATATATATCCACCAAACGACGCTACATCAGGAAATGACTAATAAGTTTCTGGTAATAAGCGACCACGAAGCCCCTCCCCCATTCCCCCAGACTCTTTACGTTTAAATCGATCCGCTTCTGGGGGCGGGATGAAGTATGTAAATCGGAAACACGAAGTGATTCGATTTCCAGAAGGATGGCTACCTGTCCAGCCGACATGCGTTTGGAAGGTACGTTGTCCCAGCACCGCTCGATTATATACCACACTTGGTCCGTGATTTCGTTGCTATTCGTGCGTGGTGGTCTAGCCCCGTTCAGCATTGAGTGTGCTGCTGCAATCTCGGACATCTCAAAGAATGGAGGTTTCCCCGTGAGAACCTGTCTCAAGTGAGTAAACTGAATAATGATATGGGGGGTTCCTCCGTACCTCCCAAGCGATAATTGCCAAGTGATACATATCATTAGCCTTGGTAAGAAGTGACAAGTCAGTTACACCTCCTGGTTCCTGCGGAGATATTGTTTCTGAAGCACCGCCGTGAGAATATTCGCTCGCGTTCACCGGGGATTGACGAGGGGCGAGGTTGGAGAGAATAAAAGCATTGCCGAGCCCAGCAATACGACCGATACCGTCCTTGTCGATAAGAATGTTTGCCTAGGACAGAGATGTATATGGATGGTGCGGTACGAGAACGTGAAGAGGGCGTACCATCCGGAAGCGTCCATGGACGATTTCAAGGTCGTGCATGCGGCTCAAGTCTCGGGCTATTCCAGCCAACTGTCATTAAGTAAGGTAAGAGTTCAAGGGATGGAAAACGAATAGACGGAATGAGTACAAGTTTCAATCCCCCCACATTGGGGTTGTTCCTCAGGTACTGCTTCAGATCGCAGCCATCCATGTACTCGTAAACAAGGCTGAAAGGGTGAGCCTCATTCGAGTAAACACCCACGAGCGGTACCACGTTTGCACCTCCATCGTGAAGTAGAGTCCATGCGTGGACCTCATTGCGAAGCCGCTGCAGTGGATGCATTAATAGCGCATTCACCATAGGCCGTAGTCGTAACGTACCGCGACGATTTGGGTGACGTTGGACGCCATGTAGCGGCGGTATGACTTCAACACGACCCTGCGACCGCCATACGTGGCCTCCCAGATGTCAGCAAAACTCCCAGCGGCCATTGGATGTTCGCCGATGACCTTGATATCCTCTGGACCGAGCCGGGGACAGGTAGCTGGGAAAGAGGATTTGGGGTCCTGCGCAATCCGTGCGCACGGGTGGGAAAGCGACATCTTGTTCGAGTCTGTAGTGGATGGGCTTTTGATCTCGAGAAGTGGTTGTGGTGAAGGATGTTCCCCGACGGCCAAGTAGTCTCCTCTACGGGCACAAAGAATCGAGGGGGAAGGATAATGAGAGAGAGAGAGGAGGGAAAGGATGGGGATGCTATATCATTACGGGTACCCGGAATATGAGCGAGGTTTCTGGTGAAAGTTAAGAGAACCTAAGGGGGGTGATTCAGCCTAAGGGGACGCACCCCCCGGAATCAGGCATCTCCAGGCCGCGGAGAAGGATCCGGCACGGGAGAAATCCCTGACAACGACATAGTTGCCTCGCGGGGTAATCTCATGCCCATGAAACGGATAACTAGAGTGAAAGATGATCGATGACCGGTGACCTGTGGCACAGCCGTGGGATCCGTTTGTCGACGGAATGTTTATGACCGTTAAGGTTGTTCTGTATATATTGGAAACTGCATTACCTTCGAGCACTTGTGTTGGACCGTTGGACCGTCCAAAATATATGGTGTTTCTAGTTAAATACAGGCCCGTCCAGGGACCATGGCACAGTGCGGTTGTGTGGGAGCGATTCAGCCGAATATCTTCAGTTTCCTCGGATTCAGCTCTCGTCCCCCCCTTTTCCGGATCTCTCTCCTGTCCCTGGAACCCCTCCGCCCGCGTGTATGAGCATCGCGACGTTAACGAGTCCTTGTCGGAGGGGACGTGGGCGATTATGTTCAGGCTCATACCTGTTTGGGCAGGCAGGGGGTACAGGTTTGTTTACAGCGTGCGCGCGCAAGGCGGACCGGGATCACTTACCTCGACAGTGTGAAGACTCAGCATAGTATAGTTTCCAGGTTCTTGATTATCCAATGTGCGTTCTGGAAGGGTGTGCTCCACAAGCTATGGTGGTGGACTCCGTGGTTTCGGTGGACGGCAGCTGTTACTCACGATGACGTAACAGGACGTAGACGGGCCAGTTGAACAATACAAACGCGTTCCCGTAACGTGGGTCACGAGCAGGGTCAGATTGATCGTAGGTGTCGAAAGTGAGTGTGTTGTAGAACATCGCCCAAATGAAACTCTCTGACAATGCAGCCCCCCCCCGAATTATTTCCCATATGGAAGTGACCACGTACTAATTGAATCCCTTTCCTGTGTGAGCAGTTACCGGGGCGTGCTCACCCCCAATCGCTACTTTTCTGAACAAGATGAGGGAGGGCCACCCGTATGTGGGGGGGAGTTCGGTGGGGGTGTCTTGAAGAAACTACGGTCCTCATTTCACTGCCAGTCCGTGACAAATAAACTCTAGAGCGGTTGATCATTTGGAGGCCCGTTTCGACGAAGAGCCCTTCCATCCTCGGGTGATTCGGATATTCCTGCATCAGGAGGGTGGAATCCTAGGTCGGAACCAGGCTTTCCGGTGATGAGTTGGAAAAACTGGTCGAGGCTGCACTGATCCGCCCTAGTCCGTCTGACGAACCCCGTACAACCTTCTGTTTCGGGAAGGGTCCTCCCGTGAGAACGGTGCGGCGAAGACTCTGAATGGGGCTCGTCACAGTAACGTTATCCGTAAATGACGGACCCTAACCCAGATGATCGCGCGATAGATTGTCCAGAAAACGTTTCGTTCTCTTTACTCCAATACTGCTACAGGGTGCGAAACGGAAACAAACGCGATGAGTGGGTCTGATTAGGATTGACCGGGGGCTAGCTCAATCAGGAGCTGGGATTCCTATTCAGTTGGACGCTCGGTGCACCTTCGGCTGGGCTGGGTTCCTAAGTACCTTGGTCATCAAAACAAAAGATTCGACAAGATCGACCAGTGGCCGCCCGCGGTTGTCTGCTGTAGCCGCCGCATGACCCCACAGGGCCCGATGATACTCAACCAGGAACAGCCCACGAGTTGAGGAAGCACATGGAGAGACGCAGGTCCGAAGCAGGGGACAAGGAGTCGTTGCCCCTTGGGTCAATTCAATCCTTGAGTGCAGACTAGACAACGTCGGCACATACCCTCCGATATTCCTCGATGCGGTGCGCCGGTGGATGATCGATTGATCGTTTGGTGGGTGATGGTAAAGCAAAGCCTTGCGGGCCAACGGATTGTCCGGAACGCTTGAGCGGTGGGAGAGAAATTCTTCTCAAACCAGGTCCGCAGATCTTGAAGAACCACGCAGGGTTGACCGTTGAAACAACTATCGCCCCGAAATGGATCACGCGGTCTCTCAACTTACCATGACATGCGTTCCTTAGGTGGTGTGGGTGAGCGGGTGGGTGTTTCTTTGCGTTTCACGGCCACGCCTTGCAGAGCCCTTGGAACGTCCACCACGTTGCCTTATGGTTGAATTGACAGCGCTTCACTTTTGTATTGCGTAGTAGCGCCCACGCATAATGGTTACTGCACCTGCGGTGCGGTGCTGCGTCCAATCAGCACTGGCCCGAGGACCAGGACGCCCGAGGAAACTCACACACCTGCAAACCCTGATATCTCTACAAGGAGGCCTGGGTCATGCACGCAAAGCTTGGTGATATGGAGTTCCTCGGGGAGGACAAGAAGGGGGAGGGATCAGTCCATCTTTCATGTGATAGCGGAGAGTTTCGAGAGAGGGACCGAGATCGGAGAACTAGTTGAGGAGAGTGAGAAGTGCTCTAGTCATGACATTGCAATCTGCTAGACAAGGGAGATATAGAGTATGATGAAAAGCGGAGAACACCCGAACCCGCAAAGGGGGTGGTGGAATGGAGACGGAGGAGGGGTAAAGATCTCTATGAGGGAAGGTAATCACAGGACGATGATGCGAGGGGGACACCGAGCCAATTTTCCGTTATGGATTCATGTTGTAGGACAAGTAACGGGTGCATCCTAATCACTCGACGTTCGTTGGCGAGATATTGTCCAGCATGATCCGAAGTTCCGGGTTAGATACCAACACGTTCGAAAAAGCCCCTTTAGCTAGGTGTATCCATGATTTTGTAACCGGCGGGCAGTTCCGGAATGTTCGTACGCCATACCAGGGGGTGTTGCCGGTGGTCTCGTCGGAAAGGTTGTGGTAGGCGTATCGTGACCCTGGAGGGCCCCAAAACTGGAATTGGAAAAGTTCGACCCAAGTGGAAGGAACTGGCACATCAAGAAGCCAAGGCCAAACGTCGGTCCAGAAAACCACGCGACAAGAGTGACGGTGTAGTGAGAATCGATGGTCCTCGGCCATGGAAGTGCGGACAGAGGTGTCTCCGGCCTTCCCCGAGTGACCCTCGAACAAGATCATCACCGTCTCTAAAGCTTGAGGTGAATCTTCCCCGGAGATTGCTCCACGAGATCCTTAGTCGTATACCCTCGGATGGCGGGCGGCCGTTGC
>Ga0307517_10005961_pt1 | contig 18176 bp, 15 predicted proteins | sample 23_EM_MG_FD_194515 | JGI IMG/M metagenome (GOLD analysis project Ga0307517, IMG submission 194515) | Populus trichocarpa ectomycorrhiza microbial communities from riparian zone in the Pacific Northwest, United States - 23_EM | ecosystem: Host-associated > Plants > Roots > Unclassified | place... | reverse complement strand
TTAGGCTTACAAAGAGTTTAAATACTCTTTGAAAATAACCATAATAGATCTACCCTTGTGAACTAAATTGGTCCATTTACAAAATTAACCAAAAACATATACTGACAAGTCGAAAACACTAGTCCAAACAAGTCTTAAATCTTAGATGAAAACCAAATATCAATTAAGCTTGAATAATCCTTAGGTTATAACTAAAATAATAAAAATAAAACTCACAAGTTAATTCCCTATGCTGCCATGAGAAGAGAATAAGAAAAGAAAATAATACAAATATGATATAAGACTTATTTATAGCCTACAATACTGCCTAATGACCCTAAAAACCAAAGGGAGTCATTGTCACACCTATAGTTTCCAAGATAGAAAAAGGATTTTAATCGTAATCTTATATTTATCCTTCCATCACTAGGAAAAACAATTGAAGTTGCTGAAACATTTTCCTTGCAGATCTAGGAAACTTTGTTGCCACCTTATTTCTCTTTTAAGCTATGATTCTTTGTTTTCTTTTGTTGTGTATTCTCCTCACCTAACATGAAAATAAATTAAATAAGATATCCTAATACATAAAGCAAGAAATAATTGTTCCCACACCCAATATGAAATCCATAATTAGTATAGAATTCACAAAGCACATGGAAACAACATAAAAACAAGGCTGGTCTAAACTAGTGCAAAATTGGTAGCCTTGTTACCAAAAGTTCATGGTCTGAATAAGGTTGGACTGGGACTCTCTTGCACATGAATCAAATGCAATAAGGCCTCCACTTGATGCTTCATGGGATCACTAATTTATGTCGTGGTTGAAACTTACTAGTCCATTTAATGCTTCTTTCAATGCCTTCATTTTAGACCTTGTAATTGGCCCATTTGGAACATGTAATGGATCCTTATTGATGTTCGTGGGCTGATCCTCATCAAGATTAAGGAAATGAAGAGATATAAAGAAGAAAAAAAGATAAGGGAAAAGAAGAAACAGTGAACCCTTAGGTCATTGCCTCTTGCAACTTAGACGGCTAAACCATTAAAATCGAGGTTGTTGTAGTTACCAAGGTTGATACTCAGGTTTTTGAGCTGGTTCTTTGAGTTGAAGGAGTTTTGGGATAGCGGTGATGTCTCAAGAAAGTAATATTAACTTTAAGAAACTTCTATAACATCCTAGATCAACTATAACATTTTGTTTTCTTAAAGAGGGCCATGAGAACACCACATCCAACAACTATTCTAGGTGAGTTTTTGCCTTTTTTGTGTTAAATCCACTTTATTTGGTTTCTTCTGTTGTTATAACTTGTTGTGATCATAGACAATAAATTTTGATGTGGTGAAATGCAAAACATGAATTTATCTAGGGTAACAATCCATAAACATGAACCTTCCTTGCTTTGGTTTTGGCTTTTTTCTTTGTTCTTTATTTAATGTTCTTAGTTAATATTTGCTAATAATATGGATAAAAGAATTGGGAACTTAAACTCATGAAAAATGAGAGAATTTTAGTTATATTTGGTTTTAAAATAATAAAAATGATGTGTTTTAGGTTTCGTGGTTTGATTAAAACAAGGTTGGGTAACTAGGGTTAGTTATGAAAGCCTTTTTTATTATTTTTATTTTTATAAAATTAAGAAAATAGTGTTCATTATGGTTTAAGTTAAACCATATAACTTTTTCAAAAGCAATTTTAGGGTTTGTGGATGTTGGTAGTTGTCGCTTTCAAATTTAAATTATTTAGGATCCATGAAAACTATGGTTAGGATTTGTGTTTGGTTTGTTTTTGTTAAAGAAATGAATCAAGTTTGGTTATTTTAGAAATCGATAATCATAAAAGGAAGGTTCTTTCTTAAACTGACTTTTGGTTAAATGTTGAAATATAGTTTCTTTAAATATAAAACTTGTTTGTTCATATTGTAAAAACATGTATGAAAGAGTTTTTATTTTTTTAGACAATGGTTAGATGTGAAATGTTTGGTGTGGGAAGACCATTTGAACACTTAGATATGTTTAGACAATGGCTAGTCTTTAGGGTTTTCAATTCATATCACAAGTAGAAGCATTGTTTAGTTGATGACTTATACTATAGATATGTTTATTTGGGGTTTTTACTCATGAGATATCATGTTTAACTTGTCAATAAATGTGTTGAAATCTAAAATTTAATTCTTTGAGTTTCATTTTGTTTTAACTTTAAGGTGCATGATCTCTTTTCTTTGTTTAGAGTTTATGTTTTGTCCTTGTTTGTAATAAAATATGAAAATTATAAACTATAAACATGGTATTGATTTCTTAGCAAAGGCATGATTAAAATAATATAAGGCTTGGAATCCTTTGTTCTAGGATTTCTTTTGTTTATATAGGTTGTTAATTAAAAGATTAGCTTGATTAAGATTTAAGAAATCAAGGTTATTTTAACCAATGAAATCTTCTATTTTTAGGGATCGAGGTCATAGTTGTTTCTAAGATTTCTACATCAACAAAATCTCCTATTTTTATGGATTAACGTAAAGAATTTCATTAAAATTCTCAAATCAGTGAAATCTTCTATTTTTAGCGATTAACGTCAAGAATTTCATTAAATTTCTCAAATATATGAAATCTTGAATTTTTAGAGATTAAGGTCAAAGTTTTTGCTAAGATTCCTAAATCAACAAAATCTCTTATTTTTATGGATTAACGTAAAGAATTTCATTAAAATTCTCAAATCAGTGAAATCTTCTTTGTTTAGAGATTAGCTTCCAGATTATTTTGTAAAATACTCAAATCAATGAAATCCTTTACAAGAATTTCATTAAATCCCTCAAATCTATGAAATATTTAATTTTCAGGGATTAAGGTCAAAGTTTTTACAAAGATTCCTAAATCGACAAAATCTCCTATTTTTATGGATTAGTGTAAAACAATTCATCAAAAATCTCAAATCAGTGAAATCTTTTATTTTAGGGATTAACGTCAAATCTTTCATTAAAATTCTTAAATCGATGAAATCTTTTATCTTTAGAGATTAACATCCAGATAGTTTTGTAAAATTTTCAAATCGATGAAGTCTTCTATTTTTAAGGATTACCATCAAGAATTTCATTAAATTCCTTAAATTGATGAAATATTTAATTTTTAGAGATTAAAGTCTAAGTTTTTGCTAAGATTTATAAATTAATGAAATCTTTTATTTTTTAGAGATTAAGATCAAAATTTTCATTAAATTTCCTAGTAAAGAGTGGGATTAGACTTTTATGGGTAATGAAGGATAAGAAAGTTGATAGAAAAGATGATGGAGTGCTGGAAGAGGTGATTGGACACAATTGATGGAAAGGCTAAAGAAAAAGAGACTGGTGGTGAAGAATTGGTTAAACCAAGAGGGTATATTAGGTCACCGAGCAATTGGTGGATTTTTGAGTCCTTGTTGGTGGAATTCAGTAATTAAATTGGGATTGTGAATCTTAGAGCGTATTTATTTAAAAATATTTTAAAATAAAATTATTTTTTTTCTTACTTTAAATTAATATTTTTTTATACTTTTAAATTATTTTAATATACTGATATTTATTCGGTCACAAAGTATCAATGCAGAGACAAGGGTTAATAGTTGGGGGTGCGATGGAGAGAGAGCGGTTAATGGGGCAGAAATCGCAGAAAGGATCCAAGCAATGATGGGGAATGAATCATTGAGAGGTCAGGCAATGTTCATCAGAGAAGAGGAGGCTAGGAAGAAGTTCTGAAGTCATGAAAAACAGTGTCCTTTCTTCGAGTGTCTGCATCTTTATTGTCATTACCATATATTTAAAATGTTCATCGATACAAGATTAGAAACGGGAAAAAGGATGCAAGTTACGCAAGAGATCAGATTCATTCAAGCCATAATCTCATCAAAGCTATATAGCTTACTTCAACAAGGCATAACCAAACGTCACTTCTGTTCCTTACATGTCTGATAAAAAAAAAGCACCAAGAAAAACATGGCTAATACTGTTACTATTTAGCCAAGGTCTTGCTCTTTTTCTTGACAAGTTTGAACTAATTAAGCCAGAATAGACTTTTTTGAAATGAGATCAAAAGATATTCCATTTTGTTCGAGCTGTTCTTGGAGATCTGTCGGGCCAAATACTATCCCTGGAGGAAAAACTCCTCCCTTCGGCAGGTTATCACGGTGGCTTAGAAGAATACGAGCACATTGAACTAAGATGATTGGGGTTGTTAAATAGCCGATCTCAGGTCCCACTACTCGTGTTATTATTTCCATGTCCGGTTTCTTTTTGTCCTGAGAAACATTCATGTCACTAAAGCCGCGTCCAACAAACCACATCTTGAATGAAGCACTTCTCACCTCATCATCTGAGGGACCCTTCTTCCTGAACCAACCAAGGCTAAAAAATGAAGGGAATTTTAAGAGAAGCCACCTCCCAATAGCATTTCTACCTAAGAGGCCAATGAACATGCCAACTGCAATGAATCGGAAGACTCCCAGTAGAGTCTTAGAGCCTAGCTTCACCCCAAAATGGGCTGGTTTTACTGTTGACCAGAAAGCGTCCCTCTTCTCAATCTGTTCAGGACTCTCATTGAGTCCAGGAAGACCACGAGGGTTTTCTGTCAGAGTTGTAAGAGTTCTACGAACAACAACAGAATCTGCAGAAGGTAGCTTCACAGCCCAAAGACCAATCTCCTTTTGGTGATCTATCATTGGTCCTTTGGTAGGAAAGGGACCAGGAATCTGCAAGAACAAGGGAATCAAAGAGATTAGCTGCAAGCATAATGCATGCATCTTGGTACTTTGGGAGGGAAGAGATCAGGTATCTGCAAAAATGCAGGTGAATTGGCAACATTAGCTACATCTTGTGATGCAACTAGGAAGCATAATGCATGCATCAAAGATTGTTTATGTTGATAACTAGGCAAACTTTGTTGATGCATATGGTAAAAGAAAACTAAGGAAATGATAATATTTTTTACCTACTAGAGCTGGGGACCAATAACAAATTTAACCAAACAGCAATCAGACAGACATTTGGAAATTATCTAGTAAAACTCAAATATTATTGCTATTGGCTTATCCTGACTTGGGAACAGACCAACATCATGACATTGAAGACAATTCATATCCAGAGCATTTTAGATAACACCTCGGGTGAACTTCAATTTTTTATCAGTGCTAGCATCCAAGTAATAAATGCATGCTAAAAATGAAGACTTGTGCACCAACCCATTGCAACAATCTCCCATCTTGCATTGTTCCTTTGCAATACTCAACATGCAAAGTACAGTTGATGTTTCCCCTTCAATTTTTCTTTTTCTTTTTCTTTTTATTCAAGAAAGATTTGAAAGTAAAATAAACCAAAGCCATGCAACCTCTTCACCACTTGATTAGGGCACAAGCATAAAGGAGCAATCATGAGAAAGATATAAAACACACTGCTGCTTAAATGTTGACAAGTTCACGAAGCACGCAAGTCAAGAATTGAACCCTTAAGAAAGACACTACCACTGACACGCAATATTAATAATATAATTAGAGCTGAAGGCACGGCGACATTTTCAGCATCACCGCTACTGATACGACCACCAACATTACCCATGCACAAATATAATTCGCTGGCACCTGCCACCACCACTAGCTAGACCATCGCCGCTGCTACAATCAGCATATTACAGTTGCTGAAACCACCATCACCATGGCATTACCAATGACATTCTCAGTCAACATGATAGGCCATCATAATATTATCATAACTAAATAATGTGCCTACTGTATACTTTTCCACCACCAGGGCCCTCCAACAACAGAAATTACTAGTAATGGTGCCACTGTAGTGGTGGAAGCTAGACATTTATTGTCGCAAGTATAAACAAGGCCTTCAACATGAGCATATTGCAGGACACACAATAGTCTATAGATCACAGTTTTTGTATAAAAAGTCCATTAGCTCAACAGTAGTAACTTAGGTACCTTGTTGATATTTGCATGGACGCAACAAAGTACTCACCCCACCAGCCTTCAGAGGACAAATAAAGAAAGAGCAGAGGCAGGGGGGAAAAGACATTACAGAGGAATTTTTTCAAAAAACTAAAGCAATGCTAGCTTATTCATGAGTTTCTATTAAATAAAAATAAAATCCACCCTTCTCTTGCAGCAAAGGGCCAAAACAGTGGCTACACAACCTAAAAATTCCTGTTGCTAAACCACATGGAACCTTCACTTTTATTTAGGTACTATTAAATGCATTTCAACTTAATAATCCCACACAGGACTTCAGAAGCCTCATTAAAGACTGCCTTAATATATTTCATTCTATATTACAAACCATTCTATGCCAGATGTAGTAGGCCTATAATCTTCACCAGTTGAAATGTTTCTTCTAGTGAAAATAAACTAACTTAATTCAAAGATTGAAAATGGAAACACGAACTAGACAATTACTTGAAAAATGGTTATAATTTACGAGACTTATTAAAGTGATTTCATTAGACAGGATTACAGTTTAGCATATTATCACATTGTGAAGTGCAACCGAAGTTAAGAGCATTATTAGCGTGTTCTCGATGCACACCTACCAATAATTAACATATCATAATATAGTTACGTGCAAACAAACAACATAAACCACAATTGATTTATAATAATGTTCACAATCAGAGGGATTGACCTACACTTTTGTTTTGCTTTCATTAAAAGGAAATCATAAGACAAACAACAAAGTTCTTACAGCTGGCCTTGCTCTTTTGGGCCTTGATCGCCTCAGCTCCACCAACTGCTCGACATTGGCAACCCCCAGAACCGCGGATTCATATGTGCCAAAATTCCCAACAATCCTTTTCTCCGACTCCAGACTCAAATAGGCCTCAATTTGGTTTGGTGCAGCCGGACCCACCCAATGCCTGGAATTAAACATCCATCCCAATTCAGCCGGAACCGAATCAAACCCACAAGCAGAAACCACTAAAGAACCTGTCTCCATCGCCTTCTCATGGTACTTCACCTCCATTCTCTCCATAAACTCAGGCTCCCCACATATATCCAAGTAATCACAGCTAGCATTATTTTCAACAAACAAAAAACCCCATAAAAAACTACACAAAAAAAATCCAATTTACAAGCATCATTCTCTTCATTTAAGTTACAACACCAATTATCCATAAGAACACAGAGACATAACATAGAGAAAAAATAAAAAAGGGTACCCAGTTTCTGCACAGGCAGCGACAACAGGCTCGCCAAGAAGGCGAAAGGGACCGACACAATTGAGGATGAGCTTGGATTGGGAGCAGAGGTGGTGGAGAGAAGCAGGGTCTGTGGTGTCAGCGGTGAGGATAGGAATTGGAGGAGGGTGGTCGGGGTGGGAGGCCCATTTGAGGGTTTGAGCTAATTTGGTGGGATTGCGACCAGCAAGGGCAAGAGATTTAAGAGGAGAAGAAGGGACATTGAGGAACTTGAGGGCTTCTTTGACAACATATTTTCCAGTGAAACCAGAAGCTCCTAAGATTATTAGATCATAGAGAGGTGGTTGTGAGACTGGTTGAGACTGGTATGAGTTAGCTTCCATGTTTTTGGTTGAATCTCTCGGGAGATTTTGGTTTGCTACCGTATATAGACTTCTTGAAGTGTTTTTTATATAAGAAAATTCTTTAATTAAATAAGAATATATGCATTTATTTAATTAAATAAATTAAAAATTATTTCTACTAATAAATACAAAAAAAATATTAACAATAATTTAATGTTAAACTGAAAAAATCAAGAAATAGATATGGATAAAGATATTTAATATAGTCCATGTACCCTATCGTTTTGTTTATTAGAATTATTATTTTATTTAATCTAACGATAATAAAAATAAACATACAAGATTAAATAAAATTAAAGAAAAAAAATATTATGCAAGATTACACATATTAAAAAAAATAATCTTTTTATACTAAAACCAAGTAAAAATTAAACAATATTTAACAAAAAAAAAAACTAAATTAAAAAGTTGAGAATGAATATGAATGCAGACATCTAATCTCGAAACACAAGTTGTAGATTCGATTGTATTTAATAATTTTGTTTCTTGGAACCAATGTTTTATTTGATAAAAAGAAACACTCATAGAAAAGTGATTAAATAAAAATAAAGAGAAAAAAAATTAAATAGAGCTACACAAAAAAATACTTCTAAATATTAGAAAAAATGGTGAAATCTTCTTCGTATACTAACAAAAAATTATATTCTATTATATTAAAAAATCATAAAATTTTGCTAAAATTAAAAAATAAAATAACCAATAAAAAAACTCAACAAAAGTCTAATATTGAATGATAAAATTAAAAAAAAAACTAAAGAATAAAAAAATCAATGGACAAAGAAAAAATAAGCCTAGATGACTTAACACGCCTCGACTTAAAAAAGCTCAGGCCCACATACTTGGGCAAACTATTTTTTTAAAGGGCGAACAACCTGAAGACCCTTTATTTGTTTGAAAAAAATAAAGAAGCGACACATCATCTAATTTGGTTGACGATGTGTCGCATGCTAGCCTACTTTCAAGCTATTGAAGGGAGGGCCATGGGTTTTTTTTACCTAAAAAACTTTATTTTCAACCTTTTTTTTATTCAAAACACTTAGAAAACACTTTACACACCTCACTAAACCCATTATTGCCCCAAATAACCTTTAAAATAGCCAAATCCACCAAAATCAACCCCCCCAAAAAAAATAAAAATAAAAGGTGTTTCAACTCATAGCTATCATCTCATGTTATGGGAAGGTAAAAGAACACTTATGCAAAACTCCCTTCATTGATTGGAACTTGTTAACACTAAAATTGATTTTTTTTTTTGTCATAATTGATGTTAACCGAGAATTTCTTTCTTTCACCAAATTTCAGCTATTCTTTATCTCTTCTCTCAAATAAGAGTGAAAAAATAAAAAAAATAAAGTTTTAGACCAAAATTGAATTTTCAAAATCTTGAGGGACTGAAAGTTTATTATTTGAGAAGTAAAAGGACCAAAGTGAACTTTTTTGCCTCAATTATGAAATTGCCATCAATTTTCTCTATTTTTCTCACTTTAGTTCCCTTTCTTGCAATCTTACCCTTGCTTAACAAATTTGAAGAAGATCAATTTGACCACAAAAAGGATGAAATCATAAAAAAAAAAAGTTTGATAACAAAAAAAAACAAATTATTGTGCGAGTCTACATTGAAATGTGGGAGGGCAAAGGTTATCGTATTTTTCTCACACATTTTAGTTTTTTTCTATAATAATTAATATCTAATTTCAACATTTTAAAATTAATTTATACATTTTTTTTTTGTTCTAGTTTATATCTTTCCCAATTTCTTTTGTTTTAGAAAATAGAAAGATTTATGAGAAAGGTATTTTTTTGGGACAAAATACTAGTAAAATAAACACCATCAAATTTAATATATATTTTGTTGAAACCACAAAGTTTTTTTAAAAAACAATTATAGGGCATAAATTATAAGCTAACTTAATATTTTGGGAAGACAGATTAAGGTAGTTGAGTCATGTACCACCTTTGATAAATTTTTATAGTATTTACATTAGACTAAAATGTTAGACCTAATTGTACCAAATAAATAAATAAATAACAGTTACCAACAAAAGCAAGAAAGTAATGTTATGGTGATATCATTTCTTCATTTGAATTTAGAATCTTTCTGAAAACTAACACAATTTGAAAAAAGTTAAGAGTAAATAACATATTTTTGAAAAGTTTTGGGAATGTGAATGCTGGTAAATGATGAGAATTCATTATTTACATTGATGTTTGATTTTTTGGATATTGATAAATGTTAGGAAATTATTGCATAGGTTGATGTTGAAATTTTTTGATATTTATTAATGTTGGGGGATAATTTTTCATGGGTTGATATTGGTAAATGATGAGAAATAATTGCATTGTTGATATTTCAATAGATCATGTGGAATCCCTATTCAGCAGATGATATGACAGCTGCTCTTGTTATATGCATATCAGCCATGGATTTATGGACATTACTTGTCCCTCTCATATTTTTTGAGCTTGTTGAGTTGTATTGCCCGGACCGTGTGATGTGACAATTTGGCTTTCAATAACACATCTCGTCTGACATAGGTATGAGCGATTAGTTGCATTCCAGTAGTTGTTCGGGTAGTCACGTTGATTATAATTGGATGATTCACCATCTTCAGCATATATCGATGTGGGATGCACAAATAAATTTCAATTTTAGAGAGGTGCATCATGTAATTTCTAAGAGGAATACATGGGTCGGTACTTGAGTATAACACAATGAATCATTACACCTAACCCAATATAAGTTCCTCCATGCGAGGAGATGGAGTATGAGCCACATGCATGTTGGATTCAGAATAATATAAGTATTTGTTAATTTTTTATAGGCTTTGACAAAATCATTGTATTTTATTTATGGATTAATAATTTCTATTTGCTTCATATTAGGTTAAACAGTTGCTACCTGATGGTCGACGTGTTACGGCTGATCTTCGTGATCTCGATGATGATGATGGACTTGCTCGTTATTATGTATCTTTTTTGCTCGAGATATGTCATACAACACTTGACCTGTTAGGAGAGACATTGAGCCTAAATGATATTATCTTGGGGGATGAGACCACACAGTCAGGTGAAAGTCGTGCTATTAATGAAGCTGGTTTATCCACCCGTCATCGCATAAGACATAGATAGGCTCAAATATATTATTATGTTGTGTTATTTTTCTAGTTAAGAGTTATTTTTATTTTTATTAGTTTTGTAATATTTGTTTTTGTTAATTGTCATATTGATTTTAAAGTTGTCTTACATATTATGCATTTTCATACTTGGTTTATATAACCATGATTTAATATCATCAAAAAATAGATAAACCTGTGAATAGTTTAAAATTTTAAATCATCCATTAACAACTTAAAAAATGCAAAAATAAAAACAATGTTTAAAAAACACACTCATTAATTTGTGATTATAATTAACAAATAAAAATGATGTTAAAATATCACACTTTGAATTGTGGGTCTAAGGTTTGATAATTTATAGGTCTTGTTTGGCTTTTAGTTATGATGGTTTAGACTTAGTTCTACATTGAAATTGGGTTTGGGACACAATCGTTATTCGTAGTAATAGTTGCTTAACGGTTCTAAATGACCACTAATGGCAATAACGGTTGTTTAATAAAATACTGACCATCATGGACACATTTTTAAATTTGAGTCGCTTAAAAGTTCATGTTACCTTCTTCGCACCCTACTCTTATCATCGATGCTTTTAAATTTCTCGAGCATTCTGCCTCTAGTGCATTTACTGATCCACTACCTGAAACATGATTGGGTAGAGGGTTTGTACTCATATTTAGAGTTTCTTCGAATGTTATCCACCAAACTTTAATTAATTACAGGAGCCTCTTCTTGAAGGCATTGCAAGTATGAATGTTATGTCCTGCAACGCTGGCATGATATTCACAGTTGAGGTCTAGCTTGCACTAGTTAGGGTAAGGTGGTCGTAAAGGCACAAATGGTCCTTGAGCTACATGCCCAATGTTGAGTAGATTTTGATATATCTCATTTAAAGGTAGCGGTAACGGGGGTAACTGTTCTTGGATTCTTTGGAAACTCTCAATTCGTTTATTGATTTGAGGCTCAGGTTTTCTAGTAGGAAATGGAGAGTTGAAATTAATGGTGGCAATGTGGGATGAATGGCATCGTAGTTTTGGAATTGGTTTTTCTTACTCATGTAGCTACCTTCAACATGATCGACATCTTTCTTCTTCCTTTTGAAGCTTTTTTTCTCAATAGGTGCATAAATTTTGCCACTCCTTGCTTTATACGCTCACCTACAGCTACAATGTTAGTGAATTGATGTGTTGAACTACCCATCACATGCTTGTAGTATGGTGTTTTGAGCGTATTTGCGAATAAGATGACCATTTATTTTTGTCCAAAAATAGGGGAAATTCTTGCGCTGCCAAATCTCTTCATCTTTAAGCATGCTCCCTTATGCTTTCTTTATCCTTTTTTTTTCTAAATTGGACAAATTGGTCCTGTTAAGAGCAATATCCTTATTATACCTGTATTGCTTGATGAAAGCATCCACCAAGTCTTTCTAGCCTCATATACCAACTCAGCGCTACCCCACTTAAACTATCTTGAAAAAAGTGCATCAATAGTTTTTTATCATGTACTAATGCTGCCATTTTATTATAGTAGGATTTGAGGTGGGTGTCAGGGCGTTGTGTTCTAGTGTATTTGATAAATTTAAGAACATGAAATTTCTTTGGCACCACCACATTTGGAACCAGACACATCTCTACAGCCTGTATTAGGTCATATAAGTCTAATTCCTTCAATGACCCTAACTCTGGCTTTTAGCGTTGCCATTTTATATTGATTAACATCATTAGAGAATCTTGTTTTATGAGACTCATTGGCGAATGCATCTACAGCTGTAGGAGCTGGTGCCGGTATTGTTGAATGTACAAGCACTTGATTTTGTTGGGGATTTTGAGCTTGTTCTCCCATCCTTTCTTCGAGCGAGGTTGTTGCTTGAGTGACAGGTCTATTGGAAGGACCTTCATTAAAGGCATTTCTAAGTGCTACCTCGAGTAAGCTAGCAATGCGGGCCACACTAGTCTTTAGAGACTCCAATTCTTCTTAGAAAGGAGTATCACAGTAGGCAAGCTTTTTATCTTCCATATTCCTCAATCTGAGTCTAGTGTTGTAGACTTTACAAACTGAAGCCTTTTGGGGACCTATATTTCAACATGGTACATGTATGGATGTAAACCCCAGGAAAATTAGGTTGCATAAATTGCAAACTAACTAAATGGAAAAAAAGCGAAGAAATTCATGCATAGGGTTAAATAAAAAAATGAGAATTCAGAAATTTTTGGGATATAAATTTCCATGCCAAATATTTCAAGACATTATAAATTAATCCAAAAATGTTGAGGATTAGATTAAATTGAGGGAAAGAAGCTAAACTAAAAGTTTTGAGGTGGATTTATAAAAAAATAAAAAGAGGTATAGTTTGATTACAAGATGAAAATAAAAAGATGTGAGGGCAAAAATAATACATTTAAAGGAAATGGGGCTAAGTACAAATAAGAGAAATTACAGAGTATAAATACTCCTCTCCTCATCAAAAATTTGCAACAACCTAAAAGGAAAGAAAAGAGGGAGCTTTTATATCCATTCTTGCAAAATAAAGAGAGAAACACCAAAATTTCAAGAACCCATCCAAGATTAAGGGTTTATAAATGGAGTAAACACTTGTGGGCAAGGGATTAACAAGAAAAATTAAACAAGAAGAGTAGGAGGAGGGCCGACTGTCATTAGAAAAAAAGAAGAGAGGGAGTCGAAAATCTTCAACTGGTTCAAGATCGAAACCTTAATTCTTACCTAGTGAGGTGTTCTAAACATGATCTTATAACTCATTTCAAATTTGATTATGAATGGATGCTTTGATGTTGAATTATAGATTAGGGTTCTTAGACTTGAATTGGGGAAAACGTATCAGTTGTTAAAATTAAGTTAATTTATGTGTGGTATGTGATTTGGTGGTGTGAAACCATGATAATTTACCCAGAAAATGTAGTTTGTGAATGTTATGTGTGAATGGAAGGGGGTGATGAATCTGGACAGGTTTGTCTCCTGACTTTCAGTGAGATTTCAGGTAGAAGGATGAGGGAATTAAGATCAGGTTCCTTCGTAGAAATTGTAGTTTTCGATGTTAGCTAAGTAAGGAAATTAGTCTTACTGAATTTGGAGCTGTAGAACTCCAATTATGAGTTACTGACACAACCAAAAGATTGATGTCTTCTCCCAAGTGTAGGAGTGTCGAAGTAATAAATAACCTGGCAAGACCGGGGTCGAATCACAGAGAGGTTAACTATATAAATGATGATGATGATGATGATGATGATGGGTTAAAGAGGACTTTGAGATGTAAGATTAATGTGAAGATTAAACAATGATAAAAACAGTTGTCAAGGTTAGACGATCCACTAATGGTATTTCAAATAAGTATAATATAAACTCTTTTTATTATTCAACTGGAAATCACACACAAAAGAGGTTCCAATCAGATGATTTGTCATTCATAGCTCATTATAAATTATTAACATGATCATATTAATTATCTTATTTAAGTAACACCAAACTTTTAAATATTGTCAGGAATTCATGATGCTAATTTATGTTAACATCAAATCAAGTTCCTTTCATAGCACATGTGTAGGTTATACCATACGGTTAGCTATGAAAGTGTCAAGCATGTGTTATACCAAGTGTTATACAACACAAATTTAGATTAACTATTTAACAAGCAAGGTATTAAGAATTAATAAGATAAAAGTGATAAGACATGTTAATAGCAAGTTGTTTAGGATATAATCATTGAAGTCCATATTGAGTTTATATTATACTTATCCTAACACCATTAGTGAAACCTTTTCACATTAATATAATAAACTTAGCTAAACATAATGAAGAAGAGAAACATAAATAAACAAGAGGAGAACATGATTATATAAGTATAGTAAAGGAAATGAAAGGCATAAAATAAGAGATTAATAAAAGCAAAACTTAAGTATTACAAAAATATAAAGAAAGAGAGCAAGAACATAATCTTGATCTGAAAACCAAGATGCCTAAATGCATGGCAAATGCCTCCTTCTATAGGCCAAAATTCAGAACTATTAATTTGATGACTAATTGTTGAGTGGATGACCACATCTTGGCTTGGTGACAATCATTATTTTCTTGTCTAAACAAAACGTCATTGTTAACATCAGAATTTGAATAGATAGTCTTCATGAACATTCTAGGAAATTGTCTAAGCTTTCCAACAAAACAAGAATAAGCGTATTTAGACTTCTAGAACTCGAGATATGGGTTGAACACTTAACAGTGTCTGGGCTGCAAGACAGATTCTAACTTCTCCGTTGTTGCTACTATTTGAACTAAAAAATAGCACTTTTAAATCTTGGACTCTTCATGAAAGTTTTAGGCCTATGTCTTAGCTTTCCATACATATAAACCAGACCTAAATCCAAGTTTTACAGCTCCAGTTATGATCCAATAACCGAATGGTGTTCCATTTTGGACTGAACCAACATCTCTTTTCTAAGCTTAGCCCTCTCTTTATCTTCTCAATTTCAGTAGTTAAACTCATCAATCAATCCTTTGATTTATGTGATAGGCCTGCATTTAAGATGAACATTTACCATAAATTAAAGGTATCTTATATTATTAGACATGTTATTATAAAATATGCTCTAGTTAAGGAGTTATTGATACTTCAAGTGTAAAGTGATGATATAAAACCTTGATAGAAATGCACTTTTAAGTACTAATCAGTCACCAACCGAGCTGAGTCGTGACTGACTCTGTAGGGAAGTAGGATTCATTAGTTGATGATAAATTTTGACTATCGTAGAGGCAGAATTGGGTTCTTCTTCCTTCAGAGAACTCATAGGTTCGTGTCTTAGCTTTCCAAGAAAACCAATCTCGCTTCAAATGGAGTTCTAGAACTCTGGATATAGTTAAAAATCTTAGGAGAGTTCAAACAGTAACGGTTGGACAGTAACAGTCTAATGTTTAGAAAGTAACAATTGGACAGTAACAGTTCAATGTCTAGACAATAACAGTTCAAGACAATAACAGTTCAATGTCTAGACAGTTACAGTTCAAGACAGTAACAGGTCAAAATCAAGACATAACGGTTGGACAGTAACAGTCCAAGGTCTAGATAGTAACGATTGGACAGTAACAGTTCGAGATTTAAACAGTAATGGTTCAAATATAAAGAAAGGAATGATAACTATGGTTGGATAAAGAATGATAACATTAATGGGTGTAATGAGAAAAACATAAAATATAAAGAAAGAAATGATTGAAAGAAAGACCTATTAGCTGTTGATATGATTATTATAAAACATATCCTTGAATGAGGAAAATTTATGAGACGAGTCTGTGATTACTGGAAGGACCACCAGTGTGGTGCAACAGCAGCAGCAGGGGAGCACAAATAGAGCTTCTACTGCAGGTAGGTGATCCGCACCTATACTTTTTAATTAAATTCCAAGATTTGATATGTTATGGATGTGATATGTGTATTAGTGAATATTGGATATTATGGTTAAGGAGGAAATTTTGTGTAATGATGTTGATATTTTGAATAGTATTCAAGGTGAAAGGATGTGTGAATTGCCAAGTGATGAAATTATTGCTGACAAAGGAAATATGAGAAGTGTGATATGGGACGTGAACTAGCATACATTTAGTGTATGTTAGGATCTCAGGTAAGGGGATCAACATGTATTGACTAGCATACATTTAGCGTATGTTAGGATCCCGGGTAAGGGGATCACCATGTATTGGCTAGCATACATTTAGTGTATGTTAGGATCCTAGGTGAGGGGATCACCTTGCATCGACTCTTACGGGGTTATGATGATACTAGTGAAATTGGTATCGGTAATGTGTTAAGCGGAAATAATCATGGATGATCTTATAAAATCTTGAATGGAGGTTGATAATGGAAGAGGAAACAGTTTTTAGTAGTTGAAGGAGAAAGAGTTTCCAATGAAAACCAGAAGGGAGAAGTGAATAAAATATGAATGCATGTTTGCCTTTTTAAATTGTTGGATATTTGTGTTGCTATATTATTGTGATATTCATGTTTTAATAATATGTATTTTGTTTCAGGACCATCGCATGCACGACATAAGTAGATCCTAGCTTATGTTCACTTTTTGTAATATAGGTTCTAGGGAGTACACCCTTGTATTTTGTAATATTACAACTTTTATATAACTTAACTTGTTTGGGAGTATGGTTGCGGTTGGTTTTCAAAGTACTTTTCATGCCGAAATGCATCAAAATGATGTTTTTTCATTTTTTTTAAAAAATCATTTTTGAGATCAGCGCATCAAAACGATCCAAAAAATACAAAAAAAATTAATTTTTTGCAAAACAAAAAAAATTAATTTTTTGCAAAACAAAAAAAATTAATTTTTTTGGGAACGCGATTTGCACCGCACCGCGTTCCCAAACGTTCTCATAATTGATGTTTAAACTTGAATAGATGAATTTAATTCTGTAGTTTGTATAATCATCTTCCATATATACATGTTTATATCTTTTATCCATCCATAATGATAATTGTTGTTCAATGTATATCACAAATATTGTGGTTGACATGAATGATGATGTTTTGTGGGATTAAGACCCAGGATGATTGGGTTGAATTGAGTTAGGAGATGTGGGATATTAGAAGTGCAAACAAGTTGTATGTCGATAACTTAGGACCTCCCGATATAGGGTAGACTCTACCGAAATTTTAGTGAAAATTTCGATAAATTTTAATATGAACACCATGTACATGTATATATATATATATATATATATAACTTAACATGAGATTGTTGCTTTATCCCGGATCGGGGGATGTTACATTTTGGTATCAGAGCTTAGGTTGTTATTCCAGGGACAAGAATAATCATATGATTTTGAAATGTGTTTCAGGATGGTGAGAACAAGGCAAGGAGCCAGGACTGATCCATCCCCAGTTCGGGGAAGTGATCAGGGTCTTCATTATGAAAGTGATCAAGACTGGGATCCCTTGGCAGACACCTCTTCTCATATACTTGCAACATTAGTGAACTCTGAAAGGGGCGAGTCAGTGAGATTGAGACTTTGAAAAACTGAATATGGAAGTAAATTCACACTAGCTTCAAGATCAAGTAAGGCTTTTTCAATTTTATGTTCTCCAATAAAGCATGAAATTGTAGGACAACCAGGGTCTTTATATTTCAAAGCATTATTGTTCTAAAGAATGGCACTTACTTGTTCGGCTAAAAAGGCTTTCTTTTTCACATTCAGTTTTCTCTTCACAGTGCATAGATCCTTTAAAAATTTAGCATAAGAAGGAACCTGTTTAATAGCATTCAACAAAGGTATATTGATCCTTACCTGCTTGAGAGTTTCAAAGATTTCAGAGTTGTGATTGACTTTCCTTTGTTTGGTCATGACATGAGGAAATGGAAGTGGTGGCGGGGAATCAGTCTTTTCTTTGCAATATTCAGATTCAACCCCTTCCTTACCCTCAGAGATTGACTCATCATCTTTCTCACAATGTTCAAGAATGGGTTTTTCAATAACCTTACCACTGCGAAGAGTGATGACTGATTTGGCTTGA
>Ga0307517_10005960_pt1 | contig 18177 bp, 10 predicted proteins | sample 23_EM_MG_FD_194515 | JGI IMG/M metagenome (GOLD analysis project Ga0307517, IMG submission 194515) | Populus trichocarpa ectomycorrhiza microbial communities from riparian zone in the Pacific Northwest, United States - 23_EM | ecosystem: Host-associated > Plants > Roots > Unclassified | place... | reverse complement strand
ATTTTTTTTTCATTTCAAACAATAGTGCAATATTAAATACTCTTTTACTTTTCTCTCTGTTTTTTTCTTTTTTTTTAAAAAAAAAACTTAAATGCTCCAAAAGTCCTTGCCATTAAAAAGAAATAATGAATAAAATATTCCTCCATTTACTATGATTAAATGAAAAAAAAGTTCATTGTACTCCTGCTAATAATTTGTGTTTGGAACAATAGCTAATATTATTTTTTAAAATGTGTTTTATTTAGAAATGTATTAAAATAATTTTTTTTATTTTTTAAAAATTATTTTTAATATCATCACCTCAAAACAATTAAAAAACATAAAAACAATATTCAAAAAAATTCAAAAATTTGCGAAGGTACAGTTTAATTGCAGCACCAAATACTTTTTTAATGGCTTGGCTTGGGAGATGAGTTTATCAATAAAAAAAATACAATAATGAAGTTAATGTAAGTTAAAGAAAATGAGAGAGAGAGAGAACTTGCCAGCAGGAATGCTTAACTTCTTAGGATCCTCTCGTGTTTTTCTTTTCTCAGTCTTATGTTTTTATTAACTAAAATAAATGCCACTTGTTCTGTAAATTTGGTTATGAGTTGATAGGTTTTAGATTGGGTAGACCGGCACGAGTTGACTCAAGACAATTCGAAACTATGTTGTTTTAAGGTTTTTTTTTTTAAAAAAATTTAATGTCATCGTCTTGAAATTTCTTAAAATAAAAACTATATCGAGTTTCATGTAGATTTTAAGTGTATCAAACAGACTGAGCAGCCATTGAAAGAGCTATTAATGGTAGCTCCTCCATGCACCACTGACGATAAAGCATATGACAACAAGCTAGATACGGTCTGGAACTCTGGATAGACCCACGTACGTTTGAAACTGCGGTATGGATGAAAAGCAACCAGAATTAATGGTGCTTTTGATTTTAAACCGCTGTTTAGAACGCGGTATTTACCACCCGTAAAACCCTCAATTAAGATTTAAGGAGGGTAGGTTTAGCTGACAAGTTAACCCAGGAGGCCTAGACCGTTAGGTCTGTCTATACTTTCTACCTGCATCTCAAACAAAAACTCCCGGGAAAGTACATCTAACAGATTCTTCGTTAATCTTTTTAAGGACTCGGAGATAGAGAGGTGGGGAGGAAGAAGTCGAGAGATTAACTCTTCATTTATGGGGTGTGATTATGATTCTCCATCATCTTCACCACCAACACCACCATCACCTCTTCCCATAAGCATTGGAGCTGGAAATCACAAGTACAATTTCTCCTGCTCCCCCTCTCCTTCACCGCCCTTTTCCCCTCCTCTTTCTAGCCACACATCTTCTGAAAACCTCCATCCCTTGCTTCAAAAGCTGGCTAGTCCTAAACGGGTGCCTTCAGCATTTTCGTTGGATCGGCCGGATCCTGATGCGCTGGATTCTAAGAGTTCTTGCCTTGAAGACTTGTGAGCATATTTCTTGGTTCATCTAATCTGACAATCTTCCAATCTACTAGCTAAATAAATATATTTTACTTAATTCAAGCATATACTACTGCCTTTAACTTCATTTCTGCTGCTAATCTTCTTTTTTTTTAAATTTTTTTCTTGCTTCATTCTTTCGTTGTGCTATCTTGCACGACATTCAAAGAAATGAATCTCTCTGTTTCCTCATTCATTTTGGGATAACCTAAACTTGCACCGTACTTTATAGAAACAATAACAAAAAGAAAAGGAAATTCATGTCGAATCGACCCTGCACACCCCCATTAGATTTGGTCGAGCTTGCCTGGACCTTTTTGAGTTTTGACTGGCAGGTTTTTTCCCCTTTCCTTTCGGTTTCAATACATGGACCAACCAGTCAAAGCAGCAAAATGTGAACCAAAGACAGCGGAATCTGCCCATTCTTGACTGTCAGGAAAATTGCAACGGTAATTCAACCATAGGCAACATATACCAATATAATATATACTATTCTTGCCTCCCAATGAAGTCCAATTAGCATCTCATGATTTAGAATATCCAGCTCACCAAGAGTAGAAGAAATTCAGGATAGAGGAGGATGGAACATGATATTTTTCCCATCATGGGAAAGGAGGAAAAGAGGGATCTCTGACTATATTTTAGTTCAAGAAAGCCGGGGGGGTGTTGTTTGCAACTAATTTTCTCTCTATTCAATGCAGGCTAGAATGGTTTGTGGAGAGATGCTGTGGCTTCTGTTCCAAGCTTGTTTAAGCCCATCATCACATTCCTACAACCTCTTCTTCTCCACCGTTGTCCCGAAGAACCAGATGCAATTATTTCTACTAACTGCATTCAAATCCCTGAAGCACCATTTTACTGAGCAAGACAGGTGCATATATACAGTTATAACAAAAATTCTCATAGAAACCAGCCCCGAGCCACAGTTTTTTTCTTCTTTCTTTTCTTCTCTCTTCTCAACTTACATATTACAACGAACAAGAGACGGGCTATATGGTGTCAACCTTAACTCTCTCATTTTCAGTCTTGTGCAATGTCAGCACATAGTTTGACGGTTGTGGCTTTCATTCAAACATGTAATATTAACACGACTCTCGAATCCCGTGGAAGAGAGAGTTGACCATCATGGCAAGATGGTTAAATTTAGAGTGCCGGACAGAGTGCTGTAAATATAAAAGCGGACTGGTTTGGTTGTGCAATAAAATACAATCACCATTGATGTGAAACATTGACGTGAAACATTGACGGACATTGCCTAGATAGACAGCGTAATACAGCTTTCTAATAGCAGCTTTCAACTGGTAAATGAACTCTTTAAGATACGTGCTCTATCAACTAATGAAACAATAAGACACACTGAATACACACCATAATTACCAATGGATACACATGCTTTCAACATAGCAAATTTTGATAACCATTGCCTCATTGGCATGTATGCAAGATATTTCATCAGGAAAAAGAAATGATGAATATTACAGTGCTATTTCATGGCTACTGCTGATTTTGCTGTCTCTGTTGAGCAAAATTGGGATGGTTCTGTGATGCATTCTGAAGCGCTGCCATGCTTGACTGTAAATTCTGAGCATTTGGTTGCATATTACCAAACGCACCTTGAGAGCCAAGCTGCTGCTGCTGCTGCTGCATGGGCATCATACCACCAGGATTGGATACTCCCATAGTATACACTGCAAGCAAAGGCCGCAAACTGAACTTTAGCCTCATTTATTAAGATTCTAATAAACATAAGACAAGCACAATTGCTTTTTTTTTTTTTTTTGTGTGCGCGTGCCAAAATGAACACAATGCAGCCACTGCCCTGCATGGGACTGATAAGGAAAGCAGGAGAGAACTCCCCATTCCAACAAGGGAGAAAAAACAAAATGATAAAAGGGATGAATTACAGAAGAAAGAAAGAAAAAGAGCAGAAAATAACTGCAAGTTCATTAACCAAGCATGACTGTAAGGTGAAAGAAAATACAGAACAGGTTCATACTCTGATCATTAAGAACCGTGGAAGCATGACTCCTCTGGGGATTGTTACCAGCTAATCCAAACTGTGTAGTGAATTCAACAAGAAGAAATAAATTGTAACATCATCTAACTTTCTATTATTCAGTACAGAAATGAATGACCCATTTGACCCATCATTTAAAAGCAAATCATAAATATCAAACTGCATGCACATGCAGTTAACATGAAGATGCTGCTGGAACATCTGTCTGGCACCAAATCAAGCCCTCCGTTTATGACTTGAGGTCACCATGTTATTAGTTGCATCATACCTGATGAGAGATTTTGGGTAAACTCTGGTGGACTAGGAACCCAATATGCACTAATGAAATTTAGAAGCCAATCTTCCCTCCTTTCCCCTCTCCACGTTTCCCTTTAAGCAAAAGGAAACAGAAAATATAAATTCGCAAAGCACACAGAAAGCTTACCTGCATTCGTGGCTGTGATGACATCGTGGAAGACATGTTTGGAATCTGAGGCAAACAAAACATCACAAGTTTAAGATGGATCAAAAGGGGAAGTGATCTTAAAAAGATAAATAACTCAACTAAAAAGAGAGAAAAGAAACACGATACAAAAATCTGGCACATACAAACAAAACATTCATTATGCATTTATGAGCAGAAGCAATGGGCATGCATCTTAAAAGACATAAAGCAGTTTAAAAGAAGAAAAAATAAGGGTAGTAAGAAATATAAATATGCACGCAAGAAAATTAAGAAGGTGTACTCAAGTTAAACAAAAAAGCAATAAAAGTGAAATAATGAAATTGAGGTCTCATTGAAATACTGCAATTCAGCAGTGCAGGACACCAGTGACCTCAAAGAAGGATCCAGTATTTAAACTCTTAGAATCAATATCAACTACATATATTCGTAACAAATACAATTAAATTACATGTACATTCATAGTCAATTATTGGTACCAGCCGATAGAGAGAAAGACTAGCTTCAAATTTTGGATACATTTTTTTTTTATAAAAAAGAACAATTATATGTCTATAGATATCACAAGAGTAGCTTTGATAGCAAGATAGGGTAAAGCTAAATGAAATCAAATGACACCACAAACTGAAATCGAATGGTGTTTTCTAATACTGGTACATGTCATAGCATGTGTAATATGCAACCTGATCACTTAACAAGAAATATAGATGGATTGCACAAGACTAGAAATAATCAACATATCTGACCATCTGGGTGTTTGGTGCTCCCTGACCAGTATTGAACAATGAAGTATTAGCAGCGCTAGAAAACTGACTTAAATGACGATTTAACTGATTTCCTTGATTGAGTTGGCTTTGACCCATGCCATGCTGAACATGTCCGGAGGATAGCTGCCTACTCTGAAATTGCTGGTGGCCCACTGGCTGAGAATACTGCATCTGATGTTGTCCATGTAACTGGTGAGACATTAAATTTAGCCAAGAAATTATTTCTAAAATAAGAAAAAGTGAAGCATAGAACAAATGCACATAAAACTCCCTTTTTGCACTGGTCAAGCAACTTTCATATCAGTGTATTAAAATCAATAAAGTTGACACACAACTGAGATCTATGTAGCTTGCTCTCTGATAATATTTTATCACCCCAAACTTTCACAAAACCCTCTTGATTGTAACACAGAAGAAAAGCAAACGTACAGGAGAAAGCTTAAAATTGAAATTTCACAGACATACATCTCTCTAGTAGCATATTAGAATTTCTGATCACGAGGAACAACTTCAAGAGTGATGCCCATGAGCCCAAAATGTGAATTATATTTCTTAGATATAATTCACACAACTTGAGAGTGAAACACATAGAGCCAGACTTGAGATATTGGTAGAGATGCAAGAGGCTTTGTGCAATGAAATAACAAACTATGTGTATTGAGAGTAGGTGAGGTGGCTTATGTTTGTCTCTTAACATTTTTCACTTCGCAAAACCTGCATTCTTGTTAGCTTAACCCGTACTTTGTAGATAGAAGAAAACCAAATGCCAAAATAAAAGTTTAAGACAAAAGGCTTGAAAGGCACATAAATGTTCGGACATACGCTGTAAGGGGAGAAGAAACAGATAAAGAAAACAATCAAAACATGGTGGGCCAAATTAGTAATGATGACAAAGAAGCTAATATAGGTTACCGGCTGAAACTTCTGCTGACCCTGGCTCTGTAAATCATGCATCTGTGACATTTGGTTCTGCACAACAAGTTAAAATTGTTAGATAAAGTAGTGCGACTCGTATTGGTATGAAAATATAATTATCGAAAATAATTTGTGTCACTGGCTAATAACTCAAAGATATGATCTAAGAGAACTAGTAATAAGAATGATAATTATAAGGAAATGGACAGAAAACATACTGGGACCAAATATTCAAAGAAGTTGGACAACAGATATATAGTAGTTCTAGGCAGTGAAACAGAAAGTTCAGTTCAATTAAAGTATTTTGTTGCCTCCACAAAGTTTCAGAAAAGCTACAAAAATGCAAGGATTCATTTTGATTCAACTCAAAACTAAAGATGATCTTTTACCCAATAATGATTCTTAGACATACATAGAGACACAGGGGCAGATTTCAAAGGGTATAAGAATATGAATCTTCTAAACTTTGAGACATGATTTCCTCATGAAAATTTTAAAATTCAAAGGTTGTGTCTGCATTTGAAAAATGCCATAAATGTTATGGTTTCATACACACAAAACACAAAGAAATACAATTTGATTGTTAAGTCAGCCAATCATAAAAGAAGAGATGACGAGAAAAATTCAAGAATCAGAAAAAACCAACACCTGTCCCAAAGCTTGCAAAGAAGATTGCCTCAGCTGTTGCTGAGCAAATATTATCTTTTGCCTTTGCTGCTGCTGCTGCTGCTGCTGCTGTTGAACTTGTTGCTGAGGAGAAGGTGTGTTCATCATGTTCGTACCAGACCGAGGTGAATTGGCATATGGCAGCGGGGATGGTGTTGTGTGGTCAAATGAAGTAGCACTCGTGGCAGCAGAAGGAGATGCAGCTGATCTTCCATGAAGTGGTGTTCCAGTAGGCTGCTAAAATATAAGTTCAGAAGATAAAAAATGGTACAACTTCAAATCCAAAAAGAAAAATCATATGAGCTCTCATACGATCGGGGCAACAGATCAAGGTTCTACTTCTTTCATCACAAAAGAATTTATGGTAAATAAAATTCATTTGATAGTATTGCTTTCCTAAGATTTGCTTAAAAACACCTATTTGGCTACTTAATTCCAATTTCACTCTCACATTGATGCATCCACAAGTCTACATAATACATTTCCAAAGCATCTCATATAACCATCCATCGAATAACCAAGAGTTTCAGTGAGATGGTAACAATTGGGATACAGCAACCAAGCAAAGAGTGACCTTCCACCCCAGAAAAAAATTGGGCATGTCAACAACACAACCGACCACAAAAAATATGTTTGCACAGCTAAATAAAAAGGCAAGATGTACAAAAATGCATTTATATATATATATATATATATAGAATTAAGAATGTGCCTTTAAGAAAGAACCATTGATTTAACCTGTAACAAAGACCCTTGGTTATTGATGCTATTCGAAATTGGCGGAGTATTCTTCATATACATCCCTGTAAGAGAATGTTCTCAGAGTCTCCTCCACAGCATTATTTTATCTCCAATATAAATTATAAGGAACAGCCACTTTTGCACACAAAGTGATGATTTAATACCAGAAGAATCAGAGAAGCTATGCATTCCATCGGACACAGCCAGCACATCCACCAAATGCACTGGAAGTGCAGATGTCATCTGTCTCTGGTCTCCAGTTACTCGTAGGCCTGCAAGCATATAATGCAAATGATGGATGATAAGTTTCTCTGTAAGTACAAGAGTACAAATATGCTCTAGCCAAAAACAAGGAACAAGAGCTACTGAGAAATATGTGCATGAATACTCTCCAAGTACAAGAGTGCAAAATTTAAATGCTCAAGGAAAAAACGAGAAACAAGAGCTACAGACAAATATGTGCATGGATATCGGCAGTTGAGATAGTAACCTTCACCACCATTTACAGCAGCTCGGAGCAAGTTCTCTTGTTCTAGAATCTTAGCAGCCTGAGCCTTGTCCAAAGTTGGAAGAGTCGTGGGCCCTTGGCGGGTGCCAAACTGATAGGCTTTACGAGTATCTGCTAATACTTTTTCAGCACCTTCACAGGCTGCTGCAATCATATCTATTCTAGCCTGCAAAATTAGAGAGCTATAAATCCCTGAATACAAAGAATCGATGATGATACTGTATGCTGAATGAACTCTAACCCACCTTTAACTTCTCGATTTGTGAGGATATTGGCAAGCTTTGCATCCCCTGAAGCAAGTGCTCTCTCTTGGAATTGTCATCCATTTCCATCTCTGGCAGTAGTTTCGAGGATAACATAACTGGTAGTACTGTACCACAGGATAAAAAACAAAGTTTTTCATGTTAAATTAAGCAATATATGCCATTTAATTCAACAAGGTTACTCAGCACAACCAAAAATCAAGCAAGAAAAGGAGAACTTCGTTACTGGTCATACTTGTAGCATTTTCAGCATTAACATTCTTTGGATGCACAACAAAAGCCTTCGAAACCTTCTTAATCTCATCCACAATGCTGAAAAGTTCAAGGTTCACCATGGAATACTGCCCCAAAATATCTTGCCTGGTGCACAGCACACAGCATGCTCATTTTAACAAACTATAAATTTCAATGACTAATTAGCAAAATCAACACATTCGAATCAATGACCCATTTTCTCTCACTTGCAAACCTTTACTAATAAATTCCCATACTTTACCCATCAAACAATTTTCTAGACTGAAAAGCCGAAACTTTGCCACAGCCAAAACTATTAAATCAATAAACAAGGAAACCCATCTCAAAAAAAGAGTAAATAAATAAAATGAGAAAGAATACGAGACCATTTAGGGGTGGTGTTGGTGCGAGCATAGGCGTCAAAGTCTTCAAGGATGCGAGTGAGGGCTTTGAAGAGGCTGATTGCTCGAGTCTTTACAGACTCCAAATTGAGCTGTTGTTGCACTGCGTGATTCAGTCTCTCTGGCACCACCATCTGTTGTTGCTGTTGATTCTGAAGCTGTGATTGGTCTTGCATCACCCCTTCCATTGCTGCCATTCTTTCTTTCTTTCTTTCTTTCTTTCTGGCTTAGATGGCTTGGTGTTCTTTATTTATAACAAGAAGAAAGGAAGTGAACTTTGTTTATGGGCTTTAAAAGTTTCCACCTTTGGGTTTATTATATCAATTAATAGGCTCAAAGTTTTGAACTTTAAACCTAAACCAAATGGGTCTACAGACTCTAGACCCGACCCGAAAGGTGGAGGAGAGTGCATCCGTATCCACCTCTATTGAAATCAAAATCCGTCATATCTCTCTCTCTCTCTCTCTCAATATTTAAATTTAATTTTTTAGAGTGGCTTAAGATCCATTTGAAAATATGATAGTTTTTTATTTTTAAAAAATATATTTATTTTAAAAAATATTTATTAATCATTTTTTTAATAAAAATTTTATTTTAATATATTTTTAAATAAATAATATTTTAAAAAACACAACATATCATAAATTTTTTCAAAATTATTATTATAAATAAAATTTACTAGTTTTTTATAGGATTTTTGTTTGGTAGAAATTGTTTTTTAAAGTCTTAGAAATATATTAAAATAATATTTTATTTATTTTTTAAAATTTATTTTTGACATTATCTAAAATATTAAAAATAATAATGTAAAATAAATTTTAATAAAAAATAATCAATCACTTAAAAATAATATATATTTTTTAAAATAAATTTTAATTGAAAAAAAAATTCAAACTCAATGCTAAACACCTCATTTTAATAAAATTCTCAAGCACCTTGCTGGCTGCCGTATGGCACATGACATGCACCCCTGGCAAGCCAAGATTTTTTTTTAACTGCCAATCAGGAAGGCAGAGTCTTTTTCCAAGGGAAGCAAAATTAGGCAAATAGTCACCCTCCTCTCTTTCATCACAAGTCACAAGTATCCTTGTATTCGGAGACCCACTAGTTTCAGTTCAGTCGAGTGCAGACAGAATGGCAGAAACGAAGACTGTGCATTCGCCGCTGGTTACTTATTTTTCAATGCTTTCACTTCTCACTCTCTGCCCTCCTTTTGTTATTCTACTGTAAGCCCTTTTCCTTTGCTTCTTCTACATTTGAATCTGATAATACTTGGTAGTTTCTTTGCTCTTTTTTTGTATCGGTTATTGGCACCGTAGATATACTAAATGAAGCTGCTATCTTTTAAAAACTTTGTCTGGGCTGTTTTAGATCTTAGCACTAACCTTTTCAGATTATTGCTTGTCAAAGTCCGATTCTTTTTGGATGCTAAGTTTATTAGCCTGCTTAACAAATCTCTAGATCGCTGCTTTTTTTCTTGCAAAATTTAGAGAAAACATCATTTTTACTATTGCAGTATTAAAAGCTATAGATCTTGATATGTCTCGAGATGATAATCTTTTGATTTTTTTGGCGGTGTCATTTTGATTAGTGTATTGGAAAATGCATGGAAGAAAAGGGGGGGATGGGTTCATTGATGTAATGGGGTTCATAAAATTAGAATCTTCTACCTAATGCAGATGGTATACAATGGTACATGTTGATGGGTCAGTTTGTCAAACTTGGGATTACTTGAAGCAACATGGCTTGCAAGGATTTATAAACATTTGGCCAAGGCCTACTGCAATTGCCTGGAAAATTATTGCTTGTTATGCGGCATTTGAGGCTGCACTGCAGCTTCTTTTACCTGGAAAAAAGGTCGAGGGTCCAATCTCTCCTGAAGGAAACCGACCTGTTTACAAGGTACTTTTCACATGATATTGTCTTTATCAAACTTCTATGCTATTTTTTTTGTTGTTTGATTATAACAGCGGAAGATTGGAAACAAATGCTTATGCTACTTCATACATACCGCATAGCTTTTACATGGCACCAGAAATGAGCTTTCTTTCTGTGGTTATTGCAGGCAAATGGTGTGGCAGCATATGTGGTGACTTTAGTTACCTATCTTAGCCTTTGGTGGTGAGAGCTTCTCCATTAACTTCCTTGTACTTAAGCATTCCCAATAAGCTTACAGTCATTTATAGAAGGGTTATGATTAGCAAAAGGTTCTTTTAGATTCTATCATAGTAGTTGTTCCACTTTAGGTTGTGGAATGTAAGACATGCTGCTTCTGATTGGTAATGATTAATTTCACCTGGTGACAAATGCTTATGGAGCGTACCTAATACTTTTCCTGTTTATTCTTTAGGTTTGGTATATTCAACCCCTCGATTGTTTATGATAATTTGGGAGAAATATTTTCTGCTCTCATTTTTGGAAGCTTAGTCTTCTGTGTTTTCTTATACATAAAGGTAAGGATTTCTAATCAGCAATCTTTCCCAGTTTGCATTTATTTTGCTGTAACTCTTTCTGGTTTTATTTATTTATTTATTTTTCAATCTGGAAGGGTCATTTGGCTCCATCATCTACTGATTCTGGATCATCTGGGAACATGATAATTGACTTCTATTGGGTGAGTTCAGATCTCTATGATATCTTCATTTTGCTCACGTGACAATTGTTATTTGTCCATTAAGCAACCTCATTGATAGGGGAAAGGGGAGACTGAGCCAGATATATAACCAATAGGAAGAAGCTTAAATTAGAGACCCACCAATCCTTTAGCTAGGATCTAACTCGAATTTAAGCTTCTTTCCAAATTTGTGAACTGTTCCTAAAAGTTTCCTAGACTACATCTGAAGTTTTTTGTAAAACAATAAATTAAATTATCGTTTTGCCTTTCCACTTCATATGGTTCTTTTTTCATTAACTCAAATTCCTATATGGCATTCTTGTAGTCTAGGCCTTGCTCTTATAGATTTCTCTTCTTCTGTTGCAGGGTTTGGAGCTGTATCCTCGAATAGGAAAGAACTTCGACATCAAAGTTTTCACAAACTGCAGATTTGGGATGATGTCTTGGGCTGTTCTGGCATTAACCTATTGCATTAAGCAGGTAAAAGATGTTTCTTTTCAGAACAATACTCATCTTGTAAGCTTGGGATAGTGTACATGCTGGTTGTAAGAGTTAATCAAATTCTATAGTGACACCCCCTGTTTGTTGGCTGATAAAAGCATCTTTTTTTGTGTGTATCAAGTCATGATTAAAAGTTATTTTGACATTATTTGCCTTCAATGTGCTGTTCAAATCCACTTTCCCAGATAAATTGACTACCTAGCAACCCATGAAGGAATTGTGTATAACTAATTTATTATGCCATGTGGTACCAGTGCTATATGTCAACAATACGCGGTTGTCATTTCATTATTTAGGTGGCCTCAGAGGCTATGATCATAAACATGTTTGTACCATTTTATTTTCGAACTTAGTTTCACATGTACTCTTTCTCATTACTGAAGGTTGCTTTTACCTTATATGTGCAATATGAGTAATTCAACTCATTAGTTGTGAGTTTCCAATTCATGTTTTGCATGTATAATTACATGAATACTAATCTTAATCTGCTTTTTGGGTATTCTATCAGTATGAGCAGAATGGGAAAGTAGCTGACTCCATGCTTGTAAATACAATATTGATGCTGGTGTACGTCACAAAGTTTTTTTGGTGGGAAGCTGGTTACTGGAACACAATGGACATTGCACATGATCGAGGTTTACTTCTCCATATGTTTGATTTGCAATTTGTCATCAATGAGATTACCATTGATTTTCTTTCGAGAAAATACTAGCATTTGTTCTGTCAAAGTAGCTTATAATTTTTTTCCTCCAAAAATCTCTTATTCTAATGGTTACTTTCCTTGTGCTTTTTCCTATGATGGGACTTGGCAGCTGGATTTTATATTTGCTGGGGATGCTTGGTATGGGTTCCATCTGTGTATACTTCTCCCGGCATGTACCTTGTAAACCATCCTGTGAACCTTGGACTTCAGGTGTTGTACTATTTTCATCTATTTGATTTCCAATTCAATTGCCTTTTTATAGCCATTCTCTTTTGTCCGAATGTTTTACATTATTTGTCTTGAATTTGAGTTAAGTTTGTTAGGTAAAAACTTGGAGATGAAATTAAATTAGTGAAAGTTATTAATTTATGGCCCTTTTGCTCTTGGTAAATATATTAAAATGTGGTCAAATAATTTAGATATTGATGATTTTGGGTTGGCAAAATTAGTTGAGTTCCTCTGTTCCCCAAGAAAAAAGTGTTGTGATTTGAATTTCAGGCCAAAAGTCAAAAGATAAAAGCACCAATCAATTTACAATTTTAGAGCTACCTTAAGGCAAGATTCAAATCCAGTTAGATCAGCATAAACGCTTGATTGCTATGAGTCTTGAAGAAAAAAAAAACTAAAGCTGTTTATCCCTTGATATACTTATTCTAACCATATCCTCCTATTTGTCCAGCTTGCACTCTATATACTAGCAGCAGGCATTCTCTCCATATATGTCAATTATGATTGTGACAGGCAAAGGCAAGAATTTCGCAGAACAAATGGCAAATGTTTGGTCTGGGGAAGGGCTCCATCAAAGGTGATCTGGTGATCTATCCTTTATATTTACATGATCTATAATTTTCAACCCGGAGAAAGGGTCATAATACGTTCTGATTTTTAACAGATTGTGGCCTCATACACTACAACATCTGGGCAAACAAAGATAAGCCTCCTTTTGACATCGGGATGGTAAGTTTTGCTGGACACACCATGAATATGAGTTAATATCAAAATCATGAAGCTGTATAATACAGTTGTGTCAAGATAGTTACTGCCATTCTCAGTTGAGATGTGTAATTTCTTGTATTAATATTTGAGCTGGGGAAAGTTTGATAGCCTTTATCCTGGATTTTGCAGGTGGGGCTTATCTCGTCATTTCCATTATGTACCTGAAATACTGGCTGCTTTTTTCTGGACTGTCCCGGCTCTTTTTAATCATGTAAGCATTTGTATATAGGAGTAATTTCTCAAATCATGAAGTCCTGTGGACACACGGCTGATATCTTTGTTTGCTTTTGCAGTTCTTACCCTATTTCTATGTGATATTTCTGACCATCCTTCTGTTTGACCGAGCTAAAAGGGATGATGATCGATGTCGGTCCAAGTAAGCACAGATTTATAAACTTGTGTGCAAGCACATGCTCATAACCTCAATGATTTTACTTTCTTGAAGCGAAAAGCTTTTATGTTCTTACTCAGGTGGCCTCCACAGAATTGCCCAACTTTTTTAAAAAAAATGCGATCTGTGCTTGTGGGCACATATCATCAGACCCTCTATGCATTTTCTAAATTAGTTAGGATGATTAAAATTTTGACGATCTCCTGCTTGCAGGTATGGGAAGTACTGGAAGTTGTACTGTGAGAAGGTTCGCTACAGGATTGTTCCTGGAATCTACTAAGACATCACACATTGAATGGACTGGTTTACCTGTTTATATCTGCTGGTGAACTCAAGAGTGCAATGTGCTTATTAGCATCCCTTGAATTGTATAACTCTTGTTAAGTGCTTTTCAGGTGCTTTGATGTTTGGACAGGATGTAAATTTTGCTGGTCAATGCACAATGTATTTTCAGTTCCCATTTTCCATTGCTCCTCTTTCTGGGAGTTAAAAATAGAGGATCGCATTCCGAGGGGACCTCTTAACTTCTAATATGCTTTAGGTTTAGGATCCTTGGAAACTAGTATGGTGATAATATTTATTTTCTTGAGTGATTGAAATAATTGGGTAGGTAGCCATCGATTCTTTGAAAGTGGTTGAAATATCACCACTATGACATGACTATGCCTTGGCTTGGTGACGTTAAATAATCATCATCTCAAATCATTTGGCAATTTCTTTTTTCTCTGAGACGAGGGTTTGAAAGATTGCTATTATATTCGAGGATCTATTGATCTAATACATGATTCATACCTTCAAAAAAAAAAAGTCGCTTTCCAAAATCCAAGTAAAGTACGGGACTTGTGAATCTCTCTCACGTCATCTTAAAGACAGTTTCAGTTGAGAAAGACTTGCAAGACAGACAGAATGGCAGAAGCAAAGACTGCTTTCACCGTTGGTCACATGTGTTTCGATGGTCTCACTTGTGGCTCTCTTCCCTCCCTTGGTTATTTTAATGTAAGGCTTCTCCTCTTCACATCACAAATCTTAAAATAGTTTTCTTTTCTTCCACTGGCTGGCATATTTTTCAACCTTTTTTTAAAAGAAAAGTAGGCCGACTCCAGTTTGTTTTTGCATTTCAAAAATATTTTTAAAAAAATTTAATTTTTTATTTATATTTTTATTTCAAATTAATATTTTTTTGTGTTTTCAGATTATTTTGATGTATTAATATCAAAAATAATTTTAAAAAAATAAAAAAAATATTATTTTGATGCATTTTAAAAAATAACCAAAACCACACTTGTAGATGAGATTTATTTTTTAAAATTTTAATGCATCTCCCTTACGGTTACTTGTTAACGTGTGATTCTTGAATCAATTGGTCCGCCTAAGAAATCTCAGGATCATTGCCTTATGGTTTTCAGCAACATGTAGAGAGGTCAGGCCTTTTGGATTGATAATTGCCTGGTGATGATTGAATGGGATATGTAATAGAGCAGGGACTGTGCACTTACCATTAGTGGCATGTTTCGATGTTCCAAGTTTTCTTTCAGTACTTACTTGGTTCTACCTTTTCGTTTTCATGATTTTTGTACTATGTTTGTTTCAACAAAGGGTAAAATCCTCTGAAGATGTCTGTGTGTATTCACTGCTGCAGTGCAAATAGATTTTGACGAGCTCCATGATGATAACAAAATTATATAAAAAATAGAATGTTCTACCTAATAATGCAGATGATATACAATGGTATATGCTGAAGGGGAAGTTTCCCAAACTTGGGATTATTTGAAGCAACACGGGTTGCAGGGGTTAATAAACATCCGGCCAAGCCCCCACTGCTAATGCCTGGAAAATAATTGTTTGTTTTGTAGCATTTGATGCTGCACTTCAGCCTCTTTTACCTGGAAAAACGGTTGAAGGTCCTATTTCTCCCGAAGGGAACCGACCCGTTTACAAGGTACTGTTCACGTGATATTGTCTTTATCAAGATCCTTTTTTGCCATTTCTTTTGTAGTTAGATTGCAGCCGTCAAAAGAAATGAAGAAAAAAAGGTTTGTGCTGTACATGACTCAAGTCATGAGCTTTGTTTCTGTGATTTGCAGCATACATGGTGACATTGGTTGCATATCTTAGCCTTTGGTGGTGAGGACTTTCTCTGTGATATTCTTATGTTTGCACTCCATCTAGTTTGACACCGGCCCGCTCATCGGAAGGGTTGTGGTTGGTAAAAAGTTACTTTAGATCCAGCATAGCAGTGTGCACGGTGACATTCTGCTTCTGATTGGTAAAAAGAAAAAATCAATTTAGCCCAAGTGACACATGATTGTAAAGTGTAACTAATAGTGCTCCTGTGTTTATTTTCAGGTTTGGTATATTCAACCCTGCAGTTGTCTATGATCATTTGGGTAAAATATTTTCTGCTCTCATTCTTGCAAGCTTTAACTTCTGTTTTTTCTTATACGTAAAAGTAAGAATTTCTAACTAGGCAACTTGTTTGCGTTCTCATTTATTTTGCTATACCTCTTACCAAAATGTTTTCGTGTCTTTAATGTTATCTTCATTTTACTCGTGTGATTATTATTGCTGTTTGTCATTAAGCAATCTAAATGATAGGGGAATAGGGAGATTGAGCCAGGTATATAACTAAGAGGAACAAGCATAAATCAGAAAAAAACAATCCTTTGGCCAGGATCTAACTCAAATTTAAGCTTCTTCTTTTGAAATCTGTGAACCAAGCTGAAAAGTTTTTTCAATACTTCGGACATCTGATGGTTTTGATAAACAATAAATTGAAGTACTATGATTTTGCCTTTCCTTTTTTCACATGTCTCCTCTTCTATTTCAGGGTGTGGAGCTGTATCCTCGAATTGGAAAAAATCTTGGCATCAAAGTTTTCACAAACTGCAGATTTGGGATGATGGCTTGTGCCATTCTGGCATTAACCTATTGCATTAAGCAGGTAAATACTGGTAGTCATTTCCTGGTGAGAATTAACAATACTTGTCTTGTAAACATACTGAATCTAAGATGATACAAGTTATTCAGTGAGAGGTTAAAAACCCTTGTTTGTTTGGCTGATAAAGGCATCACTTAGCCCATGCAGAACTAGCCCTACATGTCAACAATGCCATCTGTTCATCATTTCATCATTTAAGTACCCCTGCAACATGTTATTTTCCAACTTAGTTCCACCCGTGGTCTTCCTCATCTCCGAGGTTGTTTCTACCTTGTACCTGCAACATGTGTCATTCAACTTCGATTTTTTTACAAGTTTTACATGTATGCGATCGCAAGATTACGAGCCTTCAAATCCACTTCTTTTGTATTGTATCAGTATGAGCAGAATGGGGAAGTAGCTGATTCCTTGCTTATACACACAATATTGGTGCTATTGCACATCACAAAGTTTTTTAGTTGGGAAGATGGGTACATGAGTGCCATGGACATTGCTCATGATCGAGGTTTATCTATTCTACTTGCGTATATTTTCCAATTGTCCTTTTAATTTTGAGTTGCAAGTTGTCATCAACTGGATTGCTATCGATTATCTATGAAGAAAATACTAGCCTTGATGCTGTAAAAGGGGTTATCATTTTCTCCAAGAATCCCTTTTTTTTTCCATGCGTAACATCTTGTGCTTGCTACTTTTGGATTCGGCCGCTGGAATTTATCTTTGTTGGGGATTCTTGGTATGGCTTCCGTGTGTCTATAGTTCTCCTGACATGTACCTTGTTAACCATCCTGTGAACCTCGGAATTCAGGAATATCATCCTATTTTTGTCCTGCGAGTCTTGAAGAAAAATCATTTTACCTAATGCCCTTTATCACTTGAGTTATTAACCATCTCCCTCCTGTATTCAGGCATTGTCTGCTTATATATCACATGCGATTGTGACAGGCAAAAGCAAGAATTTCGCAGAACTAATGGCAAATGTTTGAGTTGGGGAAAGGCTCCATCAAAGGTGATGTGATGTTATCCCTTTCCTATCAACACGATTGTAATTATTAACCATCATACTTCGATTAGGTTTGGGAGCGGGAGGTTTAGCACGGAGGAGAAGATTGGTAGGGCAATTTAGCTTTCTGGGCAGCAAGTTGAGAGGGAAATGAGCCCGCTTTATGAGACACTGATGCGCTGCAAATATGGCCGTACATGAAGAAAGCACGGCAGCTGGTTATATGAATTTTCTGCATATAGCTCGTTGGGCACTAGCTGCTAAATTGTATGGAGAACAAATGGGATATCAGAATGATGCTTTTGGTTTTGGTTTGGGAAGGCGGTAGCATCAATATTAAATAAAAAATATTTTAATATATTTTTAAATAAAAAATATTTTAAAATCAACATTAACACACTACTAACAACATCTATATCCATTATCAAAGCTGCAAGTTGTATAATGTAAATGTATTATTCAGTTGAATTCCAAATGTTATTTAAGCAAGCTAACCCAAAGAGTAGAATTGGGGATATTATGATTAGCTTGTTTGATTGCGGTTGTTTTATAAAATATTTTTTTATTTAAAAATATATTAAAATAATATATTTTTTTATTTTTTAAAAATTATTTTTAAT